>Ga0316224_1001851_pt1 | contig 21357 bp, 21 predicted proteins | sample TBH18013metaG_FD_206254 | JGI IMG/M metagenome (GOLD analysis project Ga0316224, IMG submission 206254) | Freshwater microbial communities from Trout Bog Lake, Wisconsin, USA - TBH18013 | ecosystem: Environmental > Aquatic > Freshwater > Lake > Hypolimnion/Profundal zone | place: USA: Wisconsin... | reverse complement strand
AGAAAAGCAACCGATTGTGCGATCTCGGCCATGGCCGCCCCCTATCTCGTGGCGACCACACATGAATCACACTTTCCGCCAAATCGGAATCCCGTTCAGATTAGAATGGTTCGAGCGAAAGCCCTGGCTGCCCCCTGCGGTGGTCGTGACAGTGTGAGAAATCCGGGTTAAAGTCCAGGTGGTGAGGGGGGGCTGCGAGAGTCGGAGACAGGGGTGATTTTGCCGGGGGCACAGGAAAACGGATGGAACGGCCTTAGGCATGGCTAGGGCCGTCCGCTTCCGGTTCGATCCGCGCCCGGCCGTCCTGGCGGCGACGGTCATCGGCATCGTCCTGACCCTGATCGTGCTGCTTGCCGTTGAATTGCGCAGCAGCTATCGCCGCGAGGTCGATTCCGCCGCGACGGTGACCCAATCCATCGCCAGGATCCTGGAGCGGCAATTGCTGGCCTCCATGGACCGGATCGACCTGCTGGTCCAGGAGGCCGCCTTCCAGTACGCCGCCCACCGTGCGGAGAACGGGCTGCCGGCGGGGGCGATGGACGCCATGCTTGCCCGTCATCTGGCACGGGTGCCGGGCCTGCTCAGTCTCCGCCTGATCAACGAGAAGGGGGACTATGTCTTCGACGCCAGCGGCAGCGTCTCGCCCGCCAATATCGCCGACCGCCGCTATTTCCGGGCGCAGCAGGACGACCCCGACAGGGGGCTTTTCCCCGAGGGGCCGCTGTTCTCCAGGGTGGTCAGCCAATGGACCTTGACCTTCAGCCGTGGCGTGCGCGCCTCGGACGGCCGGTTTCTCGGCATCGTCCAGAGTTCCATCCAGGCCGACGCCCTGGCCGGAGCCTTCGAGAAGGTGTCCCAGGCCAGCAGCGACAGCGTCACCCTGTTCAATGGCGACGGCGCGCTGGTGGCACGCCATCCCAACCTGCCGGAGCAGATCGGGACAGTCGCCATCTCCGACCGGCTGCGTTCGTTGATCAAGGCGCAGGTGGACGAGGCGACCTATTCCGGCGCCAGCGGCGCCGATGGAATCCAGCGCCTCTACACCGTCCGGCGGGTCGGCCTCTATCCATTCTATATCCTGGTCGGCATGTCCTACGACCGGATTCTGGCCGAATGGCGCCGCACCGCCTATGTCTATGGCCTGATCTCGAGCGCCCTGCTGATCGGTTCCATTCTGCTGGCCTTCCGGATCTTCGTGCGCTACAGCGCGACCGTCCGCCTGGCCGAGGAGCAGCGGCAACTGACCTCCGAGGTCTTCGCCAACGCCCTCGAAGGGATTGTGGTGACCGATGCGGCCGCCCGGATCATCAGTGCCAATCAGGCCATGTGCGACGCGACCGGTTACGAAAGGGAGGAACTGGTGGGCGCCACCCCGGCGCTGTTCAGGTCGAACATGCACGATCAGGCCTTTTTCCAGGGGTTCTGGTCGGTGCTGACCTCGGAGGGGCGCTGGCAAGGCGAGATCTGGAACCGGCGCAAATCCGGGGTGGTGTTTCCCGAGTGGCTGTCGGTCAGCCGGATTTCCGACGGCGCCGGCCATGCCATCCGCTATGTCGGAATTTATACCGACATCTCCGAGCAGAAGGTGGCCCAGCAGAAGCTGCAATTCAACAATGCCGAACTGTTCCGGCTTACCGAGGTGATGGCGCACCACCTCCAGGAACCGACGCGGCGGCTGGTGACCTTCTCGCAGAAACTGAAGGCGGCGATCGGGGATGCCGTCGTGTCCGAGGATGCCGCCATATCCCTGGCCTTCATTGCCGAACAGGCGGCCAAGCTCCGGGCGCTGATCCGCGATATCCAGCTCTATCTCGCCGCCGATCAGCCCATGGGCGAGATCCGGCCATTGGATCTGGGCGCCGTGATCGCGGCGGTGATGGCGACCAGGGCGGATGAACTGGCGGCGATCGGGGCTGAAACCCGGATCGATCCCGACCTGCCCGATGTGGTCCTGGATCACCGGCGCCTCGGCGACCTGATCGGAATTCTCCTGGACAACGCCATCCGCTACCGCCGCCCGGAAACCCCGCTTCGCATCCATGTGTCCGCCGCCTCGGTGAACCAGATGGTGCAACTGCGCTTTTCCGACAACGGCTGCGGTATCCCGGAGATGTTCCGCGAGCGGGTGTTCAGCGTTTTCGAGCGCCTGCGTCCCCAGCCGGGCGAAGACGGCACCGGTATCGGACTGGCCATTCTGCGCCGGGTGGCGGAGCAGGGAAACGGCAGGACCTGGATCGAGGAGACCCCGGGCGGTGGCGCCACGGTGATTCTTGAACTGCCGGCCGGAATGGCGGCATGATATCGCCCATGCTGGACCGATTTCGCATTCTCTTGGTCGAGGACGAGCCCGCGGATGCTTTCCTGGTCCAGGAAGCCTTTCGCGAGAATCGAATCCTGGTGGATTTTCACCATGCGGTCGATGGTATCGAGGCGCTGGAATTCCTTCGTCACCAGGGGGCGCATGCCGTCGCGCCACGGCCCGACCTCATTCTGCTCGATCTCAACATGCCCCGGATGGATGGGCGGCAGTTCCTGGGCGAGATGAAGAAGGACGAAGCCCTGGCGAGCATTCCCGTGGTGATCCTGACCACCTCGGACGCCGAGCGCGATACCCTGGCGGCCTATCGCCTGGGGGCGTCGGGCTATATCGTCAAGCCGGTCGAGATCGAGCAATTCATCAGCACCGTCAAGGTGCTTGGGGATTACTGGTTTTCGATCGTCCGTCTTCCTTAGTGTTACCGGGGGGACCCATGAGACAGGCAGCCCAGCGATTCCTTGCCCTGGCCGTGGCCCTGGTCCTCTCTGGCTGCGGCACCGGCACGGTCTATCAGCCGGCGGCGCGCATGGATGTGGGAACCGGAGCGGTGCAGACGGTTCAAATCTTCGCCAATGGGGATTGGCGCGATACCGGGGTTCAGCTCCAGCGCGGCCAAAGCTACCTGATCCAGGCCGAAGGGGCATGGTCCAACGGTGCGTTCTGCGGCACCACCGATGCCAGCGGCGCCGGGGTTTCCCCGCTCTGCGGCGGCGATCCCTGGGGAATCGGGGCGGTCGGGTCGAGCATGATCGGGCGGATCGGTCTGGCCGGGCGGCCGTTCCCGGTGGGCAAGAGCAAAGTCCTGGTCGCCCCGGAGGACGGGACGCTCTTTCTGCGCGACTACGACCTGATCGAGTTCGACAATGTCGGCTCGGTCACCGCCACCATCGCGCGGGCCGCCGCGCCGGCTTCCCCTCGGGTGGACACGCCCCCGCCGCCGGCCCCCGCCGCCGTGCCGTCGCGCTTTGCCGAACAACCGGTGCCGGTGCGCTTCGCCAAGAGGCCGGAGCGGCCCGACGATGTCGCCGTCATCATCGGCAATGCCGACTATTCCAGGCAGGGCCACGACATCCCCGACGTCCGGACCGCCTATGCCGACGCCGAGTCCATGCGCCGCTATGTGGTCGACGGCCTGGGTATGCGCGAGGGCAACGTGATCTTTCTCAAGGACGCCACCGGCATTCAGTTGGCCGAGGTGTTCGGGAACGAGCGCGACTACCGGGGCAGGCTGTTCAACTGGGTCAAGCCGGGCAAGTCCCGCGTCTTCGTCTACTATATCGGCCATGGCGCCCCCGGCAATGCCGAGGGGCGCGCCATGCTGGTGCCGGTGGATGCCAGCGCCGGGCAGATCGCCCTGTCCGGCTACCCGCTGGACCTCCTCTACGCCAATCTCGGCAAGGTGCCGGCCGAGAGCATCACCGTGGTGCTGGACGCCTGTTTCTCGGGGACCAGCCCGGCGGGATCGGTGATGGGCAATGCGCTTCCCGTGGCCATTGCGGTGAAACCGGCGCCGATCCCCGCCACCGTCACCGTCATTTCCGCCGCCGCCGTCGATCAGATTGCCAATTGGGAGCCGGATAACAGCCACGCCATGTTCACCGAATTCTTCCTCAAGGGGATGAGCGGCGAGGCCGACAAGCCGCCCTATGGCAATGGCGACGGCACGGTGACGCTGGACGAACTGGGCCGCTATCTCAAGGAGACCCTGAGCTATTGGGTGCGGCGCGATTATGGCCGCGACCAGACGGCGCAGATCGTGAAGGGCAGGGAGGTTCCTTAAGGATCAGGCGTCAGCGCGCCCCCCGCGGCACCAGATGCTGTTTGCCCGGTCCGATCAGGTCGGCGCGGCCCATGCGGATCAGGGCTTCGCGGATGATCGGCCCGTTCTCGGGGTCGTGATAGCGCAGTAGGGCCTTGTGCAGGCGGCGCTGCCGCAAGCCCTTGGCGGAAAACACCAGTCCGGACTCGCGCCGCACCGGATGCAGCGGGTCGTGGCCGCTGTGATACATGGCGGTGGCCAGCGACATGGGCGACGGCAGGAAGGTCTGGACCTGATCCAGCTTGAAGCCGTTGCGCTTCAGCCACAGGGCCAGGGCCAGCATGTCCTGGTCGCTGGTGCCGGGATGGGCGGCGATGAAATAGGGGATCAGGTAGAGTTTCTTGCCGGCCTTGCGGGCCGAGGCCTCGAACATGGCCTTGAAGCGCTCATAGGTCTTGATGCCCGGCTTCATCATGCGGGCCAGCGGTTCATCCTCGGTGTGTTCGGGGGCGATCTTGAGATAGCCGCCCACATGGTGACGGACCAATTCATCCACATAGGCGGGGCTCAGCACCGCCAGATCATAGCGCACCCCCGAGCCGATGGTGACCCGCGCCACCCCGGGCACGGCGCGGGCGGCGCGGTACAGCCCGATCAGCGGATCGTGGTCGGTGCCCAGGGTCTTGCAGATCGTGGGATAGACGCAGGACAGCCGGCGGCAGACCGCCTGGACCCGGGGCTCGCGGCAGCCCAGCCGCCACATATTGGCGGTGGGGCCGCCCAGGTCGGAGATGGTGCCGGTGAAGCCGGCGGTCTTGTCGCGGATTTCGCCGATTTCGCGCAGGATGGAGGCCGGCGAGCGGTTCTGGATGATGCGACCCTCATGCTCGGTGATGGAGCAGAAGGAACAGCCGCCGAAACAGCCGCGCAGGATGGCGACGGAAAAGCGGATCATCTCCCAGGCGGGAATCCTGGCGCCGCCATAGGAGGGATGCGGCGCGCGGGCATAGGCCAGATCGTAGACCCCGTCCAGTTCGGAGGTGGACAGCGGCAGCGGCGGCGGCGCCACCCACACCTCCCTGTCGCCGTGGCGCTGGACCAGGGCGCGGGCGTTGAGGGGATTGCTCTCCTGGTGCAGGACCCTCGATGCCTGGGCATAGAGCACCGCATCCCCCAGCAACTGCTCGTAGGAGGGCAGCCGCACCGCCACCTTGCCCGTGGCCGGGTTTGGCGCGGCGGGGGGCGGCGCGTCCAGGTCGCCGGCATCCTCCACCGCATATCCCTCCGGCACCGCGCCCAGCACCAGCACGGCGCCGCGCAGATCGGTCATGGCCTTGGCCGATTGGCCGGCGGCGAGGCGATGGGCGAGTTCGACCAGGGCGCGCTCGGCATTGCCGAACAACAGCAGGTCGGCCTTGGCGTCCAGCAACACCGAGCGGCGCAGCTTTTCCGACCAGATGTCGAAATGAGCGACGCGCCGCAGCGAGGCCTCGATGCCGCCCAGGATGATGGGAACCTCCTTGAAGGCTTCACGGCAGCGCTGGGCATAGACGATGACGGCGCGGTCCGGCCGCTTGCCGCCTTCGCCGCCCGGAGTGTAATTGTCGTCGTGGCGCAGCCGGCGGTCCGAGGTATAGCGGTTGACCATGGAATCCATGTTGCCGGCCGTGACCCCGAAGAACAGCCGGGGCCGTCCCAGCGCCCGGAACGGTTCCGGGCCGCTCCAGTCGGGCTGGGCGATGATGCCGACCCGGAAGCCTTGGGCCTCCAGCAGGCGGCCGATGATGGCCATGCCGAAGCTGGGGTGATCCACATAGGCGTCACCGGTCACCAGCACGATGTCGCAGGCATCCCAGCCCAGGTGCTCCATCTCCGCCCGCGACATGGGCAGGAACGGGGCCGGTGCCGGGGGGGGCGGTGTGTACGAGAAGATGTGGCGCGGCGTTTCCATGCCGCCCGTCACGAGCCGCCCAGATAGGCGTGCAGCACCGCCGCATCGCCCGCCACCTCGGCGGCGGGGCCGGACAGGCGGATGCGTCCGGTTTCCAGGACATAGGCGTGGTCGGCGATTTCCAGCGCCAGCTGGGCGTTCTGTTCCACCAGTAGGATGGTTTTTCCCTGCCGTTTCAGCAGGTCGATGATGGCGAAGATCTGTTCGACCATGATCGGCGACAGTCCCATGGACGGCTCGTCCAGCAGGACGATGCGCGGCCCGGCGATCATGGCGCGGCCCATGGCCAGCATCTGCTGCTCGCCGCCCGACAGCAATCCGGCCACCTGGGAGGTGCGTTCGGCCAGGCGCGGGAACAGGTCCAGCACCTCGGCCAGGCGGCGGCGGCGTTCGGCCTCCGCCACCAGATAGCCGCCCATCAGCAGGTTCTCGGCCACGCTCATGGCGGCGAAGATCTGGCGGCCCTCGGGAACCTGGACCAGACCCAGGCGGGCGATGCGGTGGGGCGCCATGGCGGTGATGTCGGTGCCGGCGAAGACGATGCGGCCGCCCTTCGGCTTCAGCAGGCCGGAAATCCCCCGCAGCGTGGTGGTCTTGCCCGAGCCGTTGGCGCCGATCAGGCAGACCACCTGCCCCTCGCCGACCTCCAGGTCGATGCCCTTGACCGCGGCGATCTTGCCATAGGCCAGTTCCAGCCCCTGGATGGACAACAGCGCGGTCATGGCGCCCCCGCCGCCAGCCTGCGGGCCACCTTGGTTCCCAGATAGGCTTCGATCACGGTGGGATCGTTGCGGATGTCATCGGGGCCGCCCTCGGCTATCTTGCGGCCGAAATTAAGCACGGTCAGCCGATCGGACAGCCGCATGACGAAGCCCATGTCGTGTTCGACCAGCAGGATGGTGAGGCCTTCCCGCCGCAATTCCAGCAGCAGGTCGCCCAGGGCGGCGGTTTCGGTCGGGTTCATGCCGGCGGCCGGCTCGTCCAGCAGCAGCAAAGCGGGGTCCGAGGCCAGGGCGCGGGCGATCTCCAGCCGGCGCTGGTCGCCATAGGCCAGATCCGCGGCCGGGCGGCGGGCCTGTTCGGCGATGCCGACCTTGCGCAGCAGGTTCAGCGCCTTGGCCAGTCCCGCCGTTTCCTCGTTCCGGGCGGCCGGGCTGCGCAGCACCGCCAGCGGCCACGCCACCCCCAGGCGGGGATGCATGCCGGTCAGCACGTTCTCCAGCACCGTCATCTCGCCGAACACCCGCAGATTCTGGAAGGTGCGGCCCATGCCGAGGCGAGAGCGGCGGTGGGGCGGCAGATGGGTGATGTCGGCGTTCTGGAAGGCGATGGTGCCGTCGCTGGGCGGCAGCAGCCCCGAGATCATGTTGAACAGGGTGGTCTTGCCGGCGCCGTTGGGGCCGATCAGGGCGTGGATGGTGTTGGGCGCCACCGTGAACGACACCTGATCGACGGCGACCAGGCCGGTGAAGGCGCGGGTGAGGGCGTGGACGGTCAGCATGGCGGGGGCTTTCCCGTCCGCCGGATGCGGAACCCCAGGATGCCCCGGGGCAGGAAGATCACCACCAGGACGATGATCAGCCCGTTGAACACCAGCCGGAAATCGTGGAGTGGTCGCAGCAGCTCGGGTAGGGCGGTCAGCACGAAGGCGCCCAGCACCGGTCCGAACGGGGTGGTGACGCCGCCCAGGATGGCGAAGCTGAGAATGCTCACCGCCGTCTCGAAGGCGAATTCGTTGGGGCCGATGAAGGAGGAGAAGTGGGCGTTCAACGCCCCGGCCAGTCCGGCCAGGGCGGCCGAGATCACCAGCGCCGTCATCTTGTAGGCCGAGACGTCGATGCCCATCACCCGGGCGGCGTCCTCGTCCTCGCGGATGGCCTCGCAGGCGCGGCCGATCTTGGAGCGCGAGGCCAGGATGAAGCCGGCCAGGATTACCGCGAGCAGGCCGAAGATGATCGAGAAATCGGCCTTTTCGGGAATGCCCGACAGGCCTAGCGCCCCGCCCATGGCATCGGTGTTGATATAGGCCACCCGCAGTACCTCGCCCAGGCCGATGGTGGCGATGGCGAGATGAACCCCCGACAGCTTCATGGTCGGGCCGCCGATCACCAGGGCGGCCAGGGCCGGGGCGGCGGCGGCGGCGGCCAGGACCAGCGGAAAGGGCAGACCCAGCTTGAGGGTGAGCAGGGCGCCGGTATAGGCGCCGATCCCCATGAAGGCCGCCTGTCCCAGCGACAACTGGCCCAGTTGCAGCACCGCATACATGGACAGTCCCAGAATGGCGTTGGTGCCCAGGCCGTAGATCAGGCTCTGATAGGACCACAGCAGGTCGTCGAGGGTGGTCATCATGCCCGTTTCCCCGAGGCACGGCCGAACAGGCCGTTGGGGCGCAGCCACAGCCCCAGGATCAGGGCGGTGAACGCCACCGCCTCCTTGAGGTTGGACGAGAGATAGCCGGCGGTCATGACTTCGAGGAAGCCGAGGGCGAGGCCGGCCACCAGGGCGCCGCGAATATCGCCCAAGCCGCCGATGACGATGATGGCGAAGCCCCGCAGCATCATGGGTTCGCCCATATAGGGATGGACGGCATTGAAATCGAGACCGATCAGGATACCGGCCGCTGCCGACAGCGCCGCTGACAGGAACGACACCCCGCTGACCACCAGCCCGACATTGACCCCCATCAGGGCGGCGGTGTCGGGGCGCTCGGCCACGGCGCGGATGGCGGTGCCGAGGCGGGTGCGCTCCATGAACCAGAACAGCGCCGCCACCAGCACGAAGACGGTGGCGATGATCACCAACTGGATGGGAGCGACCAATAACGGCCCGATGGCGATGGCGTCCTGGCTGAGCAGGCGGGCGGGGAAGCGCCGCACCTCGGCGCCGAAGGCGATCTGCATCAAGCTGTTCATCAGCAGCACGCCGCCCAGGGTGACGATCAGCGACGACAGTTCGGGGGCCTTGGCGCGGCGCAGCGGGGTCAGCACCAGGAAGTCGCAGACCACCGCCACCAGCCCCGCCGTCACCACCCCGAAGGCCCCGGCCGCCCACAGGCCCAGGCCCAGGCTCTGGACCGCCACCAGGGCGGCGAAGGCCCCGGCCGCCACGTAGAAGCCGTAAAGCAGGTTGATGACCCGCAGCACCCCGAAGGTCAGGGTGAAGCCCAGCGCGAACAGCGCATAGACCGAGCCGAGAACCAGAGCGTTGAAAAGTTGTTGTGCAAGCATGGTGCCCAAATGGTGGAAGCCCGCCGGGACCTCCTGCGGGCTTCCGTTATAACCGAAAAGGTGGCTATTGCAGCAAGGTGAACTTGCCGCCCTTGATGGTGGTGACCACCACACCCTCGGCGGTGGCCGGCGAGCGGTCGGCACCGAACTTGAACGGACCCAGCAGGCCGTTGTTCTCGGTCTTGATCAGGGCGTCGCGCAGCTTCTTGGAATCCGCCTCGCCGGCGCGGTCGAAGGCGGCGGCCAGGATGTACATGGTGTCGTAGGCCTGGGCCGCGAACTGGTCGGGGTCCATGTTGTACTTCTTGCGGAAGGAGTCGACGAAGTTCTGGTTCTGGGCGCCTTCCTTGGCGATGAACCACGGGCTCCCCGATATCACGCCTTCGGCGGCGTCGCCGGCGATCTCGGCGATCTTGGGCGAATTGAAGCCGTTGCCGCCGATGATCGGCACCGTCTTGGGGATGCCGAGTTGGCGGGCCTGCAGCACCAGGCCGCCGCCGGCCTCGGCCAGCGCCGACACCACCAGGGCGTCCACATTCAGGCTTTTGATCTTGGTGAGCTGGGCCGAGAAGTCGGTGTCCTTAGTGGAAAAGGTTTCGATGGTGGCGATCTCGATGCCCAGCTTGTCGAGAGTTTCCTTGAACACGTCGAAACCCGACTTGGTGAATGAATCGTCGTTGGAATAGAGCAGCGCCACCTTCTTGATGCCGAACTTGGCCTGGGCCTTCTTCAGGGTCACCGGCAGCACGTCGGATTCCGGCAGCGAGGTGCGGAATACGAATTCGCCGATATCGGTGATGCCCTTGGCGGTATTGGAGGTGCCGATGATGGGGATGCCGCGCTCGTTGGCCACCGGGCCGGCGGCGAACATCTCGCTGGACAGGGTCGGCCCCAGGATGGCCACCACATGGTCGCGGCCGATCAGCTTCTTGGCGGCGTTGATCGCCTGTTCCTTCTGGCTGGCGGAATCCTCGTAGATCAGTTCGATGGGGCGGCCCTTGAGGACGCCGCCCTTGGCGTTGATCTCGTCAAGCGCCAGGTCGAAGCCGGGCTTGATCATGGTGCCGTACTTGGCGTTGAGACCGGTCAGGCATTCGATGGCGCCGACCTTGACCGGCTCGGCGGCGAAGGCCTGACCGGACAGGGCGGTGGCAGCCGAGACGATGGCGGCGGCGAGAACGGTTCTCCGATTCATAACTTTCCTCCCATGGACCCGAAGCCGCACAGGTTAGCCCGGATTTCTCACACTGTCACGGATACGACGGAGGAGAAAAGGGCGAGAGAGCAGGCAGCAGGCGCCGTCGGCTTCGCCGACAATCGTAACGAATCGAGTGCGAAGCACGCAGCGCGATGCGGCGCATCGCGCAAGGCTGATAACGCACTCAGTCGCCCTTTTCTCCCCGCCCGCAGGGTTGCGTTGCGGCGGTTGCCCGACTTCCCGCCGCCCTCGACGTGGCCACCAGCCACGCCATGTGTCCCTTCGGGCCATCCCCTGTCGGGATCGCATCTGCGATGCGCCGCTTGCCCTACGGGCTGCGCCGGTCGTCGGGTCGTCGGATCGACACCCCGCAAACGCAATCGTATCTCGCGAGAGTGTAAGAAATCCGGGCTATCCCGATCATCGGCGAATACAAAGGGACAAGACCGGCGCGGGCTCAGCCCGCCGCTCCGTTATCGGCACGGATCGAGTCCATGAAGATATGGACTTCGCTTTCCAGGCTTCCGGCCTCGGTGGTCAGGCGGCCGGCGATGGTCAGCACGATGTCGGCGCTGCCGCTGGCCTCGGCGGTGGCGGCCGAAAGCTGTCCCAGCACGCCGGTGACCTCCTGGGTGCCGCTGGCCGCTTCCTGAACATTGCGGGCGATCTCGGCGGTGGCGGCGCCTTGCTGCTCGACGGCGGCGGCGATGGCGCCGGCGATTTCGTTCAAGGTGCCGATGGTGCCGCCGATACCGCGGATGGCGCTCACCGCCTCGCCGGTGCGGGCCTGCACCGCTCCCACCTGGGTGGAGATTTCCTCGGTGGCCCGCGCCGTCTGGTTGGCCAGGGTCTTGACCTCGTTGGCGACGACCGCGAACCCTTTGCCGGCATCGCCGGCGCGGGCCGCCTCGATGGTGGCGTTCAAGGCCAGCAGATTGGTCTGCGATGCGATATCGTTGATCAGGGTCACCACCTCGCCGATCCGCCCGGCCGCCTCGGCCAGGCTGAGCACCAGGGCGTTGGTCCGCTCCGCCTCGCTCACCGCCTGGCCCGAAATGGTCGATGACCGGTGGACCTGCTGGGCAATCTCGTGGATGGAGGATGACAATTGCTCGGCCGCGGTGGCCACCGTCGCCACATTGGCCGAAGCCTGCTCGGCGGTGCCGACCACCCCGGCCGCCTGATCGCCAGCGTTCTGGATGGCCCCGGACACCACGCGGGCGGCGCCTTCCATCTCGGCCACCGCATCGACCAGCACGCCGGAAACCCGCTTGATGGAGGCCTCGACGTCGTCGGCCAGCTTCATCCGGGCCCGCCGCCGTTCGGCCGAGGAAAGTTTGTAGTGTTCCTGCTGCTCGGCCCGGCCGGCCTCCAGTTGCGATGCCTCATCCCGCAGGGTGGCGATCGCCCCGGCCAGGGCGCCGATCTCATCGCCGCGCGGCGTCCGGTCCACATCGACGCTGAAATCCCGCTGGGCGATGCGTCGGGCCACCTCGGCCATGCGAATGATCGGGGTGGCGATATGGCGCGCCAGCAGGACGATCAGCCCCAGGGTCAGCGCGATCACCCCGAGGGCGATCAGGGCGAACTGCCAGGCGGCGGCACGGAACGCGGCATCCACGTCGTCGATATAGATGCCGGTGCCGACCATCAGGTTCCAGGGCGCATATCCCACGACGACCGATACCTTTGGGGCGGGCGTGTCGGCACCGGGACGGGGGAATTTGTAGAAGGTGGAGCCGGTGCCGCTTGCCTTGACGCCGTCCACCATGGCGCGGATGTATTGGCGGCCATCGGGATCGACGCTGTCGATGAAGTTCTTGCCCTCCCGATCCGGCTTGATCGGATGCAACAGGTTGACGCCGTTCAGGTCGTAGATGAAAAAGTATTCGTCGCCCTGATAGCGGATATTCCGCAGGGTCTCGAAGGCCTGGGCCTTGGCGGTGGCCTCGTCGAATTCGCCGGCCTTGGAGCGGTCGTCGAAGGATTTGATGGTGCCGCGCGCTACCTCGGCCAAGGCCTGGACCTTGGAGATGCGGTCGTCCAGCATGGACTGGCGCAATTGTCCCAGCGCCACCCAGGACAGGATGATGAAGCCCGCCAACGCCAGGGCGGCGGTGGACAGCAGTTTGACAAGAATCCCGGACTTCCCCATGGCCCTCTTTCCCCCCAAGTAATCCCCAGGAGGAAACAGTATATCAGCCGGACATGACTGACCAGCGGGGAAGATTTACCGCGTTGCGGCAGCCTGTTCCCGGACGCGGGCTTGAATCCGCTCGTCCTTCAATTGCTCGGCGATCAGGAAGGCCAGTTCCAGGGCTTGGGTCGCGTTCAACCTGGGGTCGCAATGGGTATGATAGCGATCCCCCAGGCGGGCCTCGGTGACGGCGGTCATGCCGCCGCCGACGCATTCGGTGACGTCCTGGCCGGTCATCTCGAAATGCACGCCGCCGGCATGGGAGCCTTCCGCCTTATGGACGGCGAAGAAGGCGCGGACCTCGGCCAGAATGCTGTCGAACAGCCGGGTCTTGATGCCGGAACTGGCCTTGACCGTATTGGCGTGCATGGGATCGCAGGCCCAGACCACCGAGCGCCCCTCGCGCTTGACGGCACGGATCAGGGGCGGCAGGGCCTTTTCGATCTTCTCGGCGCCCATGCGGGTGATGATGGTGATGCGGCCGGCCTCGTTGGCGGGGTTGAGCTGGTCGATCAGGCCCAGCAACTCGTCGGGGGTCATGCCGGGGCCGGCCTTGAACCCCAGCGGATTGCAGACGCCGCGCAGGAATTCCACATGGCCGGCATCGAGCTGGCGGGTGCGTTCGCCGATCCACAGCATATGGGCGGAACAGTCGTACCACTGGCCGGTGGTGGAATCGACGCGGGTCAGCGCCTCCTCGTAGGGCAGCAGCAGCGCTTCGTGGGAGGTGAAGAAGTCGGTTTCGCGCAGTTGCGGCGTGGTCTCCGAGGTCAGGCCGCAGGCCCCCATGAAGGCCAGGGTCTCGTCGAGGCGAGCGCACAGGTCCTGGTAGCGCGCCCCCTGGAGCGAGCCGGCAACGCAACTGAGCGTCCATTGATGCACCTTGTGCAGGTCGGCATAGCCGCCCTGGGCGAAGGCGCGCAGCAGATTCAGGGTCGCCGCCGATTGGTTATAGGCGCGCACCATGCGCTCGGGATCGGGAATCCGCGCTTCCGGGGTGAAGTCGATGCCGTTGATATTGTCGCCGCGATAGCTGGGCAGGGTCACGCCGTCGATGGTCTCGGTATCGGCCGAGCGCGGCTTGGCGAACTGGCCGGCCATGCGGCCGACCTTGACCACCGGCATGGCGGCGCCATAGGTCAGCACCACCGCCATTTGCAGCAGGGCGCGGAAGGTGTCGCGGATATTGTTGGCGCGAAACTCGACGAAGCTTTCGGCGCAATCGCCGCCCTGGAGCAGAAACGCCTTGCCCTCGGCGACCTCGGCCAGCGCCGCCCGCAGGCGGCGGGCCTCTCCGGCGAAGACCAGCGGCGGGAAATTGCGCAGATTCTCCTCAACCTCGAGCAGCTTGGCCTGATCGGGGTAGGTGGGAACCTGATGAATGGGCTTCGCGCGCCAGCTTTCCGGCGACCAATTCTCGGACATTGACCCTCTTCTCCCGGCGAAAAGTTACGCCTCGTGCTTCGCCTCGGCGGCGATATCGTGATGGCTGCGCGAGCGGCCGCACAGCGCCACCGCCTTTTCCAGATCGGCTTCCGAGCACATGCCCAGGGTGACCGGGTTGCGCGGCTTGATGTTGGACGCGTTCCAGTGGCTCTTGTCGCGCACCGCCTGGATGGTCGGCTTGGTGGTGCCGATCAGCTTGGAAATGGCGGCATCCGACAGTTCCGGGTGGTGCTTGACGATCCAGGCGATGGCGTCGGGGCGATCCTGGCGCTTGGACACCGGGGTATAGCGCGCCCCCTTGGACTTGGCATTGGACTGGGGAATGTCGGTGATGATCAGCTTGAGGCGGCCATCGGGATTGGCCTCGCAGCGTTCGATCTCGGCACGGGTGACCTGGCTGTTGGCGACCGGGTCGAGACCGACGATCCCCACCGCCACCTCGCCGTCGGCGATGGCCTGGACTTCCAGCGGATGCAGGCCGCAGAAATCGGCAACCTGCTCGAAGGTGAGGGCGGTATTCTCGACCAACCAGACGGCGGTCGCCTTGGGCATGAGCGGCAGGGCCATGAAACCTCCTAATAATATCCTACGCGGGCCTGCCGACGCAACGACCGGCGGCTCCGGCGGGGGCGCGCCCCTCCGTCCGCTGGGGACGGGGTGGGAACTTCCCCGCAAAGCTTTGCGGAATGCCCGCCGGACCCAGGGGTCCGTGGCGCGGGCGGCGGCAATCTTTGGAATGCGCCGATACTTATATGGGTGATCTTCGCGTTGGTCAAATGCCTAGGGTGGGACGATTATTCAAACCGTCAGGACGATCTTGCCGATATGGGTGTTGCTCTCCATCAGCCGGTGGGCCGCGGCGGCCTCGGCCAGCGGGAAAGTGGCGTGGATCACCGGGGCGATGCGTCCCGCCGACAGCAGCGGCCAGACGGTCTCGCGCAATCCCTTGGCCATGCGGGCCTTGGCGTCGTTGGATTGGGGCCGCAGGGTCGAGCCGGTCAGGGTGAGGCGCTTCAGCATCACCGGCATCAGGTTCACCTCGGCGGTGGAGCCGCGCAGGAAGGCGATGGAGACCAGCCGGCCATCAGCGGCGAGGGATTTGAGGTTGCGGGCGATGTAGTCGCCGCCCACCATGTCGAGGATGACATCGACGCCTTTGCCCCGGGTGGCGGTCTTGATGGCCTCGACGAAGTCCTGGGCGGTGTAGTCGATGGCGTGGTCGGCGCCCAGATCGCCACAGGCGCGGCACTTGGCCGGGCCGGACGCGGTGGCGAACACGGTGGCGCCCAGCGCCTTGGCCAGTTGGATGGCGGTGGTGCCGATCCCGCCGGCACCGCCATGGACCAGGAAGCTCTCGCCCGCCGTCAGCCCGCCGCGCTCGACCACGTTGTGCCAGACGGTGAAGAAGGTTTCGGGCAAGGCGGCAGCCCGCACCATGTCGTAGCCGGTGGGCAGGGCCAGGCACAGCCGCGCGTCCACCGTGCAGTATTCGGCATAGCCGCCGCCGGGGACCAGGGCGCAGACCGCTTCGCCCAAAGCCGGGCCGGCCGTGGTGTCGCCCAGGGCGGCGATGGTTCCCGCCACCTCCAGGCCGGGCAGGTCCGAGGCGCCGGGTGGCGCCGGATAGGCCCCCTGGCGTTGCAGCACGTCGGGGCGGTTGATGCCGGCGGCGGCGACCTTGATCAGCACCTCGCCGGGGCGCGGTTGCGGCAACGGCCGGGTGACCGGACACAGGGCCTCGGGCGGGCCGGGCTTGGAAATCTCGACGCATGTCATGCTGGCGGGCAGCATTCTCAACCCCACGTTTGTCCAAGGAGCGGTCAATCTGGTACGTTCGTCGGGTGAAGGCAAGAGAGGATGGCCCCCGCCATGGACAGTGACGATCTGGAGCCGCCCCGGCAGGCTCCCACCCTCCGAAATCTCGACCCCATGTCGATCGAGGAGTTGCGGGACTATATCGCGGCGCTGGAGGCCGAGATCGTGCGGGCCGGCGCGGCGATCCGGCGCAAGGAATCGGTGCGGGCCGGAGCCGAGGCCTTCTTCAAACGGTAATTCGGTACTTGATTGCCTATTTCGGGCGCGGTATGACCAATCAGGCGAATGGAGGGCCGTTATGTTGAAAGGCAAAGTCGCGGTGGTGACCGGCTCGACCAGCGGGATCGGTCTGGGCATCGCCCGTGCCCTGGCGGGGCAAGGGGCCGATGTCATGCTCAACGGTTTTGGCGATGCCGCCGGCATCGAGGCCCTGCGCGCCGGGATGGAGCGGGAATTCGGTGTCCGGGTGCGCCATAACGGCGACGATCTGGCCCGGTCCGACGGTGGCGGCGCGGTGGTACGCGATGCCGAAGCCCGGCTGGGCGCCGTGGACGTCCTGGTCAACAATGCCGGAATTCAGCATGTGTCGCCGGTGGACGAGTTTCCGCTGGACCGCTGGGATGCGGTGATCGCCATCAATCTGTCGGCGGTGTTTCACGGGATCCGTGCCGCCCTTCCCGGCATGAGGGCGCGCGGCTGGGGCCGTATCATCAATATCGCCTCGGTCCACGGCCTGGTGGCCTCGGTCAACAAGGCCGCCTATATCGCTGCCAAGCACGGCGTGATCGGGCTGACCCGGACGGTGGCGCTGGAAGCCGCCGAGACCGGCATCACCTGCAACGCCATCTGTCCCGGCTGGGTGCTGACGCCGCTGGTTCAGGCCCAGATCGATGCCCGCGCCGCCGAGCGGGGTATCCCGGCGGCCCAGGCCAGTGCCGAGATCCTCAGCGAGAAGCAGCCCAGCAAGGCCTTCACCACCACCCAGCAACTGGGAGGGCTGGCGGTGTTCCTGTGTTCGCCCGCCGCGGTCAACATCACCGGAACCAGCCTGCCGGTGGATGGCGGCTGGACGGCGCAATGACCGAGCGGCAGGCGCCGGGCCGGCAGGTGGATTATCCCTACCGGGTCGATATCCAGACCAGGTGGTCGGACAACGACATGTTCGGCCATCTCAACAATGTGGTGTATCAGCGCTTTTTCGAGCATGTGGTGGTGGCGTTTCTGCGCGGTCCCTGCACCATCGATCTGATGAATTCGCCGATGATCACCTATGCCGCCGAAAGCCATTGCCGGTTCCTGCGGCCCTTGTCCTATCCCGGGGGCGTGGTGGCCGGCATCCGCATCGACCAGATGGGCCGCACCAGCGCCCGCTATGGTCTGGCGCTGTTCGAGCAGGGCTGCGACGAAGCCGCCGCCGAGGGGCATTGGATTCACGTTTTCGTCGATCGACGGACCCAACGGCCGGTTCCCATCCCGGACGAGATCCGCGCCGTATTTGAACGCCATCGGAGGATGCCATGACCGGCCTGTGCTATTCGTTCGAGGGGATGATTCCGGTCGTCCACCCCAGCGCCTTCGTTCACCCCACCGCCGTCCTGATCGGCGACGTGCGCATCGGCCCCCACTGCTATATCGGACCGGGCGCCAGCCTGCGGGCCGATTTCTCCAGCGTCCTGATCGGTGCCGGGTGCAATATCCAGGACTATTGCATGCTGCACGGAACCCCCGGCTTCCCCACCATCATCGAGGATGACGGCCATATCGGCCACGGTTCGGTGGTGCATGGCTGCATCATCCGGCGCAACGGGCTGGTGGGCATGAACAGCGCCATCTATGACGGTGCCGAGTTGGGCGAGAACTCGGTCATGGCGGCCATGTCCTTCGTGCCGGCCGGCGCCATCATCCCGCCGCGCGTCCTGGTGGCGGGGATTCCGGCCAAGGTGGTGCGCGAGCTGAGCGACAGCGAGATCGCCCGCAAGACCAGGGGAACCCAGGCCTATCAGCAGCTGGCGGCCAAATGCCTGGTGAGCCTGAAGCCGTGTCAGCCGCTGAGCGAGGGGGAACCGGGACGGGAAACCATGGATCCCAGCGCCATCTGGCCGCAGGACCTGACCCGCCATCGCCCGGCGGCGAAGTAGTCGGGACGGTTTATACCGGTGAGCCAATAAATTGACTCACCTCATGTCCCTCAAGCGGCGGGCGCGTCCCTCCGGGACGCTTGCCTTTGTCCGCTACGCGTTCCCTGCGGTCCGCGCCACGCGGCGCGCCGGGCACTCGCGTGCAGGCGCGAATTACATCGAGTCTGCCGGCGAAGCCGGCGGGCCGCAACTCCTCGCCAATGCATAACCGCTTTGGCTCGTCGGTATTACTCCGCCGGTTTTCCCGTCCGGGCCTCTTCCTTGGCGACCCAGACCGAATGGTGCTGCCGCGCCCATTCCCGGTCCACGTAACCGGTGGTGACGGCACTGGTGGGGCCTTCCATGCCGATGGTGCCGATATAGATGTGGCCCAGGATGAACAGTACCATCACCACCGCCAGGGCGGCATGGATCAACTGCATCGCCTGCATGGCGTGAAGATCGCCCAGGGTGAAGGGAAACAGCAGGTTCAAGCCGGTGGACGCCACCAGGGCGCCGACCACGATCACCATCCAGAACTGTGTCTTCTGGCCGAAATTGAACTTGGCGGCCGGGGGATGGACGCCGCGTTTCAGCAGGCCGCCGCCCTGTTTGATCCAGCCCCAGTCATAACGGTCCCACAGATTGTCCCTGGCCCACAGCGCGACGATCATCACCATGCCGAGGATGAAGACGAAGCCGGCCAGGGTATGCAGCCATTTGCCGGCCCAGGTCAGCCAGGAGAACAGGGGCTTGCCGATCAGCGGCTCCAGCAGCCAGCGGCCGAACAGCATGTTCAGCCCGCTGACCGCCAGCACCAGGAACGAGCCGGCGGTCAGCCAATGACCGATGCGCTCCAGCTTGGTGAAGCGCAGGATGACGGTTCCCGACGGCCCGCCCTCCAGCCTGATCTTGCCCCGGATGAGGTAGAAGGCGGCGATGGCCAGCGTCACCCCCACCAGGGCCAATCCGCCATACCAGGCCAGCTTGCCGTTGCGCGCCGCCCGCCACGCCTCGCCCTCGGACTGGATCAGCACGCCGCGCGCGGCGGGCTGGCCGGCGATGAAGCCGGCCTCGCCCTGGCGGATGGTGCGCCAGGTATCGGGCAGGGTGACCTGATCGGACCGGGCGGCGGTGGGAATGTCGTCATCCGAGGATTGCGCCCTTGCCGGAGCGGCCCAGCAGACGGCGGCGATCATCAGGCCGGCGAGGATGATGGCCCCCCGCTTTTGCCCCCGCTTTTGCCCCTGCTTTTGATCGTCGCGTCCCATGACGCTCCTCCTCAATAATTCTGGCCGGCGATGCGACCGCTCACCGGGATGGCGCTGGCGGGGATCGGCCCGTCACCGGCGGCCAGCTGGGCGGCGCCGTCGCTCTGTCCCGCCATGCGGCTACGCAGGGCGAGGCGGGTGGCGTCGGAAATGGCGGTATCGGGCGGCCCGGCATAGAAGCCCTTGTCCAGCTTGACCACATGGCCGCGCTCCTCGGCGATGCAGCCGGACAGCAGGATCGCTCCCGCCAGGACGACCAGAAGATCAGCCCTTCTTGCCATAGGCCTGCCCCCAGCCGGCGGCGCCGGAACCGAAGCCGCGCGCCATGACCCGTTCGCGATAGATGGTGGAAACCATGTCGCCGTCGCCGGCCAGCAGGGCCTTGGTGGCGCACATCTCGGCGCAGAGCGGCAGCTTGCCCTCGGCGATGCGGTTGCGGCCGTATTTTTCCAGCTCCGCCTGGGAGTGATCGGCTTCGGGGCCGCCGGCGCAGAAGGTGCACTTGTCCATCTTGCCGCGGCCGCCGAAATTGCCAGTGCTGGGATATTGCGGCGCCCCGAACGGGCAGGCATAGAAGCAATAGCCGCAGCCGATGCACAGATCCTTGTTGTGCAACACGATACCGTCATTGGTCTGGTAGAAGCAGTCCACCGGACAGACCGCCATGCAGGGCGCGTCGGAGCAGTGCATGCAGGCCACCGACAGCGAGCGCTGGCCCGGTTTGCCGTCGCCCAGGGTGACCACCCGGCGGCGATTGATGCCCCAGGGGACTTCATGCTCGTTCTTGCAGGCGGTGACGCAGCCGCTGCAATGGATGCAGCGTTCGGCGTCGCAGAGGAATTTCATGCGGGCCATGGCGTTACGCCTTCTCGATGCGGCACAGGGTGACCTTGGTTTCCTGCATGCCGGTGACGGCATCGTAGCCATAGGTCTGGGCGGTATTGGTGCTTTCCCCCAGGACGATGGGCGAGGCGCCCTCGGGATATCTCGACCGCAGATCCTTGCCCTGATACCAGCCGCCGAAGTGGAACGGCATGAAGGCGACGCCGCGTCCCACCCGTTCGGTAATTCTGGTCTTGACCTTGATCCGGCCGCCTTCCGGGCCATGGACCCAGACCAACTCGCCGTTGCGCACCCCCACGTTGTTGGCGTCGAAGGTGCTGATCTCGACGAACATGTCGGGCTGCAGTTCGGCCAGCCAGGGATTGGAGCGGGTTTCGTCGCCGCCGCCTTCGTATTCCACCAGCCGTCCCGAAGTCAGGATGATGGGGAAGTCCTTGGACACGTCCTTGTCCTGGATGGTCTTGTAGAGGAAGGGCAGCCGCATCATCCTCTTGTCGGCATGGGTGGGGTATTTTTCCACCAGATCGCGGCGCGGGGTATAGAGCGGTTCGCGGTGGATCGGCACCGGATCGGGGAAGTTCCACACCACGGCGCGGGCCTTGCCGTTGCCGAACGGCGCGATGCCGTGCTTGACGGCGACCCGCTGGATGCCGCCCGACAGATCGGTGGACCAGGCGACCTCGTCGATCTTGTCGCCGCCGATGGTCTTGATCACCGCCAGTTCCTCCGGGGTGAAGTCGCCCTCCCAGCCCAGCTTCTTCAGGATGCCGAAGGTGATGCCGGGATGGCCGGCCTGCAGTTCCGAGCCCTCCGGCCAGGACTCCGCCGCCAGCAGGCTCTCGCCCTTGTATTCCGGGAACAGGGCGCGGAAATTGAGGCCGCCGTCCTTCACCGGCTTGGAGGTGTCGTAGAGGTTGGGGGTGCCGGGATGCTTCATGGCCGGCGTTCCCCAGCACGGCCACGGCAGGCCGTAGTAATCGCCGTCGCAGGGGCCGCCGACAGCGCGCAGGGTGGTCTTGTCGAAGGTCTGCTGGTTGGCCATGTGCAGCTTCAGCCGCTCGGGACTCTGGCCGGTATAGGCGATGGTCCAGGCGCCGCGATTGATCTCGCGCAGGATGTCCTCGGCGACCGGGACGCCGTCCTCCACCTTGATATGCTTGAACAGTTCGGCGACATAGCCGAACTTGCGGGCGAACAGGAACATGATCTCGTGGTC
>Ga0316224_1001850_pt1 | contig 21373 bp, 35 predicted proteins | sample TBH18013metaG_FD_206254 | JGI IMG/M metagenome (GOLD analysis project Ga0316224, IMG submission 206254) | Freshwater microbial communities from Trout Bog Lake, Wisconsin, USA - TBH18013 | ecosystem: Environmental > Aquatic > Freshwater > Lake > Hypolimnion/Profundal zone | place: USA: Wisconsin... | reverse complement strand
ATTTGTTATCGAAAACACAATGTCTAAATCATTGTTAGTTGAATTAGTTAACAAAGCACTTGAAGGCACACGACACAAAATAAATGAGTTTTGTGTTGATGGACGTTTTAAGAAAGATGAAGCTGAATACGAAACTTATGTGGATAATATCTTAGAATATTTCCCTGAATCAGATAGAGAAATGTTAAGGGAAAAGTATTTTACTGACCCAAGGTATTATTCTATATCTTTTGATAGGGATTATATGGAAGACTCTACAAGAGAAATCTTGTGCAATTTAGGCTTTGAACTTTATACTGATTAATATGGCAGAACTATTTGATTTTGATAAAAGAGAAATAACCAATTACATAGAATATGAACTTGAAACCTTTGCAAAGGCTAAAGAACCATTTAACTATGTAGTTAATACACTAAAAAAATTAGGTCATTCTTATGTATTAAAAACATTAGATAATATTGATGCTAATAAAATAGTGGAGAGAAAAGGTAAAAACTATCATTGGTCAGTTATTGAGCATAAAGATGCAGTAATAGCTATCAGGCGTTATAGAAGTCACTTAACTATATTCACTAAGGCTAAAACTGAAAGTGAAACTGGCTATGTTAGCACTGAATATGGTTGCTTCACATTTGAAGTAAATTTTGAAAAATTTGGCGACAAGCGTGATGAAATGTCGGATAAATATTATGACAAACCATTTACAGGTTTGAATGAGATTTTAGCTGATTTATTTACATTACTTAAAACACGGAGTGTTCATTGGGTTTGGAATTCTTATTCTTTGAAACGCCCTGATTATGTAGATATAAAATTAGTATTTCATGGCAAAGAAATTAGTTCATTCGACAATTTTATATTCTGCATGGAAGAATTAAGTTCTATTTATCAGGAGCTTTTTGCTGAAACTACTATGTTATCTAAACTTAAAGAATTTGCCAATAAAGTTGGTGAAATGTTTAATGGTAGATATAAAATTGAAAGTGTTACTACTGATGTAAAAGATGAATATTATCACTCAGCGGGAATAGGCTTAATTGATACAATCGGTAGTGAAGGAAAATCATTTCAAGATGTTTATTCATTAACTCGTTGGTATATTGAGGATATGTTTAAGCACTTCTTTTTATATAAAGGCGAAGTATATGTGCTTGGTGGTGAGTTTGTAGAAGGTGAGCCTATTGCATATAAAGAATTAGATGGTATAACTGTGTATAAGAAAGGAATCTTAGAGCAGAATTTTTTACCACTAATAAAATTTAATTGAAGCTAATACTGTTCATAGCGCCAATTATAATACTAATGTATCTATTAATTATAGATACATTTAGGAGTGTAAACATACATTCTAATTTATGTATAATTATATTTATAATTTGGTGTATAACAGTTACAATAATAACAAAACAAAAAAATGGAGAATAAAACACTTTTTATATTTAATATTGATAATGTAATTGATATTATCACAAATAGTTCATCGGAATTATTTACATTCAAGATGGATAATGGCACTGTTTTGTATAACTTACTACAATCGTTTGATAGTAATTTCTATAAAAATTTTAAACCAGTTTCTTTAAGAAAAGCCGACACAAGCCTTTTTAGCAGCTATGTTTGTACTATTTTGCCTTATAGATTCGATGCAGAAGCAAAAGAAAATCTAAAACTACCTGAAGGTATTATTGTTGAGGATATATATGACTATGACCCTGATGAACAAGAGTGGTACATGAAAGATGATTATGACGAAGAAACTGATACAGATGGTTCTTTATTCGAGAAATACCGCAGCATCTTACAAGAATGGTTAGACCCAACTGATAATGTATGGTTGTTATATATTGACGACTATATGATGGATAGTGAATTAAAAGAAAAAGTAAAACAAATTTCAACATATGAAAGATTCTAAAAAGGTATTATTTGTATTATCAGTAGATAATGTTATTGACATTATCACCAATAGTTCATCAGAACTTTTCGTACTCAAGGCAGATAGCGATAAAGTAGTCACAGAACTATTAGAAAATGTTTATCCAGACTTCAGAGAAGAATACAGAGAACCTGTTCTTCTATCAAGTTTAGATGCCTATGAACTTGATAATTATCTTGATTGGATTAATGGTTGGGCTTGTCCTAAAGAACAATGTGTAGTATATGATGGCTTCACATTTGAAGAAATGTATGAAGAAAGTAAATATCAGGCTGCTTGGCGCCCAACTGAATATTGCATGAAGAAAGGATTTGTGGAAGATAACTTTGATAAAATTATTAAGGCTATTGACCCTACTAATTCAACATGGCTGCTTTATTCAATTGATGAAAATCCTAATTGGGAAATGCAAGAAAAACTGGAACAAATTGCTACACGCTATCATTTAGGTTAATATGAATATTCAAATCGAACAAAAAACTGGTTCTTCTATATTAGAAGTATCATACAAAGTTTCTTCTGGTAAGAAACAATCTAGTGGGGTGATAGGTACTATTTATCCAGTTGGTGATAAGTTCGTATTTATGAGAGATGGTTTACCTACTAATGTAGTAAATCATCTCCATGAAATGGATGATGTTATCATAAAGCTATTTAAGACAAGACCTGTCTATGTAAATACATTATTCTAATGACTAAATATGTTGCACTTGAAACCATAGATGTTTGGATTAAAGATGAAGTTTATGATGTAGATTTTATCTTTACAGAAGATGATATGGATAAATGGGAGTTTAGTTATAATCTCGTAAATATTTATCATAAAGGTAAATTAATAGGAAATTATAATGAACCAATCCTTAAAGAAAGGTTCAAGTTATTAGCAGAATTAAGAGAAGAAAGGATAAACGAAATTTTAAACGATTAATATAAATATATGCGTGAACAATTACACATTCCGGCAAAATTAAAAGTAGGTATGCAGAAACGCGCTGATACTTATAGTGGTATTTTAGGCTTCATAACTTATGAATTACCTGACGGACTCAATAAACATAAAAAGTCTTGGGATAACTGGCGAGATGATAAATTAGGCATCAAAGAGTTAGATAATGAGCCAACAGAAGGCTTTGTATTTAACAAGCGTGAAGGTGGCGGCGGTCGCTGGTCTTATGATGAAAGAGAAGCTAAAATCCGTGTTTGGGACCCAAGAGGTTTTGAATTTGAAATTACTATTGAGAATATGCTTGACATATTGGCTCAATGTGGTTCAATTCCGGGTAAAGGTTTAGAAGGCGAGTTTGTTTATGGTTATGATGGATTGAGATTATCTTTGATTCCAACTAAATCAGAAACATATAAAAAGTCAATGGTATTTACTAATCTTAGTGCTAAAAGTATTGAAGCAAAAGATTTAATCGTTGGCGCAACTTATGTATCTAAACAAGTTAGCAACTATATTTATCTTGGACATGTTCAGTGGGCAGATATGAGGACATACTCTCGTGAGGCAAGTGTTAGCAAACAGCATATATTTTATGCTACAAAATCTAATACTATTGTTCCGCTTTTAGTAAAAGATATTGCAACTTGCCTTGATACTACTCCAGTTCAGAATATTGCAGAGTTGATTACTAAGATGGAATCATCAGGTTATTATTTTACTTTAGACAAAGTAAAAATTGATACTATCAAACCATCTCTTGATGAATTTAAGAAAGAGATTAATCTATATACCAGCAATTATCATTATGTAGGTGGTTATAATGCAGATATTTTCTGGATTAAGAAAGATGAAACAACTTATGAAGGCGTGAGGATGATGTTTACTTTTGCTGATGATGTTGTACTCAATAACTACTATAGATATAGAACAGCTAAGCCAAATGGTATTAAGTTAGTTTATCAAAAGAAGATAGTTATCACAGCAGATGGTGTTGAGGTTAAAAAATGCTCTAAGCAAGATAAAAATATTTATCAGCCAGATGACCTCAAAGATAAGGAGTTTTTTAATATTAAACTAGATTCTTCTATTCTTATGAAAGAAGAAAAATGTGGAAGTAGTTACGAAAGTTACCGCTTGAAAACTATTAAATAGTTTTCATATAATTATATGCTTCATCTAATGTGTCGTAGTAAGTAAACTTATTATCTTTTTTAAGTCGCCACATATCAGAATCTTCAATATATTCCAAGCATATTTTAGAAAAAATTCTATTTTGCGAATTTTCATATTTGGTAACCCATCTCAAATTACTTATATCATTATTTAGTGTATTTCTATCTATATGATCAACTTCATTGGCATATATATTTTCCTTTTTTACAAATGCGACAGCAAGTAATCTGTGTACCGAAGAATATATTTTCTTTTTAGTACCAATTGTTAAACTAACGCTTAAATAACCCCTGTTAATATGTGGTTTGATATGTCTTTTTGTTTTTATATTTCTAATTGTTCCGTTAATGTTTATCTCATGCAAATTAGTTATTTTAACCCAGTTATTTTCCATTAGTTATATATTAAAAAGTATGTCCTATTATTGCAAGTCTTTTTTTATCTTTGTATATGATTGAAAATATTGTGATACCTAAGTCTGCTGGTTGTTACATCTTTAAAGATGAAAGAAACCAAATTATCTATGTAGGTAAATCTAAATTTTTACCTAAAAGAGTTAAATCTTATTTTCAAAAAACACATGACGACCCGAAAACTAAAGCATTAGTTGAAACCGTTAGAAGTGTTGACTTTGTTACTACTGCATCAGAACAAGAGGCACTTATTGTTGAGGAAAATCTTATCAAATTATATAATCCCAAATTTAACATCAAAGGCAAAGATGATAAAACAATTCGTTTGTATCTCACTATTGTCAATGAAAAATTTCCTAAAATCGAACTGGTTCGCAGCACAGATGAAGTAGAAGGTGAAATATTGGCTCAATTTACTTCTGGTTTATCTGCAAGAGAAATACACAAATTATTGCATCAGGCATTTCCATTACGCAGTTGTTCTTATCAATTAAATGATGAAAATATAACTGCTAATAAATTTGCTCCTTGTTTAGAATTCCAAATTGGTAATTGTAATGCGCCTTGTGTTGGTAAACAATCTGAGGTATTCTATACTAAGATGATTTCTGAAATAAGAGATTTATTCAATTTTAAACCACAAGCAGCCATTAGCGCAGCAACTAAAGCAATGGAGTGGCATTCTTCTAAGTTAGAATTTGAAAAAGCAAATATATTTCATCATAGGATAAAAGCTATACAAGAACTAACTAAAAAGTTAGAACCATTACATACTGAAAAAATTAAGAAAGATTTAAAACTAATAGGTGAAAAGTTAAAATTAAAACAAACACCTTTTATTATTGAATCTTTCGATAACTCGCATACAGCAGGACAAGATGGCGTTTCTTGTTCTATTCGCTTTGTAATGGGCAAGCCTGAAAAATCTTCTTATCGTAAATTTCTTATTAAGACTGCTGAAGTAGGTGATGATTATGGTTCTTTTGAAGAGATTTTATCTAGACGCTTTACAAGGTTAATCAGAGAAAAAGGACAGTTGCCGCATCTTATAGTGATGGATGGTGGTAAGGGTCAGTTAACAATAGCGCAAAAAGTTTTAACTGAATTATCTATAGATATAGATGTAATTGGTATATCTAAAGATAAAAATCATAGGGCTAAGTATATACATTTAACTGATGGTAGTCAAATTGATATAATGAGTATTGATGGTAAAGAAATACTTAATTCTATATCAGAAGAAGTTCATAGGTTTACTATTAACTTTCATAGAGAACGGAGAGATAAGATAAAATAAAAAATATGTAATTATTTTGTTTTTTAACAAAATTTTAGTATCTTTGTATGAAGTTTATAACAAAAATAATGATAGACCTATATTTTTTATAGGTAAGATTTTAAATAAAATTAAATGAGAATATACTTAGCCGGCCCAGATGTATTTCGCCAGAATGCCATAGAGCATTTCGATACTTTAAAAGAAATTTGTAGTAAACATGGATTTGAAGGGTTAGCTCCTTTAGATAATACTATAAATGTAAATCCAGAAGATGAATTGACACCAGTTCATTCTAACCTTATATTTACAGAAAATGTAGATATGATAAAAATGTGTGATGTTATAGTTGCCAATATAGAACCATTTCGTGGTGCTGGTGTTGATGACGGCACTGCATGGGAAATTGCCTATGGGTTTGCTTTAGGTAAAAAAATATGGGGTTACTCAGATTATTGTAATCTTTCTTTAAAAGCAATTACTAATGTAATGTTTGATATGAATAGGCAAGAACATTATCCTATTGTTGAGAATTTTGGCAATACTGCTAACTTAATGATAGTAGAATCTATTAAGAAAAGCGGTGGTGCTATTTTCAAAACATTTGAAGAATGTATAGAAAATGTTTATAAGGTTTATAATGTTGATGATTTAAAATTATTGGCATCTGATATAGATTTTATAGATTATTTAATCATAAAAAAACTAAAAAATATAGTTGTTAAATCTCAGGATTATGATTATGAAAAAGCAGCTATACTGCGAGATAAAGAAAAATCTTTAGATGAAAAACTTATTCAAAGATATTCTGGTGATACAGATAAAAGATCTATATTTAAAGTTTTAAACTTAAATATTTATGATGGTATTGAATGCCATCCTATTTTCAATACAACGGAAAATTTTCGTAAATATGCTTTACAATTATTTGAATTAAATATTGCTGAAACTACCTATTATAAAAAAGAAAAAGATACAGTAATTGCCGTACTAAGAGAAAGACAAATTACAGAAATTCTTGAATAGTTATAGTGCGCTCAATAGCAATTTAACGCATTTTAAGCACTCAAATTTCGCTTTAAATTACTTTTTTGATACTTGATATTGATTAAAAAATCTGCTCAAATTTGAGCAGATTTTTTTTATTTGTATATAAATTTATCCTTTAATTTTGTTTATTGGTAATTATTTTATCTGCTTCTTTATCCACAAATTTAAAAAATTCGGTTTTATTTAAAATGTAAACCTGTTTATTTAAAACTAATCTTAATGTTAATTCATTTAAAAAGAATTTTTTATTATATTCAAACATATTAGGCAATTCACCATCTTTTAAAATTAATCCATCAGTAGAATTTTTAACATATTGTAATTGATATTTTTTACCATCAATTAAAACAGTTAAAAACCCATTATAACACCATTTATTAATTAATTTTTTAACAATATCTTTTCTATTTACATCTAAGGTAGCATAATAGTTGGTTAAAATTCTATCAGTTTCTTCTTTATAATGACCTTTAGGATATGTTTTATCTACTTCCCATATTTTTTTAGCTAAATTAAATTTAGCAGAAGTAAAATAATCAGTACCCCAATATGATACATCTATATCAGTTTTAAAATGATAAAAATCTCTTTCTGGATTTTTATAGCCCCAATGGTCACTTAATCTAATTGTATCTGGTATTGTACTATCCCATCTTTTTGGTTTATTATAAAATGATAAAGAATCTCTTGAAGGTGATTTATAAATATTTTTCCAATATAAAATATCATTCAATAAATCAGGATGCAAACTATAATTGATGCCATCATCTCTTTTTACAATAGAAATAAATTCTCTTTTAGATATTTCGTTATCTTTGTGAGATGAAAATCTTGGTTCAAATTCATCGGCTTCAAATAATTTGTATTCTTTTAAATATTTCATACAAGTATATATTATAATTATTTTGCAAAAGATCTGCAACATCATGATATAATAATTATTACTATATTACTATAACAATTTCTTAACTTTATTTTTTGTAGTTTCAATTTATTTTTGTATCTTTGTAGTATTAAAACTAATAAAAGTATGCTAATCAGCAAATGGAGAACATTTAACGGCAGAGAAATACCTGTCGAAGAACTTGACCGTCAACACCTTTCCAACATTTTTTGGTATCATCTTATCTGCTACAACCGCAGGCAAGATTGGGCGTTAGAGCAATTAAAAGCAAGATTTAACGGACAACCAACAGAATATCGTCCTCACACCGAACACTTGCATGAAATTCAACAACTTGAAGAACAAGGTAATCTTGTTTGGCGCCAACATGTTAAAGGTGAACAAATTCAGGTTGGTGAGATTATGTTTGAAGATAAAGTAATTGGTTGTATATGGCGTTATATTATTGACTAATGAATTTTCCTTTAAAAATAAAGTTATTTTTCACTGGCATACCAGCAAAAGGGCAACCTGCTAATTATCCTATAAAAGGACAAGTAAAGTTGCAATCAACTTGTTTGCCTGAAAAAAGAAATCGAATGATATTCGTAAGTGGACCATATTCTTCAACTAATCCAGATGAAAAGAAAGCAAGAGTTAAGGCAATTGCTTCAGCATGTATTAAAATAATGCAAAGTGGTGATATGGCTATTTCACCACTAACATTTGGTTTATCTTTGATTGAAAAATCAGAACAAAGTTTACCAGATTCTTATGAATTTTGGGATAGATTTTGCCGTGAATTTGTAAAAACTGCCGATGAATTGTGGGTATTAGCCTTAGACGGCTATGATTCATCAAGTGGTGTAAAAGATGAGATAGAAGCTGCAAAAGAACGAAAAATACCAGTTAAGTTAGTGCATCCATCTAGCCTAATTTTATTAGAATACCTTTATTCACCGCTTGGTGAATATGGTAAATAGGTATTATCTTTATCTCGTATAATACAGTGATATTTATTGTGCTTGGTAATCAAATCACCGCCAGTAACGTGAGCTATCTCTCTAATCAAGGGGTAGCTTACTGCTTTTATAACAATTAGTTTATAATCTTTTTTTGGATAAATATCAGCCATTCTAGATTGAATATAACCTTTTACAAAATCCATTTTATATTCAGTTAATATAATTGGAAATATGTGTTTGTTTAAAGAGTGTCCAAACCCTATATCAGATAAATATTCTATCCATTGGCGGCATCTTATTGCAGTTCTATATTCTTTAAGTTTTGGATGATATTGTACAGGAAAAGTAGATTTTGTATCAGATACAAATTTATCCATTCTTTCTTTATCTGTTGTTCTAATCTCTATTTCAAATGTTTGATAATCAAATATAAATCCTGATGCAAATATAAATCCTATTGTTTCATAAATTAATGGTATATTTGGATTATGTGTAAAGAAACTATCTTCTATGTAATAGATTGCGTTTGAACAAGAAGAAGAACAATATTTCATTTGTCCTCTATTTTTATAGCTTATTTTATGATAAATAAATTCTTTACCACAATTAAGACATATTTCTTTGTATTCTTTAATTTGTGTTTTACCTTTACATTTATAAGAGCAATACATATTAGAACAAGGTTTACCACATTCTAAACATTTATTCTTTTTGTATGTAGCAGATTTTCTAAACCATCTAGTAGCACATACTTTTGAACAATAAGTTTTTTTGGATGGACCACCACATTCTCTGCATATTTTATCCATATAGCTTATATTAATATTTTACTTATTGTTTAAAAAAAAGCGGCTTTAAAGCCGCTTTTTTTTAATTTATTTTTGGTGGAAACCAGTGTTTTTTTGGCAACTCTTCTAATGGGGCTTCAAGTGTACTTTTACTCCAGTGCCCACCTTTTGATATTGGTGCTTTATCTAAATGCATTCTTTTAATTGATAGTGGTAAAGTTTTTATTGGTGATTTAGATATTTCGGATGCAAGTAAATTTTCATCTTGTATTTTTTGTTTCCATTTTTGACCTACTGGTGTATTTTCAAATTCTTGAATTGCTATATCCATTTTATTAACAGTGTTAATAATATCCGAATCTGATATATTAGAAGGTTCTTTTTCAGAAATTACATTAGTCCATTCATCATATATTATATATTCTAATTTAGCAAATATATCTTCATTACCTTTATCTTGTGTCTCTCTTTCTATTTTAATACCTACTTTAGACATATAATATTCATTGTGTCCAACTAAAATATAAGCATATCTAGACATATAAAGATTAAACATATTATATGAAAATAAATCCCAACTTTTATCTGATATAATTTCATCCAATCTATATCCCATAACATCTAGAACCACATCATAATTTATTTTTTTTAGAGAAGAAAACTGTGGATAAAATTTGTGAGATAAATTATTAATTAAACCATAAATATTTTTAACCTTATTATCCTGAGCATACATATCTTTTATGTAATCATCTCCTACAAATTCAGGTAAAATATTTTTATAAATTCTTTGACATCTAGTAGCTACTTCTGTAAGAAATTTATTTTCTTTTTTTAAATCGGATGATGCACTTTCAAAGTATTTTAGATATTTCATTTAATTCCATATTTTTTTATTTAAATCATCAATTAATGATTTATAATGTGCAGCTTTTTCATAATTGCCTGCTTCTGATTCTGAATTCATCAATTTAGTATAATATTCTACTAAATCCCTCATTTCTGCTAATTTATAATCAGGATCATTTTTTTCTTCATCCTTACACTTCATACAAATTACTTCATCATTAAACATAGACATTATAGTACTACCATTAGTTGGCTTACCACATCTGTCGCAATTATCACGTTGCATACTAAACCCTTCAAAATATTTTAGATAATTCATAGAGTATATATTATATTTTTATTCCAAAATTTCATTTATTTGCTTTTCTCTCCATTCAGCTAATGGCATAAAATCATCTGGATGAACCCATCTTCTTACTTCTATTAAGAACCACTCTTCTGGATTATTTGAGCCAACATTTCCTTCACCTCTTACTATAATAACTGTATAGGTTTTACCTATTTTTACTTCTCTATCAGTTAGAGCATACCAGTCATTTTCTGAATCACTCAGGCATATTACCTTAAAATTTACATCTTTTACTGTTCTTTTTGGACTCATTCTAATATATCGTTTATTTGTTTATCTCGCCATTCAGCAAGAGTTATGAATAATTCTTTTGGAAAAAATTTAGGTAGTTTATATGCTACATTCATAGGTTTAGTTGTTGGGCCAGATTGTCCAGTGTTTAAATTAATCTCTATTTCTATCCAATAACCTTCATCTATAGAAATATCTAAATCATTAATTGACCTCCTCATATCATAAGTGCCTTCATATGTTTCACCTATTGTTAGTTTATCATATAACTTAAATTTAGCATCTTCAAATACTATATCATCTTCAGGTATTGGAATTTCATTTTTAATACAAATTAATGTAATTTTTTTAGGAACATTTCTTTCTATTAACATAAGATCTCACCTATTTGTTTATCTCGCCATTCAGCAAGTGGTATAAAAAAATCTTTATCATATCTTCTATTAAGTGAAGGTATAAAATAAAAAGTATCATATATATCTTCACCAATTGGAATATCATAAAAGTTTGATTTTAATGAAGAATTTAGTTTACCATCATATACATTGCCTTCTATAAGAGTTCTATGTGGTTTGATGCAGATTAATTTAATCATTTAATATTTCATCTATTCGTTTATCTCTAAATGGTGCTAATAGAGTAAAATGGTCATAAATACAATACCTATAAGCTAATTCTCTGCTATAGAATGACCATTTTGTTTCGCCATTACCAACTAAAAATACAAGCACATCATCATATTTTGTGAGTCCTTCGCCTATATAATCTTCTATTTTTAGAATTGTATATACATCACCTATTTTTATATCTATACCTTTTATATAGTCATTAAATTTTGCAAGAAAGTATGGTTTAATACACACTATTTTATCTCCTACTTTCATAATTAATCTTTTAATATGTCATCTATTTGTTGTTCTCGCCAATCTGCAAGGCTAAGAAATTGTGAATAATAATATTCTCCAATAAATCTACCTTTTAAATCGTATATAAAACATTTATCCAAATCTAAATAAGTAGTTACCGCTGGTGTTTGGTAATAAATTTCATTCTTATTTATATTAGGATTTCCGTCAGTTATTATACAAATAACTTTTTTTAGTGGTGTTTTTTCAAAACTCATAAATCTTCCAATATATTATTTATTTTTATATGAATTTGAATTTAAATCCACCTGTTTGTTTCAATTCTCCTCTGCAAACCATGTGTATTGCAGATTTATGTAAATTTAAATCTATTGCAGCTTCTTTAGCGGAAGCATATTCTTTATTATTAGTAAAACAAAATACTCGTTTAATTCCATATCCAGCTTTAGCTCTATTATCTATATGCTCTTGTGAGTGTTTTTTGCCAGTCATAGCTTTGCTTATTTTTTCATTAGTTTCTTTTGTCCTTATTTTTGTTTTTCCTTTATTTCCTTTACTTATATTTGCACAAGTTTCCTCCGTTCTTTTACTGCCTCTATTAGAGTTGGCAATTTTTTCATACACTTCCTTTGGATGATTATATTTTTTCCTGCTAACGCTCATTTTCTTCCTAACTTCTTCCGTGTAAACGGTATTGCCGTCGCCACCAATTGTGCTGTTTGTTAATTTTGCACCAGATTCTTTGTATTTTTCAATCCAATATATTTCCCAGTATTGCCATTCTTGTATTTCAACCTCCGCGATTATTTTAATATTTGGGCTATATCCATCATTTAACATTGAATTAATCCAATTATTTCTATGTGATTTTTTAATACCTTTTTTAGCTTCGCTAATATGGCATCTTAACCTCTTTTGTGGGTCATTTGATTTTCCAACGTATCTTGGGCAATCATATTCATCTGTTAATATATAAATGTAAGTTTTCATATACTATATATTACATAGCATCGCCTCCCAATTCAAAGAATTTAACTTCATCGAATAAAATCTATGGTTTCAATATGTTGAGATAGTATAGAAATTCTCTAAACAAAAAAAATTTTGTTCATCACACAGGTAAAATTCATAACCATCTTTAATTATCATCATTTAATATGCTATCTATTTGTTTATCTCGCCATTCAGCGATATTTATAAATCTATCTTCATTCATAGGTAATATAGAACCTAAATATGTTTCTTTATCTAAAAGATAAATATGATTACCTGCCATATAATAAAATTTGTCTTTAAAACACGGATTTGGTTCATCATCATATGGATTAGCATATTTAGGATTAAATGTATAGCAATCTTTAATGCAAATTACTTTTATCCAATTAATCATCTTTTAATATATCATCTATTTTAATTTCTCTAATCCAAGCATCTGGATTTTTGGCAAAATATGGTGATAACACTACATTCATGCCTCTTTTTGACCAAGTAAAAAGAAATTTTTCATTGAATAGATAATCATAATTACCTAATTCAATATCTAATAACTTATCAAAAGTTTTATCATTACCATAAGGTAAAGCTAATTTATTTTTATCATCAACTAAATAATAATAATTATTTATTCTAGTTTTGCCGTTATAATCTTTTGTACTTTCAGTTTCTTTAATTATCTTCATATAATATTTCGTTTATTTTATTTTCTCTATGTTCTGCCAATGATATTGCAACTTCTAATTCATAATGTTCACCATTAATATACCAACAATCTTTGGTGCTTACATCATGTATAAATTTATGTAAAGTTGTGTTAATAATATCTCCTTCTTTAAGATTTTCTGATATTGTCTTAACTATTATAGCCTTAATAACAGGATAAAGTTGTGATATTGGCACATTTACTTTGGTTTTGGTATTCATTTTTTCAATATTTGCTCTATTACCATCATAATCTAATAAGGTGCATATACCATTATTCCATTTTTGTGAATAAGAATCTGATATTAAAAAATATTGGTTGCCTATTATTAAGTTTTTCATTTAAAATAAATTTGTATAAAGATACGAAAAAAACTTTACATCACAAAATTTTGTTAAAAAAATATTTCAAATTTTTCTTGCGAAAACAAAATTTTAATCGTATCTTTGCTCACTAATAAAAAGATATGTTTGATAAATTATTTGACTTACTCAAGGCTATTTGGAATGATGTAGTACCTTATTATGTTGTTTCTGAAATGGAGGCTGCTTGTGTATTAAGATTTGGTAAGTTCAGAAGAACTGTAAATGCTGGCATTTACTTTAAAATGCCACTTGCAGATGTAATTTATCAATATTATGTAGTTACACAAACATCACATTTAACACCACAAACGCTCACTACATTAGATGGTAACTCAATAGTTGTTAAAGCAATCGTTAGATTTAACATCTATGATGTAGAGAAATATACATTAGGTGTTTGGGATGCACATGATGCCATTGGCGACACTGTTCAAGGCATTATAAATAACATTGTTAAAACACATACGTGGGAAGCAATAGTTACTGGCATTGAAGAAGAAATTACTGAAAAATCTTATGATGCTTTAAAAGATTGGGGCATTGAAGTTGAAAGAATTACATTAAGTGATTTAGGTTTGATTAGAACAATTCGTTTAATTAATAATATACCACCAATACAATGAATTTTATCTGGACAGACGACCTAGTTTTAGAACTACTCAAAAAAGAAATTGGTAAAGAATTGCCGATTTCAGTTTTAACTGATTTTAAATCATCAAAAACTATTTTACCTACTAATGCTACTATTACTTGTGTGTATGATAATGACGGTGATAAAATCTCGGCAGCGGCATTAACTACTAATTCTTTAGTTAAAAGAATTGGACATGATTCATTTACAATTGAGCCTACTATCAAAACATGTGAATGTAATGGTGCTATATTTAATATAGGTGATATTGTTTATAACAATTTCAATTATAAAAAATATGGTGGTAAATGGTCTAACTATGCTGTAAAGATAGAAACATTAGACTTGCGTGTAAGAAAAAGTGGAGATAAAGTTGTATCTTCGCTATTATTAATAAATAATTTTTATGAGGTCAATAAATTTATAAAGAGATAAAAAAAGCGGCTTAAAGCCGCTTTTTTTTATTTAATTTTAAACATATTTTTTAGTTTCTCGAACAATTCTGGATTTTCATCACCAAACGAGCCACCATCTAAAAAGTCTTCGCCTGGTATATTAACATCAAAACCTTCTACTGGAGTTTCAGCAAATTTATCTATATAAATAGGATTACTTAATTCTTGTACATTAGTTGTTAAGTAAATCTTACATTTAATTGTTTCAATTTCTTTTTGTAATTGGGCATCAGTTCCAAGATAATCATACATAGGCTTATGATCTATAAAAGAAAATCCTTTAAATTTAAATTTAGGTTTAAGAATTAAGTTATCACTCTTAATAAGTTTATTTATCTTTTGATATTCTTTCCATTTTTTCATTAAATCATCTTTGGCAGCCTCAACATATTCTTCATAGGTTTGATATTCTTTCCATTTTTTCATTAAATCATCTTTGGCAGCCTCAACATATTCTTCATAGGTTGAATATTTTTGTTTGATTTGTGTATCTGTACAATCAAGTGCTTTTAATAAAGTATCCTCTACCCAATCTCCTATTTTTAAATTAAAATCATTGCAATATTTTTTAATTTTATTGTGAACCGAACTAGAAATAGTAATAGTTTTTGGTTTTACTTTATCTTTTAACTTAGCCTCAAAGTTTTTAATTTTATCCTTTAATGCAATTATTTGATCATCATCTAAACCATCACAGTCATTTAAGGTTTTCTCAATCGTGCTGATTTCTTTAACTAAGTCTGTATAAGAATCCTTTTCCTGTAATTTATTAAATGGTTCTTGTTTTTTAAAATTAGTTTCATCTTCAATTAAGTTATTTTTAATAAAATCTTGTGCGGCATTTTCTAATTTATATTGTTTAATTAGATGATCTGTCCAATCATTTTTTGTTGGTATATTACCAAATGGAACATCAGTATTCAAAATATCTTTGATTTTATCTTTTTGTTCATCGGTTAAACCTTCAAGATTTTTATTTTGAAAAAAATCTTTGTCTATTGCAAAGAAGTAACCTCTTATATCAAAGTTTACAAAATCAGAAGTATTTATTTGATAAAGATAAAATATGCCATTACCAAGCAAAATATCAGTACGTCCTTGATGATTAATTCTATAAGTTCTAATATCAAAAGTATCTTTACCTATTGTTACTTTTGAGAATGGTGTTATTACTAATTGACAATTTTTAAATTCCTCACAACTTTCAAATTTCCATTTAGAAGTTTCTAGTTTTTTACAATCTAATGTGTATATAGCATTTACTGTCATAGGAAGTCGATTGAATTCTTCCATTATTACATCTATAAGTCTTGGTTTCATTTTTAATTATATTTTTTAATTATATATAAAATAATTATTACTCCCATAATTATTTTTAAAAATTATTGAAAAAAATTTTGCCAGAAACAAAAATAGTTGTATCTTTACATTCTAATCGCAATAAAGCAATTAAACAGCACAGTTCTTTACTTATTTGTTAATTTTAAAAAATATTTTTAGAAATTTAAAAAAAAGTTTGCCAGTTCAAAAAAAAGTTCGTATCTTTGTTCTATAATTAAGCAATCAGTACAAAAACAAACTTTTACAGCAAATTTCAAAAAAAAACAAAAAATATTTTGGTGTTTCAAAAAAAGTTCGTATCTTTGTTCTATAATTGCTAAAAAGCAAAAAACAATTAAAAAATCAGTCAAAATGGCTAAAACAACCACAAAGGGAACTGCCGCCGCTCAGGAAGCCGCCGCACCCACAGCACAGACAGTAGGAAGAATGGCATCACCTACAACTTCGACCGAAACAGGTAACACTGCTACAGTTGCTACTCCAATTTTCAGGACTACTAAGAAGCAGCCTCCAAGGAAAAGGCTCCCAGCTGCTGAAAAGGCACCAAAAGAACCTAAGCGTGTAACCGGCGTACTGGTGCATATTGCATCCGTTTCTTACAATCACTGGCGTTTATTCGTAAATGAAATCATCAATGGTGAAGATAAAGATGCTAAGAAATTAGCTCGCTTCGTTAAGGACGAATCAGCACTCGACACTAAATGGGGTGGTTTCATCGGTGTATCTCCAGAACACAAAGACGAAGTTCTTGCAATCCTTAATGCTTGGACTGCTGAGAATAACGCTAAGCCAGTTAACGAGCAGGCAATCGACCTTTGGGCTGTTCTGGAACATTTCCAGACAGTAGAACCTAAGCCTCGTGTTCGCAAGACTAAGGCTGAAAAAGAAGCTGAAAAAGCTGCCGCTGCTTCAACAGAAGCACCTGCTACTGAAGCAACAACAGAAGCACCTGCTGCCGAAGTTGCTTAATCAGTAACCTTAAAATAAAAAAACCTGCCAACTTAGTTGGCAGGTTTTTTTATTTAACTTTTTTTTAACTTTTTGTATTTTGCAATTAAAATAATTTTTGCTATCTTTGTATATAAATCAGAGTGAATGGTATATATATTATTAATTACACACACAACAAGTATTTTATCTGTTTATGCTGGAATTAAAATATCAGATTGGTTATTTAAACAATACTTATAATTTATTATACAAAGCATAAATGGAGAAGATTATTAAAAAAATAGAAGAAAGTATCCACATATTTCTTTTAAATGTAAAAAAACAAGCTTTTAATACCAAAGAAGCTGGTTCTGTAATTGAAAAATATATAAAAGAAGGCAAAATAACTGATGAAGAAGAAAAAATACTTCAAACCCAATTATGGGACTCTTTAAAAATTGTTGGAGTAGTTATACCCTTTGTATTAATACCTGGCGCATCATTATTAATGCCACTTATATTAAAAGTGGCTGAAAAGAATGATATAGAATTACTGCCAACTGCTTTCCAATCAGAAAAGAAAGATAGGAAAGAGTTAAAGAGAGTAACAAAAAAGAAAACAATTTTCACTTGGAAAAAGAATAAAAATGACATTTGATACTTTAATACTAACCGCACCACAGATAGTTATTGATAAACTCGAAAGCCTTAAAACTTTACGAGAGCGTCCAGACTATCATCCTGAAGAATCTGCGTTTGAACATGTTAAAATCGTAACTAACCGTCTTATCAAAACAGGCAATTCTGATTTGATAATGGCTGGTATATTTCACGATATATTCAAAAAAGAAACAGCAAGGATTAACCCTAAGAACGGCTATCCTACTTCACCTGGACATGATAAAGCAGCAGCAGATTGGATTATGTCTAATACTGAAGTTCAACAATTCATCCAAAGTAATGGTGCTAACTTTAAAAGAGTGTCTGAGATATGTGGACAACATATGAGAATAAAGTCTTATGATGAAATGAATGAGAAGAAAAAAAAGGCATATCGCCTTACTGAAACTTTCTCTGATTTGTTAATATTCTCTATGGCAGATGATATGCTTACTGAATTTATATATCCATATAGCCAATTCTTTCCTACTCTTAAGCATAAGAATATCTATATAGCACTTAACTCACAAAGGCAAATTGATTGGGAAAAATCTCTTACTTATATACATCCTACTACTGGTAAAGCAACACCTACTTTACAAGCACTTAACCCAAGGTCTTATGTTGAAGCAGTAGAAATATCTATAAGGCAAGTTGAGTATGACCAAGAAAAAGGTAAACTTCGATATTCAATAGAAGAAATGTTCCGTTACGATATGGCTGAATTAAATGCTATAAAATCTGGAAGACTCCAGGAATGGGTGGAGAAATTTAAATCTATTTAACAAATTTTTAGCAATTAATATTTGTTAATTGCTAAAAATTTGTGTATATTTGTAAAATAAAAATCTAAAATTATGTTCAGTTTTTTCGCAGCCTCGTTTATGTGGAGATTAGCAGGTCTTTTCTTCTTCATCGCAATTTATGAAACCTTACGTTATCTTGTTCTGGATAAGATAAGGCAGATTTTCAAAAGAAAACCAAAAACACCAAAACCAACAGATGAAAATAAGTAAAATACTACTTATATGTATATTACTCATTGGATGTGATGACAATACTACAACTAACCATTTTAGTTGTAGTATTGACTCTATATACAAAAAGCCTGTTCATACAGTTGAGGATCAGATTAGTCCAACATGGGTGTATATAACTAAGTGTGGTAATTTTTATTCTATGTATAATAACACCTATAAAATAGGTGATTCAATTCAAGTAATCAAAAAACAATAAATATGAAAAAGATAGCAATGCTATTACTCGGTGTATCGTTGGCTTATATGACACCAGCACAAACAATGGAAAAAGATTATTATAATCATTTAAGAGGAGATTCTTCTCGTTGTGAACTATGTAAACATAAACGCTTTATGGACGGAAGAGCAATATTCGTATCAGGCAGTTTATCTACATTTACGCCTGGCTATGCACCAACAAGTTATGGTAGTTCATTTGAAGCTGGTATCTGGGGCACAACTAACCCATTTTCTTTCTCAGTAGTCGGTGATTTTATGCACGGCATGGATTCACTTAAAAATATTGATTCTACATTACATATACATAGTAGCAAACTTATTGGTATAAAGGGGTATTGGACTTTTTATAGCACTAAAACAGCATCTTATATGTTTTATTTGGCTCCAAAAATTTGGATACAAGACCCTTATAGAAATGGAAGTTTACTACTTGAAGTAGGTGTAAATCCAAATTATGAAATTAATAAATACATGCTATTGGGTCTATCTTTGAGCAACCAAATATATAAAGATGGTGCTGCTGTAGGTGGTAGCTTTACTCAAAGCATTTGGCATCCAGGTATCAGTATAGGTTTAGTTATATACCGATAGTATTTTACCTTTTAAATGTAAAAGCCACCCAATTGGGTGGCTTTTTTATTTTATATCTTAATATATACTTTTATGAAACATATTAAGAAATTTAATGAAATTAATGAGAATATAAAATCAGTTAAAGGGACTGATAGATTTGGTGAGAATATTATTTACTTTAACAACCAACCAATAGGCACTATAATTTCAAATGGAAAATTTATTTTTGACAAAATCTATTATGAAGATAATGGTGAAATAGGGATACCTAGAGAATTTTTTATAGAATTTGCAGAATATTTAAAAACTGTATAACACTCTGTTATCAATTTTATTTATCTTTATAAATCATTGATAATGACTATTATATGTATTACAAAATGTTTCATATATTTAAGGAATTAGTTTTACGCACTCTGCATCAGCATATTAAAAGCAGACAACTTTTACCTGATTGCTGATATAAATTAAAAAAAATAATAATATATGAAATTAAAATTACATTATACTTATAAATTACCAGGTGATGTGCAGCAACCATCATTGATGACTATAATACATGAAAAATTAGATTTAGTAGAAAGACTTAATAAATTAATTGATGGTAGGAGTTCACAATCAGAAGGTCTTAAGCAAATTAGAGAAATGATTAAAATAGAAATGGATGCTATTTACGAAATGGTACAGGTAGATAAGCAAGAAGAAAAAGAACCAATAGATACAATACTTTAATATTAAAGCCGCAAAAATAATTTTTGCGGCTTTAATATATAGTTTATGTTTCAAAATATAGCAGATATACTTAAATCATTTTCAGGCAAACAAAGGCTAACTGTGTTGATACTTTTGTTATTAACAATACTTTGTTCAGTTTTTATTAAATCCTACTTTACTTCTACAGATTTAGCACCTATGCAAAAACAGTTAAATGAATGTGTTGCATCGCAAGGTAATTTAGTAGCGCAAAATGCAGCATTAGTTTCTAAAACTAAAGATTTAACTGATGGTTATTTAAAAATAGATTCTATGCTAACACATGTTAAACCAGATACAGTTTATATAGTTAAAACTGAGAAAATAACCGAAATAGCCCCATCAGCATTAAAAAGGTATACTAATGACGGAGATACTCAGTTAATTATGTCCATGAATAAGCCAGAACCTAAACCAGAATACAAAAATAATATAACTAAAACTATAAAAAGGGGTAATATGAAGGAAATTTATTCTAATCTACATGAAATAGTAGAAAAATCTAAGAAATAAAAAAGCCGCAATTAGCGGCTTTTTTATTAGAATTGTATATTATTGTATATTTTTTAATAGGTTTAAATCTTTTCTTCTTATTATAAAGTTAATTATGTTATCCATGAAAAGAATTTGTAGATCTTCATCATCGGTTATATTTTCTGCTTCTTCTATTAATAATTTACAGAAATTGACCTTGCTCTTTTTATGTATAAAATACAGCATCTTAGTATATGCTTCTATTTCAGAAAGGCTATTGATATAGTCTTTAGTAGTCTTATAATCATATCTCGGTAATTTTTCTCTATAAGGAAATTTTATTTTTTGCAAGTAGTGTTCTACTTCGTGTATTAAGCAAGAATGAATCCTTAAATTAACTTCGGAATAACAGCGAGGGTTAAAGTCTTTACTAATCTTCAAAGTAATCTCAATTGCATACCTTCTGTTTTTCTGTTGCTTAGGATAAAATAAGCCACCTATTTGGTG
>Ga0316224_1001848_pt1 | contig 21406 bp, 22 predicted proteins | sample TBH18013metaG_FD_206254 | JGI IMG/M metagenome (GOLD analysis project Ga0316224, IMG submission 206254) | Freshwater microbial communities from Trout Bog Lake, Wisconsin, USA - TBH18013 | ecosystem: Environmental > Aquatic > Freshwater > Lake > Hypolimnion/Profundal zone | place: USA: Wisconsin... | reverse complement strand
AGAAGGAAATGTGGGTTTATCTGCTGGCTTACAATCTCATTCGATTATTGATGGCTCAATCGGCATTAATGGCTGATGTATTGCCTCGAATGCTAAGCTTCAAGCATGCACTCCAGCTGTGGTTAGGCTGGAACGTCCCCCTAAAGCAAGCGGATGAAAGCAATTCTGCATCTGTACTTCTGCTATTGATGGCTGAACAGTCGGTTGGCAACCGGCCCGGACGAATTGAGCCTAGAGCTGTCAAACGACGACCTAAACCATACCCGCTTTTGACAAAACCCAGGCACAAAGCAAGGGAAGAGATAAAAAAACATGGGCATCCAAAAAAAATCAAATAACTATGTCTTGTAACTCATTGATTTAATATGAACAGCATTATTAAGTAAGTGCCATTCAAGTCTGACCCCTTTGATTGTGTGACCCCTTTGATTTTGCAATATTAAATTATCTACATGTTTTTTATGCCAATTTTTTTGGTTTTTTGCACTAGGGGTCTGAACGGCTACCATGTGGACGCCTTGGAATTGCTGCGCCTCAACTCGGTGATGAAGCTTTGATAAATCAGATTTTGGTAGAATCTCGATTAAACAAATGCTAATTGCATTTTATGTGTGGTTACAAAAAGTGGGAGGGGTGGTTGCGCCACTGTTGCTGAGCTAGGGCTCAGCGATTTACCGCTCTTTACCACCAAAGCTCCCACCCTATTCACTCCCTCTGCAAATGCTGATAAGCCGGCAAGCTCTGCAAGCGGCCATCATCCAACGGCGTACCGACGGTAAAATGATATAAGCTTTGCCAGGCGTTATCCCGTAAACCTAGAACGCCATGTACTGCATCGTCAAAGAAACAGCCGATGCCGGTGCCTCTGTGGCCTGCCGCTTCAGCTTCCAGATAGAGAATTTGCCCTAACAGGCCGCATTCCCAAAACAGGTGTCGATAACGCCAGGCTTCGGTTTCTAGCGATTCGCTGAAATGGGCCAGCATTCCCAGGCTGAAAGCACTGTCACTGGCAATGGCTTGATGACAGGATAGGGTTTTGGCGGCTTGGCGGACATTGCCGGCGGTTAGTTGATAGAAACTAAACGGTGCGCTCACAGCTTGCCAGCTGAAGTCTGCAGAAAACGCTGCCTGTAGTTGCGGTAGGGCTTGCGGGTCGCGCGGCAGCAGGTATAAACCCGGCTCCAGGCCTTGCACTCTATGCACAAATAAGAACAAATGCACTTGTGGTTGCCAATTCCAGGCGGTGAATGGCGGCTTGGCGTTAGGTAATAGCGCACTGAGAATGCGGTAAAAATCTGCTTGCGGCAGGTCTGCCGCTTTGCCGTTGAATTGCTGTGCGCTACGGCGTTGACGAATCAAACGACTCGCCGCGCCTAGGTAACTGGGCTTAGCTAATTCGAAAGCCGGAAATGTTTGGCGCTCAAGCTGTGTTTCCGGCTTTTGGGTGCTTTCGGCAATTTCATCAATAATGGGCCATCGATAAAAGTGGCGACCGCTTAATGGCTCGGCTTTGCCAAACCACACGGCTGATTGTAGTGTTTCCAACAAAGCGAGCATATCGACACCGCTGCCGGCTGTCGATACTGTGTGCAGCCGGCAAAACAAGTCTGCCGTTTCCTGTTCCTCAACGACAAAATCGGCATGGCGATCCAAGCCCAGCCAGGCAGATAAATCGGCATCGCTCACTTCGCTACATAATTCTATTGACCAGCCTAAACAGGCGGCGGCATAACTTAAAGCCGCCAGGGCATGACCAATATCATGCTGGCAGTAGCGAAATGCCCGCTCGCCGTATTTCCAGGCTTCTCGCCAATGGATGGATGTCAAACCAATATATAGTTCAGCCGGCCCGGCTGCGGCAGCCAATTGACTGCGCTGCTCTAAGTGGTGATCGTGACTGACATAATGATAAACGCCGGCCGACAGGATGGCCGGATCGGTGCTGAGCAGATAGACTTCAGTCGGGTGCAGATTGCCGCTGGAAGGATTGCAGCGCAAGGCCCAACGATCCGGGCCGAATTGTTTCCAGGCCGATAAGCCGAAGCTTAGCTCCAGCAGCAGGCCAAGATTGGTAAGTGATAAGGGTTGTGGAGCGATATTTTTCGGTTGATCCAGATCTGCATACAACACCGACAACTCGGCGCCTGGGAGCGGTAAGGCTACGGTTTTGCAGCCGGTATAACGCCGGAATGGATTGGGCTGTTCATCCCAATCCAGTGATTCCGGGCCTTTGGCGTAGCCATTAAGTTGGTGCTTGGTGCGTTGATGGTAATGTAAAACAGTGTCGATTGGTCTGGTCATGGTTTTCCTGTTTATGGCTTGCATAAAATTAATAGACTCCCGCACTGCAAAAAAATTTGCAATCATAGGTGTCGACGTTAGAAGGCGCATCAATCACGAAAGATGCGCTTCACGCTGTTCAGCTCATCCTATAACTTAAGCAGTTAGACCACCTTGCCGGGGATTGGGCTTTGATTGATGCGCCGCCCGTTGGTTGGCACATCCTACCTTTTGATGTAGCCATTCCACGGTGAATAGTTACACAATCTTTAATATTCGCTTTACGGTATTGATAAGTTTACGGCTGATTCCAGGTTAAAGTGCTAAGCCAGATCAAGCATTTGTAAGTCTTCACTCCAACAACCGATAGGTCGGCCCAGATTCATGGCTTTGTCTTCAAATCTAACTAAAAACACAGTGCGTTGCGGGTCTTCTTCGACATAACCTTTCATTACGATGACGCCACGTGCGCCTTGTTCGGCCAGCACTTCACCTTCTTCACCTTCCGGCATACTGCCATCATCAATAATAATATGCGCTGCATAGACAACATCGCCCAAATCTAAATCTTCTAAGTTCATTTTATTATCCTCTTTGCAAATTGTAGTAAATCCGACAAATACAGCGGGTTTGTTGCGAAACAATCTGCCGTTTCTCGAAAGCTATGTTCAACTAACCTATGCAATCAGCCACTTAGCTAAATTTTTCATGCATGGCACATTGGTTGCTTTAGTTATTACAAGATCAATGCCAAACCGTTCAGGAGACAAAAAGATGATTACATTAACAGAAGGCGCAATTAAAGCAGTGGGCCGTTTTATCAGCAGTTCCGACAAACCAACCGGCGGACTGCGCATCGAAGTAACCGACGGAGGCTGTTCCGGGCTTTCCTATGGCTTGCGCCTGGAGGCGGAACATACGCCAGAAGATACCGTTATTGATTGCGGCGAGGTCAAAGTATTTGTTGATCCTCTCAGCTTACCCAAGTTGGACGGCATGTCTATCGATTTTCTGGATAGTTTAGACGGATCGGGCTTTAAGTTTTCCAATCCCAATGCAGCAAAAAGTTGTGCCTGTGGCTCGTCGTTTTCGACTAGTGATAACGGCGCCCCTACCAAAACCTGCTCTTAATACTACGGAGGCTTATATGTGGGATTATTCAGATAAAGTTAAAGAACATTTTTTTAACCCTAAAAATGCCGGCGCAGTGGCAGGTGCTAACGCTATCGGCGAAGTCGGCTCCATCAGTTGCGGCGATGCCTTACGCTTAACCCTTAAAGTCAATGACACCACTGAGGTGATCGAAGACGCCGGATTTCAAACCTTCGGCTGCGGTTCCGCTATCGCTTCATCCTCCGTGTTGACGGAAATTATTAAAGGCATGACGCTGGACGAGGCATTAAAAGTTACCAATCAGGATATTGCCGCAGAATTGGATGGCCTACCACCGGAAAAAATGCATTGTTCGGTGATGGGTCGTGAGGCTCTACAAGCTGCGGTGGCGAATTATCGTGGTGAAGAATGGAAAGACGATCACGAAGAAGGCGCCCTGATTTGTAAATGTTTTGCGATAGACGCCGTGATGATAGAGGAAATGGTCTGGGCCAATAAGCTACGCACCGTGGAAGATGTCACCAACTACACCAAAGCCGGCGGCGGCTGTGCCTCTTGTCATGAAGATATTGAAGCAATTTTAGAGAAAGTTCTGAAAGAGCGCGGCGAAACCTTTAACCCGGAAGCTGCTCCAATTGAAAAACCAGTGGTTGCCGAGAAAAAACCGCTGACCAATCTGCAACGCATCAAAAAAATCGAAGAAGTATTGAATGCTTTACGTCCACAATTGATGGCGGATGGCGGAGATGTGGAACTGGTGGAAGTGGTGGGCAATACGGCTTATGTCAACATGACCGGGGCTTGCAACGGTTGCCAAATGGCCGCAATGACTATTGCCGGCATTCAGCAACGCTTGATGGAAGTATTGGGAGAATTTATTAAGGTGGTGCCGGCGTCGCAAATGCCCAAGCTGGTCACAATTGAGGAGGCAGGACATGCCTGATATTTATCTGGATAACAATGCTACTACTAAGGTGGATCTGGCGGTTGTCGATGCGATGATTCCGTATTTTACCGAATATTTCGGCAATCCCTCTTCGATACACCGCTTTGCCGATGGCGTGGCTAAGGCTATTAAAAAAGCCCGTGGTCAAGTTCAAGAATTGATAGGAGCTGAACACGATTCTGAAATTATTTTTACCTCATGTGGTACGGAATCTGATTCCACCGCGATTTTGTCAGCCATCAAGGCCCAGCCTAATCGTAAAGAGATTATCACGACAACGGTGGAGCATCCAGCCATTTTAAGTTTATGCGAAAGCTTAGAAAAAGATGGTTACACTATTCATAGGCTACCCGTAGATAAATGTGGTCGCTTAAATCTGGAAGCCTACAAAAATATGTTGTCCGATCAAGTGGCTATTGTTTCGGTGATGTGGGCGAATAATGAAACCGGTACGATTTTTCCGGTGATTGAAATGGCTGAACTAGCCAGTAACGCCGGGGTGATGTTTCATACCGATGCGGTACAGGCAGTTGGCAAAATTCCGATGATGTTGCAGAATACCAAGATCGATATGCTGTCAATTTCCGGGCATAAATTACATGCTCCAAAAGGCATAGGCGTATTGTATTTGCGGCGGGGCACCCGTTTCCGCCCTTTACTTCGCGGCGGTCACCAAGAACGTGGTCGTCGGGCAGGTACCGAGAACACCGCATCTATCGTCGGCCTGGGTAAAGCTTGCGAATTGGCGATTGAACATATGGAATATGAAAACACCCAGGTAAAAGCCATGCGTGACCGACTGGAACAAGGTATTATCGAGCAGATTCCGCACAGCTTCATTACCGGAGATCTAAATAATCGTTTGCCAAATACTACCGATATCGCTTTTGAGTATATTGAAGGTGAAGCTATCTTAATGTTGCTGAACAAAGCCGGCATTGCGGCGTCCAGCGGATCAGCTTGTACCTCGGGTTCCCTGGAGCCTTCGCATGTGATGCGCGCCATGCAGATCCCTTATACTGCTGCCCATGGCACCATCCGCTTTTCTTTTTCTCGCTTTAATAGCATGAGCGAAGTAGATGAAGTATTAAGAGTCATGCCTGGTATCGTTGCCAATTTGCGTAAGCTTTCGCCATATTGGGATGGTAACGGCCCGGTAGCCAATCCAGAGCAGGCTTTCCAGCCGACCTATGCTTAATCTGTAACATCAGTCACTTAATCCTCGATGAAGCGTCAGCTGATTCGAGGACATTGATGGCTAGCCATTAAGCCCAGCTTGCCCCCTCTTTAGGTCTATTACCAGCATTCAGCATAACAACTCTCTTTGTGTGAGATTGGTTATTCAGAGATGGGTTTCGCTTTCGCTCTACCCATTCTACAGCCTACTTATCATCATTCAGCATAACAACCCTCTTTTTATAACGGTCTAAATCGGCAACTGTTTGATATTCAGTTGCTTTGCATTCGGCATGGCACCAGGGCAGGTTAAATGTTCGACACTCGCTATCCTTGGTGCTGGATACCCACTTTCCGGTGGGCATGACGATTCAGCTGAGATAGGTTGCTAATCAGGCTAAATCTTGAAATAAGATATACATGTCAATTTATATCATTTTACCTGCTATTTAACTTTCTCTATGATTACCATCGGAAATAATGCTTAAATTCTGTCTGCATAGAGGAATAATGACTCAAAGTAATATCATGCCGGGTTTTCGGCCGACGCTGGCATTTACCCTATTCTATTTGGGATTGATTGTGCTGATCCCACTTAGCACTCTGGTTTTCAAAAGCCTACAATTGGGCTGGAGCGATTATGTCGCGATTATTACCCATGAGCGGGTAGTCTCAGCCTTTAGAGTCAGTTTTGTTACCTCATTAATTGCCTCAGCTGTGGCCGGGCTATTTGGATTTATCATCGCCTGGGTGATGGTGCGTTATCCATTTGTCGGCAAACGCTTTTTAGATGCTTTGATAGATTTGCCGTTTGCATTGCCGACTGCCGTTGCCGGGGTGGTGTTGGCGACAATCTATCAACCAACCGGCATCTTAGGCAAGTGGTTGATTGATAATTTTGGCGTAAAGGTTGCTTACACGCCGTTAGGGATAGTCGTCGCACTCATTTTTATCGGTATTCCGTTTGTGGTGCGTACCATTGAGCCGGTGCTGCAGGAATTTGACAGCACAATGGAGGAGGCGGCCTCCAGTCTTGGCGCCAGCCGCTGGCAGGTGTTCACTAAAATCATTTTTCCCAACATTTTTCCGGCGCTGCTGACTGGGGTTTCGTTAGCTTTTGCGCGTGGTGTCGGCGAATACGGTTCGGTCATTTTTATCGCCGGTAATTTGCCGTATGTTTCTGAAATCATACCCTTGCTGATCGTGGTTAAGCTGGAGCAATACCAATACTCGGGAGCCACGGCCATTGCGTTGACCATGCTGGTGGTTTCGTTTTTATTATTACTGGCGATTAATTTACTGCAACTTTGGGTGCGCAAGCGCTCTGGACAAATTTAAGAGGCTCACGGTTATGCATGTGGCAACTCATCCTGTTGGCGATACTCAGGGCAAAGCTAATCCTCAAGCCTTACGCGACCCTGTCTGGGTTCGATGGGGTCTCACCGGCATAGCAATTTTATTTATCGTGCTGTTTTTATGTGTACCGTTAGGTTTGGTGCTGTTTCAAGCCTTGGTAAAAGGCTGGCAGGCTTATTTTAATGCCTTGGTGCAGCCCGATGCTGTGGCGGCATTGAAGTTAACCCTGCTGGTTGCGGTGGTGACGGTGCCGCTCAACACGGTGTTTGGGGTGGCGGCTGCTTGGGCGATTACCCGTTTTGAATTTCGCGGTAAGAGTTTGTTGACTACCTTGATAGACCTGCCGTTTTCGGTTTCGCCGGTGATTTCCGGACTGATTTTTGTGTTGATGTTTGGCGCACAAGGCTGGTTTGGTAGTTGGCTATCTGCCAATAACATCAAAATCATATTTGCGGCTCCCGGCATTATTTTGGCGACCTTGTTTATTACCTTTCCTTTTGTGGCGCGTGAATTAATTCCATTAATGCAGGAAATGGGCTGTGAGGAAGAAGAGGCGGCATTGTCGCTAGGCGCCAGCGGTTGGGAGACCTTTTTTAAAATTACCTTGCCCAATATTAAATGGGCGCTGCTGTACGGCGTGTTGTTGTGCAATGCGCGGGCTATGGGCGAATTCGGTGCTGTTTCAGTGGTCTCCGGGCATATTCGCGGATTGACCAATACCTTACCTTTGCATGTGGAAGTCAGCTATAACGATTACGATGCAGTCGGTGCTTTTGCCAGTGCTTCAATTTTAGCCGGGTTAGCTGTTGTTACGCTGGTTTTAAAAAGTTTGCTGGAGTGGAAACAAAGCCGAGAAAGACTGGCCTATTGATTTTAAAGAATATTTTCTGCCATTTTCAGCCAATTGCAAACAACAGATTAGAGAAACACCATGAGTATTATTTTAAGCGATATTAACAAAAACTTCGGAAAGTTTGCCGCCTTACACCATGTCAATCTTGAAATTCCTGAAGGTGAGCTGGTCGCGCTGTTAGGGCCGTCAGGTTGTGGTAAAACCACTTTACTGCGCATTATTGCCGGTCTGGAAACCCCGGATCAGGGCAGGGTAGTGGTCAATGGTGAAGATATGACGGATCGGCATGTCAGCCGCCGCGGTATCGGTTTTGTATTTCAGCATTATGCTTTATTTAGGCATATGACGGTGTTTGATAATATTGCTTTTGGTTTGCGTGTCAAGCCGCGTAATGAAAGGCCCAGCGAGGCCGATATTGCTAAAAAAGTTCATGCCTTGCTGGAGTTGGTGCAATTAGATTGGTTGGCTGAGCGTTTTCCTGATCAATTATCTGGCGGACAACGACAAAGGATTGCTTTAGCCAGAGCGTTGGCGGTAGAGCCCTGCGTGTTATTGCTTGATGAACCCTTTGGTGCCTTGGACGCCAGCGTTCGTAAGGATTTGCGGCATTGGTTGCGTAATCTGCATCAGGAACTGCATGTGACCAGTATTTTTGTGACCCATGATCAAGAAGAGGCTATGGAAGTCGCCAGTCAGGTGGTGGTCTTCAATCAGGGGCAGATAGAACAGCAAGGCGCACCGGCAGAAATTTACGAGAACCCCGCGAATGCTTTTGTGTCCAAGTTTATCGGCCAGACCAATGTGCTGCATCTGGAGCATAACGATGTTGATTGGCTCAAAAGCGCAGGTATTACCCTGGATGAGCCTAAGGGTATAGTCGCCCATGTGCGCCCGCACAATATCAACATTCAAAAAGCCGAAGAAAACACCGGCTCACCCATCACCTTAAAAGATTGGCAGCATTTGGGCTCGATTATCAGGATAGAGTTGTTCAATCCGCAGCTTAACGGTTCAGGTAGCACGTTGTTTGCAGAAATGCCTAATGAGCGTTTCAAGCAATTGCAATTAAATAGAGGCGACAGGGTTTCCGTACATATTGCTCACGCACATTGGTTTAACTAATGAATCTAAATCAGCTCGAATTACTGCGTATCCTCCAGGAAACCAACTACAATCAATCCAAAGCTGCAGAAAGGATTAATGTAGTGCAATCTGCTGCCAGTCGGCAACTGCAGTTATTTGAAGAGGAACTGGGCTCGCCTGTATTTGAACGGCATGGCAAAAAGCTGTTGGGTTTAACACCGCTTGGCGAACGGGTGATGGAGCAAGTCGAGCGGATAAATCAGGCCAAAAAAAATATCCAGTCCATCGCCGACGATTTTAGGGATAACCGCAACGGCACCTTGCATATCGCCACCACCCATACTCAGGCGAAATATCTGTTGCCGGTGCCGGTGCAGAAATTTAGGGAAAAATATCCGGGCATTACCATTTATATGGTGCAATCATCCCCGGATGATTTAATTCAGCATTTGCATCACCACCGTGCTGATATTGCCATTTGCACCGAAAAACTTGATGAAGACGACAAGCTGATCGTCAAACCTTGCTATGAATGGCAGCATATCGCGGTAGTGCCGCGTCACCACCCCTTGGCGCAAGGCGACATAACCCTGGGCCGCTTGGCGTCGTTTCCGATTTTGACCTATTCGCCAGGGTTTACCGGCCGTTCCAACATCGAAAAAGCCTTTAAAAATGCCGGCAAAGAATTGGATATAACGCTATCTGCAGCCGATTCCGATATTATCAAAACCTATGTCCGGCTGGGCTTGGGGGTTGGCATTATTGCGGGCACCTCGTATGAGCCCAGCAATGATAATGACTTGGTTGCCTTGGATTTATCGCACCTTATTCCACGCTCGGTTACCAAAATTGCTTATCTTAAACACCTGTACTTACCGACTTACCTAAAATATTTTATCAGTGAGTTGTTATCCAGAGCGGTGCAGAAGCAGTAGCAACGGCTTACATTTTATGGGTGGCTATCGCCAGGCCAAGCTGTTGATAATGTCGGTAACGTTGTCGCCCGGCTTGCTTACTGGCATCGCTATTATCTAAAATCTCTAAGATGCGCTCTGTTTGCGGGCTAAGGGTTGGGGCGCGAGAGGATAGATTGACGATTAAGTTTTGCCGGCTCTCCGGTATCTCCTCGCTGCTGCCGATTAATACGGTTTGCGCTAATTCCGGCACGATGCCGTTGTATATCTGGTGTGGAATAAAACTACCGGCTCGGAATGACCAGAGTTGTTTGTCCATCTCCTCCGCTTGCGCAGCGGAATCTGTCAATACAAAGCAACTGTGCCCGGAACGATAGATTTTTTCGATTAATTTGCAGGCAAACTCTAAACGCTGCTGCTGTGAGTGGGAGCTAAGGACATAAAAACTTATTTCCGCCTGTTTCGGCTCGATTGGCATTGGTTTTCTGTATTCTGCAAAGATTAAGCGCCAAAGTTTAGCCTAAATTTAAATGCTAATCGACCCCCACCATCGTTGTCGTCGTAATCACTTTGGATTAATAACAAACAGATCTGTTGGGTATTCCAGCACGGCATTTAAGAAATGAATGAGAATCTCGGTGCTGTTTTCGCTACCAAAAACTTTTTTAAAAGCAAAATAGGTTTTAATATCCAGAAAACGCATGGCTAGGACTCAGGATGGGCTAGCAGAAGGCGTACGCATTGTTGGCGGCGCTGTCGCAACTCGTTAAAAAACCACGTTTATGAGTTCAGTTAACCCCCACCAGTTTTCTAAGACAATCGGACGGGATGCCCCGCCTGATTTTTTCAAGCTTTAATGTGTTTTGCCTGCCGGTTGCACTGCCGTGGGTTTTGTATCCAATTGCGGTTTCAACAAATCATGGGCGGATTTATCTAAATTAGCGTATTTGTAAGCCGGAATCACAAAATTCCAGGCTTGCAAACGCTGATTTAGAGCGGCAACTTCTTTAGACAACTCATCCAATCGTTGCTGCTGAAACTTACCGGGATCGCTGACTGCCAACGGTGCTTGCGGTTTGTCGGCAGCCGAAGCATCCTTTTTGGCTTGTCCTGCTGAACTGTTTTGCTGGGCGGCAAACTCAGTTTGCGCCTTGTTCAGTTCAGACTGCAACGTCGCTTCCGCTTGCGTCTGATCCAGTTGCGCATCCAGCCGGGCAAAATGTTTATTGTCCTGCCGCCAAGCAGTCACATTGATCACAATGCCGTTAAATAGCCGAAAATGCGCTTTCAGAAGCGCACTGTCTGCAGCCGGCTGCTGGCTGGGGTTAACGTCTTCCAGCCGTAAAACTGTCAGCGTCGACGTCAAACCATTAACCGCCGGATCCAGTAACTCACGGCCAGCGGGAAGATCGGCAATTTGAAATTTGCTGTCAGCTGCTTGCGGCTTAAACAGTCTCAATTTACTGCCATCTGCTTTCTCGACGACGATTTCGGCTATCTTCTCGGCGGCATAATCAAGCAGTGTGTTGTCCAGCCAACGAGCTGGATCGCGATCAGCATTGATTTTGCCGGATGCCAGCCAGCTTTGTTTATCTTCGGCCAAACGGATAAAAACGCCCTCGCCATTGGCGTTATTGTTACCGACTATCAGCTGCACAGGTTTTGGTAAACCTTCCAATCGAACTAATACGCCTTTGGCATCCTTATTTTTAAGGTCTTCAATGGCCAGAGCGGTGTAACGCTGCTCACTGCTGGTTTTCGGTTCCAGCAAACGCAGCTCCGCCAAACTTAACAGCAGCTCTCGCAACTTGGCCAGGTTAGCAGGATAGTTTGTTTTTTCCTGCACTACCCAACCTGTATCCTGATTTAACAAGGTCGCGACCGGCTGCTCGCCGGCCGCAACAATCTGGATGGATTTAACCTCGTTGAGATGTCCTCGTAAGCCCGGTAAGGCATAAACGTTAGCTTCCCGGCTTTCTGAAATGGGTTGCCGAGACGAGGACAGCAGCAGTGCCGCACCAATTGCAACAACCGCCGCCACGCCTAAACCTAATAAAACTTTTGCATTAATATGATTCATCGCGATAGCTCCTTACGCAGATTTATGCTTGACTTGCCGACTCAAGAACAATAGCGCACCTAGACTGATCAAAATGGGGAGTAAGGCAATATTGATGAATTTCAACCAACCTGCCAAGTTGTCTATCTCGGCATCCAGTTGCCTACGGACTTCGCGTAGTTGCTTACGAATTTCCACTTTGCGCTGCAAAAATTTCTCCAACTCCAGTTGTTGATCCGCACTTAACACCAACTTTTGATCATTGCTTTTACCGCTTTGCAATTCCACTAATCGACGCTCGGTCGCATTCAATTCTTGCTGTAACTCCTGTTCTTTAACCCGATAACGATTATCTGCCGCCATTTTCAGCGCTTCCACCCGCAAAAACGGACGATGGGATGTTTCACGGCCACGAATCGAAATTAAATCAGTCGAACCGGTCAAATTATCCACCGCATTAATAAACAAATTACCGTTGTCAGCAAAACTTTCCATTACCTTTTGTCCGAAAAAATTCTGGATACGCACCCACAGCCGATTAGTCAGCAAATCGGTATCCGCAAACAATAGGATTTCACCATTTTCTTTGGCTTCGGCCAAATGTCCGGCTTCGTTGCGTTGCGGAAAAGCGGTTTTAAATTTGCCTTGCAAACGGGCCGCCAGCAGATAACGTTCACCAGTTGGGCTAAAGTTTTGTAGCAAGTTGCTGGGGTCTTGCAAATAAGCTAAGTGCTCTGCAGGTACTGTCATTGCTTGCTCGCTGGATTGCAGCAGCGGCGTCAATTTGTAATTGCTATCCGCAGCTTTTTTAAAATAGCCGGTGCTGGAGAGATTGATGCGATTTAGATTGGCCGTGACAATATCGTCTTGCGGCAAATCTGTTTTACCAAAATGTAACAGAGCAGGATGACGCGCCGGCGGCGCATTTGCCGACACGGTAACCTCCATGGCGTGGGCACGATCCAGCACGACCTGTTCAGGTGAATATTCAATACCCCAAGCTTTAAATAGTGCCGGCAAATCCGAAGTTTTTTTGGCCGCCATACCAGGTATAGAGTTATGTGGATCTGGTCGGGCATTATCCATTTCGGCGTTAGGATCGACAAACGCCAGCAAATGCCCGCCACGCATCACAAACTGATCTATCGCATATTGAGCATCGTCACTGAGCTGTTTGGGATGAACCATCACCAATACATTAATATCAGGTGCTATAGTTTTTAAATTGCCGGCGTCCAGTGGCTTAATGTCAAACAGTTGTGACAGTTGTTGATACACCGCCCAACCATCGCTCATTTGCATGGTTTGCGGATCAAAACCGCCGCTCATGGACAATCCCGACAACAGGGCAATGCTGGGTTTTTTCGCCATCGTTAAATCGTGTATTAATTTTACGATGTCATATTCTAAAAACGTCTCCTTCCTTGGGTCTAAGAAAGGTAATGCCGCCTGGCCGGTGGTGGAGTTACTGCCGACTATACCCAGAAAAATTTTTTCACCGCCCGCCCCCACCGGAATACCTTGTAAACCAGCTGCCGTTGCGCGGTCTTCATCTTCAGAATAAGCTATCGGATCAATCACTTCCAAGCTAATCTTGCTGTTAGACAGGCTGTTCATTTCTTCCAGCAACTCACGCACTCTCTCAAAGTAAACCCGCAGATTACCAACATCACTACGATTACTATCTGCCGTTGCCTTATCGGAAAAATACAGAGTTAAATGCAGTGGTTCGTCCAGCTTTGCTAGGATATTGCGAGTGCCTTGGGATAAGGTATACAGCGAATTTTCGGTTAAATCCAGACGGACGCCGCGAAACAGATTATTGCTCAGCATCACGACGGCAACAAACAACACCGACAATAGCGCTAAGGCGCTGCCGGTTAGGGTTTTACGATTCAATATCATGGCTTGCCTCCTTTAATCAGCCTTTTTTAAGTCAATAACCACGGCATTGGCGTATAGCCAAAAGCCGATGCTGAGCAAAAAATAGATCAAGTCGCGTAAATTAATAACGCCTTTAGCAATTGCGTTGTAATGCGTTAAAAAACTCAAGCCGGCAATTGCGTCAACTAAACCTGCTGGGGCGATGGCTCGGAAAAAATCCAACACCATAGGAAATCCGGCCAACAGCAGCAACAAACACACCACCACGCTAAGAATAAAAGCAACGGCTTGGCTGCGGGTAGCGGCCGATAAACAAGCGCCTATCGCCAAGAACGAACCGGACATTAATAAACTGCCCAAATATCCAGTAAAAATAACCCCGTTGTCAGGTTCACCTAGATAATTTACGGTTAACCAAAGCGGAAAGGTCAGCAATAACGAAATACCGATAAAACTCCAGGCCGCCAGAAATTTAGCCGCGACCGTTTGCCACATAGTCACCGGCAACGTTAACAGTAATTCAATACTGCCGCTTTTACGCTCTTCAGACCATAAACGCATTGATACTGCCGGCACCAAAAATAAGTACAGCCAAGGATGGTAAATAAAGAAAGCTTCTAAGTCGGCTTGTTCTCGTTGAAAAAATTCCCCCAAATAAAAGGTAAAAGCACCGGATAGCAATAAGAAAATAACAATAAACACATAGGCCACCGGTGTCACAAAATAGCTGCGCAGTTCACGCAGAAATAAAGTCATTATCAGATTCATGCGCGAGCCTCTCTGTTATGCGGTTCGGTGATGCTGCGAAAAACTTCGTCCAGACGGCCGGATTCGAGTTGTAATTCGCTGATATGCAATTGCTGGGTGCTTAATGCTGTGCTGACTGCATTAAGAATTTGTTTGCCGGAATGGGGAAACGCTGTCAGGCGCCGGTCTTGAGGATCTACTTCGATACGTTCAATATCGGCAATACCGCTCAAGATTTGTCTGGCTTTGTCAATATCATTCACTGTTAGCGACACGGCCATGTGATAACGTGAACGAGCTTCCAATTCCGCCGGTGTCGCATCTGCCAGCAGTTTTCCCCCAGCAATGATAATGGCGCGATTACAAAGTGCATGAACTTCTTCCAGAATATGCGTGGAGATGACGATAACTTTATCTTTGGACATAGCATTGATCAAATCACGTACCTGATGCTTTTGATTGGGATCTAGACCATCGGTCGGCTCATCCAGAATCAATACCTTGGGATTGTGCAAGATGGCCTGTGCCAGACCTACTCTGCGTTTAAAGCCCTTGGACAAAGTATCTATGCTTTGCCCCAGCACACTTTCGAGCTGTAACCGGCCAATTACATCGTCCAGGCGTTGCTTACGCTGTTTACCGGTTAGGCCACGAATTGAAGCAATAAATTCCAGAAAAGCCAGCGGCGTCATCTCACCATAACTTGGTGCACCTTCCGGCAGATAGCCAATCGCTCGCTTTGCTTCTAACGGCTGGTCTTCCACATTAAAGCCGCAGATTTTGGCATTTCCTGTGGTTGGCGCCAAAAAGCCGGCCAGCATTTTCATGGTGGTGGATTTACCAGCGCCGTTTGGCCCTAGAAAGCCAAGGACTTGGCCGGGTTCGGCCTTGAATGAAATATTGTCTACAGCGGTGAAATTGCCGTAACGCTTGGTTAGTAATGAAGTTTCTATCATATTAAAAACCTCACCAGCAATGGAATGTCTTTAATTAGACTAGCAAACATCTGAGCTTCCTCCTTTTGTTGTTAAAAATTGCCCGATAGTCTGTGGCGATTTATAAGGATGCTTAGAAAATTTTCAAGGGTGATTTTTGATTTTTTTTGCGCTTGGGTGAGGGCTAAACAAGTAGCTAATGGGTGATTGCCACACCTGAAACACTAGGCTATTCCTCCTGATTCCGCTTGCCCAAAGGTATCATCAAACGATTAAAATGGCGTTTCTTCAGCCAGACCAACACCCGAAACCCCAATAATAACGTAATGATCAGCACATATAGCATCGGCTCGGCCAGATTGCCTTTTAGCTGCCAAAGGTAATGAATCATTGCCGATACTGCAGCCAGATAAATCAAACGATGCAATTTTTTCCAATATTTACCCATTTGCTTTTTCGCCCATGCGGAAGAAGTCAACATCAAGGCCAGAATAATTAGATATGCTATTACCCCAAACCAGATGTAGCGACTTTCCAGTATATCCCCACCTATCGCGGACCACTGCAAAGCCTGATCGACAACCAGATACACCCAAAGATGCAAGGTGGCATAAAAGCCGGTATAAAGCCCCAGCAGTTGCCGATACTCGGCCATGCCACGCCACTTACTGATGGTTTGCAGCGGTGTAACTGCTAGCGTCAAACATAAGAAACGCAACGCCCAATCACCTAAGCGGATATGTAAGGCTTGAATAGGATTGCTACCCAGACGGTCGCCTACAATGTCAACGCCTAAGCTCCACAGTGGCAACAAACCACCGGCCAAAATTAACCACCAGTATTTATTGGTTGCGCTAGGGATCATCAGTAAAAATGCTGCAAGTTCATCTCACGATACAGGCTTGCCACTTGCTCGCCATAGCCATTAAAAATCTCGGTGGTGCGGCGCGGGCTAAAAAAATGGCTGCCCAGCAAACGCTCGCTACGTTGACTCCAGCGCGGATGAGGCACATCAGGGTTTACATTGGCATAAAAACCGTACTCGTCAGGAGCGGCTTGATTCCAGGTCGTGAGCGGAGCGTTACGCAATAACTCAATTTTTACAATAGCCTTAATACTTTTAAAACCGTATTTCCAAGGCACTACCAAACGCAACGGCGCCCCGTTTTGTTTGGGTAAGGTGTCGCCATACATACCAACAGCTAAAAGAGTTAAGGGATGCATGGCTTCATCTATCCGCAATCCTTCTACATATGGCCAATTCAACATGGCATTGGCCTGTTGTTTGGGCATGACTTCCGGCCGAAAAACAGTCGTAAATTTAACAAATCTGGCAGCTGATAAAGGCCGGAATTCTTTTAACAAATTACTGAGCGGAAAACCCAGCCAAGGCACCACCATAGACCAGCCTTCCACACATCTAAAACGATAAATTCGTTCTTCCAAGGTTTGTCGCCGTAGTAAATCTGCCAAATCATAAACCCCTGGCTTTTCAACTTCGCCGCTTACTGTGACTGACCAAGGATCAATTGGTAGCTTTTGCGCAAGCTTTGTCGAATCTTCCTTATTAAAACTAAACTCATAATAATTGGTATAATTTTTAACCAGTTTTGCCGGTGTGGTGGTTAAAGAATTGCCGGGGCCGAAACTATTGGGTAAGCCCGGCCAATGCTGCTCTACCGCCAGACTAAGTTGGGGTTTTAGGCTGCTGGCCAGCGCTGTCGCAGCCATCATGGCCTTGATGATACGTCGACGGTTGACAAAAATTGTCTGATCGGTAATTTCAGAGCTAGGCAAAGGTTTTGCTGTTTTTATAATCATCGCCATCCGCCGGTTCATTTTTGTTGGCAATTAATGAAAAAAATCGTTGCCGCTAGACTTTTCCTTTGGGAATCCAAGACAGTAATTGCTTAATTTTCCGTTCGGTAATAAAAGCCAGGGAAAATAATTGAATAAAGTTTTCTGCTTCGATTAAATCCAAGCCGATTGAAACAGGCACCAGTTCTTTACGAGTATTGAACAGCCTATCCCATATTGCCAACACAATGCCATAATTACTGTCATGCTCGCTGCGCAAGGTAGAATGATGCGTACGATGTAGACTGGGGGTAATAATCCACTGCCAAAGTCGCTGTTCGCCGGGCACCTGAATATTGGCATGATGAAAAAAGATAAAAAACAGTTCAATAATTTCTATCGACAACACCCAATAAGCATCTACGCCTATCACTACCACAAATAAACACTTATAAATAATTTCTAAAAAAAGATCGAAAACATGAAAGCGAAAGCCGGTAGAGACATTAAAGCTCTTATCGGAATGATGGACTTTGTGAAACCGCCACAACCATTCGTATTTGTGGCTACAAACATGCCAGGCATAAATGGCTAAATCGAATAAGGCAAAAACCAGCAAAAATTTGCTGACACCATTATCCATTTGGCTAAGCAAGCCGTGGCCGGAAAACTGCTGGGCAATTAAAAACAACGAGGATGCCCTAAGCACAGTCAAAATCAGGTTGTTAATCAGAAAGGCGGTGGTATTGGTCACTAGCGAATGCTTGTTGATTTCGGCAGGAAACGAACGATACGGTTTACGCTTTTCCATCACCAGCAGCAACAAAAATGCAACGATAACCAGCGTAAACAGCATTTCATTGAACAGAAAATCACTCGTTTTATTAAGAGTTGTTGCTTGCATATTCACATTCTCCTTTTTAACGACCAATTATGTTGGGGTATTCAGTTTGCCGAAACGGCATTTAGCATGTCAGTCAACTGTTTAATTTCATCGGCTGCTTCAAGTTTATGAGTAATATCGTATTGCACCCCCAGATAATAGATTACCCGCTCTTTCTTATCAGTCAGCGGAATAATTTTTAAGTGGTTATGAAATAATTCGCCATTTTTTTTATAATTTCGCAAGGTAACTTCCACCGCCTGATGATTTTTCATTGCTTCAGCAATTTGATAACGGGCCGGCTGCTCTCGGTCTACACCTTGTAGAAAACGACAATTGCGACCGATAATGTCCTCCCGCTTATATCCGGTGAGCCTTTCAAAAGCCTTATTAGCGTAAATGATAGGGGCATCATCCAAATCGGGGTCGGCCAGGGTTACGCCATTGACGCATTCATCCAGAATAGCGGAAAGCACTTGCGGTATTAGACCATTATCTTTATCGACGATAAATTTCATGCTGAAGGCTCCAAAATAAAAATTTACAATGCTGAAAATCACCAGGCAGGGCTTAAAGCTTAGGTTAAACCGACTCTGTACAAAGCAAATGCTTGATGTTACTGACCGTATTTTCCGCCCCTTCTTCAATGGCATAACGAATCAACTTTTCAAACGGCCACATGAAAACATCCAGCTCCAGCAGTTCAAAGCGGAAGGTCAAGCGAGTGATTACTGGGTTTTGCTCGGCAGCCAGCAAATAGCTTTGTTTATAGGGCGCGTTAATACCTTGCACAACTAAGCGGTTGACAGGTTCATAATCGGTTACCTCAAACATTGAGACAACTTCCGAACCATTGTCACTACGGATTTGTTTGGCTTTGGCACCAATAAAAATTATTGACCCGTCCAAGGGCTGAAAGTCGGTGACTTCAACCGCCCATTTGGGATAATTTTCGAAGAATTTCTCACCAATGAAGTTAAATACCTGCTCAGCCGACTGGTCAAAATCAATACTCGCCTCGCCTGACAAGGGTTTCGAAAGATCGAAAGGCAACTTTATGCCCATATGATTTCTCCTGTTGCAATTGCGGATTGGTGATCACACTCAATTTTTCGGCTTAAGCAGATAACAAAACTGAGCCTATTTAATATCTTTGTACAGATTTTGTCAATATTTTTGATGTGCAAAAAATAAACACAATACTCGCCGACCTGACTGTTTCTCGTACTGACTTATGTTGACGAGCAAGCCTTGGTTTTGTTCCAAGCAAAGAAATTTTATAGTCATAGCTTGCATCATCCTAGAATCAGCAGTTGATCGCTGCTCTGTTATCGTAAAGGCTTATCGTCACTGGAAAAGATAGGCCTGAATGAAATCAGCCAAAGGGTGAGACCGCTACACGCTCGCCAGCACTGTTTTCCGGTTGCCTGTCTGCGTTGTGCGGCCATGCCAAGAAAAAGCCAATAGTCAGGCAACTGGAAAGCGTTGCCGGCGAGCGAGTATTGGTCTCATGCTTTGATAGTGACAAATAGGGGGGGCGTTGCCAAGATTGGTTTGCTTGGAAACAAAAACTGAGTTAATTCCAGTTTTTACTGTTTTTGTGGAAAATCATTGAAGACATCTTTAATGCGAGTGGAAAAGATAAGAGACAAAATAATACAGGTATTTAAAACAATATAGCTTAAGGCAATGTCATTAATCCACCCTTGCTCGATATACACACGAAACAAAATATCTAATAATGCCGATAGGGATAACAGCCATCTGCCGCTTTTCCAAATTATTTTAGTAAGTCTCTGTGCATCCGGGCGTCGCCGCGTCCAGGCGAAAATAATAACTACTGCCGGACAGCTTGAAATAAAGCTGATTGCGCCCTGATTGCTTATATCAAGTAAATAGTTTACATTTCCATTCATATTTTTACCGACTGCAAACACAATAAATGGTAACAATAGGTTTCTGGATAAAAATAAAACTATCAGTATTAACTTTATACCTGGACGCAAGCACAGATTTTCGTCGTATTGGTCTATATTGTACAATCGTTTCATACAAGCCATCTATATTAATAATACCATTGCAAAATTATAGCATATAATTACAACCTGTTGGCAAAGGCTATGTGGGTGCTGCGAGCTAAGCTAGACTTGTTTTGGTAAGCACAAGCGATTTCAATGGCTGTTATACTGAACCAGAAATCACCAATGCCGTAGCATTACAGATCGGCTAAATGTGCTATCATCATCACCGACTTTCCTGCAAAAAAAATCATCAATTGTCAGTTGATGATTTTGCTAACTGATGATTTACACAGTTAAGTTTTCGCTTGTGTTATTTGCAACTTTCGGAAGGTGAAGGTTTCTAACGGCTCTGGATGGCATGATGCCTAAATAAAAATTTTATCAATAACTCTATTGTTAAATCTATTGAAATATTATTCGATTGAATAAAATGGCAACCAAAAATCCTAACGAACTTTTTCAGCAAGCGCTTGCGCATCATCAAAGTGGCCGATGGAGCGAAGCCGCGGCTATTTATAAATATTTGCTTAATATCCTGCCAAATAATCCCGGCATACTCTGCGAATTAGGTACATTATCCTTAAAGCAAGGGAATTATACACAAGCGCTAAAATTTTTTTCTGATACCTTGGCACTAAGCCCTAATCAACCTACTGTGCTTATCAATCGTGGTGTAACTCTGACAAAACTGAAACGTTTTGATGATGCAATTGCCGATTATCAAAAAGCAATCGCCCAGGGATATCAATCTGCGTTGGTGTATAACAATTTAGGTCTTGCTTTTCAAGAAAGTAATCAGCAACAACAGGCTCTGCTTAATTATAATATAGCTATAGAGTTAAAACCGGATTATATTGATGCGTATTTTCACCAGGGCAATGTATTAGAAAAACTGAACCGCTTTGACGATGCCCTAGTTAGCTACCAGCATATTTTAGCAATAGATCCCAACAGTGCCGATGCATATAATAATTGTGCAAATGTCTTAATGGTTCTTAATCGATCCGAAGAGGCTTTAGCCTGTTATGAACAAGCTATCGCAATAAAACCAGTATTTGCTGAGGCCTTTAATAATAAAGGAGTATTACTAGAAACTCTAAATAACCCCAATGAAGCTCTCATCGCTTTTGAAACAGCAATAGCATTAAAACCAAATTATGCCGAGGCCTATTTTAATCGCGGCAAAGTTTTAAAGGATATGAATCACCTTGCAGAGGCTTTATTAAGTTACGGTAACTACTCAGGCCGCAAACGCGAAGCGGAAGGTATCGAAAGGATTCCTGTTTTGAAGTTTGTTGGTTTCCCAGATTGATCGCAGAATGCAAAAAGCCTCCGAGCCACCCGCCGCCCGAAAGCCAC
>Ga0316224_1001844_pt1 | contig 21421 bp, 19 predicted proteins | sample TBH18013metaG_FD_206254 | JGI IMG/M metagenome (GOLD analysis project Ga0316224, IMG submission 206254) | Freshwater microbial communities from Trout Bog Lake, Wisconsin, USA - TBH18013 | ecosystem: Environmental > Aquatic > Freshwater > Lake > Hypolimnion/Profundal zone | place: USA: Wisconsin... | reverse complement strand
GGCTGGGATGCAATCCCAGCATTTCAACCGTTGATGCTGGGATTGCATCCCAGCCTACGATGCATCCCAGCCTACGACGCATCCCAGCCTACGACGCATCCCAGCCTACGACGCATCCCAGCCTACGCCCTCCGTACTGATTCATTCATTTCGTCACGGTGCAGTTTCAACGATGACGGCAGTGTGAAATTTTGAACCCCAACCCCAATTAAAAAACCATCACGCAACTTCCAGTCCACTGAACGCCTGAGCATCCGGCACTGTATCTTTGGTTGGTGGTGCCAGCAGCCAGCTCAGGTCGGATGAAAAGGGGTGGTCTTTATCGGCGGGATACGTATCCTGCAACAGCCACCAGAAAGAAAAATGCACGGCAATGTTGAGCAGCACGATGGTCGGCAAGGTAAATACAAAACACAGTCCCCATACAAAACATTGACCGGAAAACTGGATGTAGTCGCCAGCGTCGATGTCAGCGGGCAGATTACAGGTGGACAGCGCCGTGCCGCACAGGAACAGCGCCGTGCCCACAGACATCAGGATAATTCCCGGCAAGGTGCCAAAGCCGGTGAAGAACAGCGCGGCGCCGGCAAAAGCCAGAGCGCCTGCTGTGTAATTGACGATTGCCGGTGCCACTTTGTGCGAGGCAAAACGTTGCAGGAAGCCAGGCGGGCACGGTTGCGGTTTGTGGATGGATTGCCTGATGGCGCGGGGAATTCCCTCAGGCGCACCGTTGGGTTTGCTGAAACCTGCAGGTCGGGTCATAGATTCTTTCGGTGTTCGGGGATTCGGATAGTCATGCTGGCCGGTGATTTTATAATAAAAAAACACGACATTTTCTAAGTAATATCACTTGGTTCAATCCTGATTTCGGCGGCGTGTGTGAACGACCATTGCGGATTTCAGGTTTGATCGGACTGACGTGGAATATTTCCAGCAGCGTTGGGCCGGCAGCCACCGGGTTGATGATGCAGCGTTTTGGATCAACCGCGATGGTGTCGGTGCTGTGGATGATGGCGCTGGTGTTTTTTGTTATTTCAGTCTGGAAGGTGAAACTCCCGACCAGGGTTGTCAGTTAAATTGAGCTTGACTGACACCTGGTTTTGAGCAACTCTGGCAGTGTTGCCAGCAACTGTCTTATATAACGCGTCGACCACACAGGGTAATTGAACATGCCAAACACCGCGGACTATCCGGCAGTCGAATTTATTGTCTTGTTTTTGGTTTTATGGCTTTCGTCGCTGTTTGGCGCGACCGTGCTGAAAAAAAATTCCGACAGGAGCAGGATGTCCGAGACGATCTGATGGTGGTGCTGACCACCACACTGACGATGCTTGGGCTCATCATCGGATTCACTTTCTCGATGGCGATCAGCCGCTATGATCAGCGTAAAAACTACGAAGCCAACGAAGCCAACGCGATCGGCACAGAATATGTGCGGCTCGATTTGCTGCCTGCAGCCGACACGACAAAGGTCAAGCCGCTGCTCAGGCAATATCTGAATGAACGTATCCTGTTTTACAACGCGCCGCGCAATGCAGCGCAGATCGCGCAGATCAATGACCGCACCATCGCACTGCAGAATGCAATGTGGCATCAGGTTCAGGAAGTCGCGACCCTGCATCCCACCCCTATCGTCGGCCTGGCCGTATCCGGCATGAACGATGTCCTCAATACCCAGGCCTATACCCAGGCTGCGTGGTGGAACCGGCTTCCGACTGAAGCGCGGATTCTGATCGTATTGCTTTCAGTATGCTGCAACGCCATGCTGGGCTACAGCATCCGCAATCCGAACATGGAGAAACTACTGATTCTGATCATGCCACTGTTTATTTCGGATGCATTCTTTCTCATCATGGATATCGACAGCGTACGGGGCGGGTTAATCACCATTGCACCGGACAATCTGATCAGCCTGAGTCAGCAATTGGGCAAGCCCTGAGCAACCTCATACCGTTCAGTGACTGGAACTGAAACCCAGCCTGGCGCGATTTTGGCCCATTGACATCTGCAGCCTGGCTTACTACTCTGGTTCTGAACAGCACTGGAACGGGCTGGAAAAACCGAAATCGACCGTGAAAAATAAACAAGCGCCATGCAATGATAACCAGGATGTTGTTGCGAAACTGATACTGCCGCCGCATCGGGTCAGGCAGATTCTGGGCGCGGTTTTGGTTGGTCTGCTTGGCGGCATTGTTTTATTTGTTGTCAATGGCGGCTGGCTGGTTGCCAGTCTGCTTGGCATAGCGCTGTGCATATTGTCATTTTGCCTGTGGATTGCTCATAAAAATCAGTTGCGGCGCGCCGCCCTGATTTTTACGTTGACACTGACTGTCATGACCTGCAGCCTGATTTACACGGCAGGCGGTATCTTCGACGAAACCATCAGCATTTTCCCTTCGATACTGATCATCGCCAGCCTGTTTGGTTCGCGCCGTCAGTTTGTCATGCTGATTGCATTGATTGTTGCCTTTCTGGGGGTGGTGCTGGCGGGCAACCTGAACGGTTGGCTGGTGTCACAGGTTCAGGTACCTTCTGTTTCTGCACTCCTGACCCACTCCATGATTTTGATTGCCACGGGATTTTTTATCTACGTGGTTGCCAACGATTTCCGCATGGCGCTCATCAAATTGAACAGTTCGGAAAAGAGGCTCAAGGAACTCAACGAACAGCTGGAAAACCGGGTGGCCGACCGGGTTGCAGAATTGCGCGAAAGTGAAGCACATGTGCGTGCCATTCTGCAGAATTCGGCCGAAGGCATTATCACCATTGACAGCAAAGGCATACTGCAGTCCCTGAACCCGGCAGCCGTCAAGATTTTTGGCTATGACGCTGACGAGGTTCTCGGCACAAACATCAAAAGCCTCATGCCGGAGCAGTATTCGTCCAATCATGATCAGTATCTGACCAATTATCTGAAATCACGCGAAGCAAAAGTAATCGGTATCGGTCGTGAAGTTTCAGGGATGCATAAAGACGGACGTATTTTTCCACTGGATCTGACGGTCAGTGAAATGCAGACCAAAGGCGGCGTGATCTATATCGGCATCGTCAGGGATATTACGGCACGCAAGCAGGCTGAACAACTCAAAAGCGAATTTATCTCCACCGTCAGTCATGAACTGCGCACGCCGCTGACTTCCATTCTGGGTGCGCTGTCTCTGGTCAACGAAGGCAAGCTGGGCGTGGTTCCGCCGGCGGTGCTGAACATGATCGAACTTGCGCACCGCAACGGCCAGCGTCTGAATTTTTTAATCAACGATATCCTGGATATTGAAAAACTCGAATCCGGACGAATGACCTTCGACATGCAGCCGCAGTCATTGAAAGCGCTGGTGGAAAAAACCATGTCATCCAATCGGACCTACCGTGCCGAACGCGGCGTGGAACTGGCGCTGGCAGACAATGCCGAAGACGCGACCGTCAGTGTTGACGCACAGCGTTTCATGCAGGTGATCTCGAATCTGCTGTCGAACGCGCTGAAATTTTCACCGGATCATGACCGGGTCGACGTGACCATCATTAAAAATGGAAATACCATGCGGGTCGAAGTGCGTGATAACGGGCCCGGTATTGCGAATGAATTCCGGGCGCGTATTTTCGGAAAATTCGCGCAGGCCGATTCTTCCGATACCCGGCTCAAGGGCGGTACCGGCCTGGGCCTGTCAATTACCAAAAAACTGGTAGAGCGCATGGAGGGAAAAATCGGCTTTGATTCGGTACCGGGTGCAGGCGCCACGTTTTATATTGAGCTGCCGGTTTGTCAGGAGCGCGAGGTACCCTAATCAGCTTCTCCATATTTAATATGAACTAAATTACGCGAACCGTGTCCCATTTGACAGGGACAAAAAGCTTGTCAATATTCGCTATTTGTAGTTACAATTAAATATGATCATTTGGGATGAAATTAAGCGTGAGCAAAACATCCAGAAACATGGCATTGACCTGGCTGATGTTGTCTGTGTGTTCGATGCCCCAATGGTTACTGTGGAAGATACGATCAAAATATATGGCGAACTGCGATTGCGAAGTTTAGGCTGGTTTCGTGATCGAGTTGTCTTCCTTGTCTGGACCGAGCGTAACGATTGCGCCCGGGTGATTTCCTGCCGCTACGGTGACAAGCATGAAACGAAAACCTATTTCAAAGCCATTGGCGTTTAATAAAAAGCAAATTGCCGCAGCCATTGCCGCAGCGCCGGATGCTATAAATGATATTGAGTGCCCTTATGATCCCAACGATGTTAAATCTGTTGCGGCATACTGGGCCAAGGGAGAGGTCCGCCTTCCTGGTCAGCGAGGACCACAAAAGCAGCCTACCAAAATTGCGGTGACAGTGAGATATAGTCCCGATGTCATTGCGTACTTCAAAGCCACAGGTGAAGGCTGGCAAACACGCATGAATGACGCACTTCTCGATTACGTAGCACTTCACCGCACGACCTGAGGCTGGGATACAATCCGTTCCTTCTGTCAGTTTTTGGTGTATCCATAAAAATATCATGACCAATTCCAGTACTGCACCCGTCAATTCCCGCTCCCGCGTTGCCATTGCCAGTTTTGTCGGTACTGCCATCGAATTCTTTGATTTCTATGTTTTTGCCACCGCTGCGGCTTTGGTAATTGGCCCCACGTTTTTCCCCAAGGATTCCGGCGCCGCGCAAACGCTTAATGCGTTTCTGACCTTTGGCATTGCCTTTCTGGCGCGCCCTGTCGGCTCGGCCCTGTTTGGACACTTCGGTGACCGGGTCAGCCGCAAATCGACGCTGGTGGCGTCGTTGCTGGTCATGGGTGTTTCCACTACGCTGATCGGATTTCTGCCGGGTTATAACAGTATCGGCACACTCGCACCGATATTGCTGTGCGTGTTGCGCTTTGGTCAGGGTATCGGTCTGGGCGGAGAGTGGGGCGGTGCAGCATTGCTGGCCGCTGAAAACGCACCGCCGGGCAAACGTGGCTGGTATGGCATGTTCCCGCAGATGGGACCGTCGATCGGTTTCCTGTGTGCCAATGGCCTGTTTTTTGGGCTGGCCGTGCTGCTCAGTGAAGAGGAATTCAAAAGCTGGGGCTGGCGCATACCCTTTGTGTGCAGTGCTGCGCTTGTGGCTGTCGGCTTGTATGTGCGCCTGAAACTGGTTGAGTCACCGGTTTTTGCGGCCACACTGAAACAGCAGGCCCAGGTTAAAGTGCCGCTGTTTGCGGTCTTTTCCAGACATGCAAAACAGGTGCTGCAGGGTTCATTGGCGATGGTGGTGTGTTACGCCCTGTTTTATATCTCCACCGTGTTTTCGCTGTCGTATGGCGTGAAGAATCTGCACTTTACCAAACCGGCATTTTTGGGATTGCTGTGTCTGGCGGTGGTATTTATGGGCATTGCCACACCGCTGTCGGCCTGGGCCAGTGACCGCTGGGGGCGCCGACCGGTGTTATTGCTGGGCGCAACGCTGGCAGTCCTGTCCGGCTTTACCATGCAACCGCTGCTGGGTTCTGGCAATACGGTCTGTGTCGCCCTGTTTCTGATCATCGAACTGTTTTTAATGGGTTTCACCTTCGGGCCGATGGGCGCGCTGTTGCCGGAAATATTTCCCACGGCCGTGCGCTATACCGGCGCGTCGATTTCCTACAATATCGGCGGCATCATCGGTGCCTCGGTTGCGCCGTTTATTGCACAAATGCTGGTGGAACAGGGTGGTTTGGGCTGGGTCGGTTATTATGTGTCGGTCGCTGCACTGCTGAGTTTCATCGCTGTTTACTCGATGAAGGAAACGCGTGATATTCATCTTGGTAACTCTTAAAATCTAAATTTCCAATTTTGTGAAGGTTAAAACCACCATGGCAAAGAAAAACGCATTCTACGCACAGTCAGGCGGCGTCACTGCCGTCATCAATGCCTCGGCCTGTGGCGTGATTGAAACGGCGCGCAAACACAAAGACAAAATCGGCAAAGTCTATGCCGGTCGCAACGGTATTATCGGTGCGCTTACCGAAGACCTGATTGATACCAGTAAAGAATCGGCAGCAGACGTCGCTGCCTTGCGCAGCACCCCGGCCGGCGCCTTTGGCTCGTGCCGCTACAAACTCAAAAGCCTCGACACCAACCGGCGCGAATACGAACGACTCATCGAGGTCTTCAAGGCCCATAACATCGGCTACTTCTTTTACAACGGTGGCGGCGATTCGGCCGATACCTGCTTTAAAATTTCACAACTGGCCGAATCACTGGGCTATCCGATACAGGCCATCCACGTGCCCAAAACCGTGGACAATGATCTGCCCATTACCGACTGCTGCCCGGGCTTTGGCTCGGTAGCCAAGTACGTCGCGGTGTCCACGCTGGAAGCGTCCCTGGATGTGCGCTCGATGTCCAAAACCTCGACCAAGGTGTTTGTGATCGAAGTCATGGGACGCCATGCCGGCTGGATCGCTGCGGCTGGTGGTTTGCTGGTGGACCACAATATTCCGGTGGTGATTCTGTTTCCGGAAGTCGTTTTTGATCAGAAAAAATTTATCGCTGCCGTTGATGTCAAAGTCAAAAAATTCGGTTACTGCACCATCGTTGTATCGGAAGGCTGCCATTACGAAGATGGCCGGTTTCTGGCAGAGCAGGGTACTCGTGACGCGTTTGGACATGCACAGCTCGGCGGTGCCGCGCCGGTGGTGGCCAATATGCTCAAAGAAGCGCTGGGCTATAAATTTCACTGGGCCGTGGCAGACTACCTGCAGCGTTCGGCACGCCATATCGCTTCCAAAACTGACGTGAAGCAGGCCTATGAACTGGGCAAGGCCGCCGTGGAACTGGCGCTCAAAGGCAAGAACGCCGTCATGCCGACCATCGAACGGCTCTCGGATGAACCCTACAAATATAAAATCGGTGTAGCGGAACTGAAGGACGTCGCCAACGTCGAAAAATTCATGCCAAAAAATTTCATCAGCAAGGATGGCTTTGGCATTACCGAAAAATGCAAACGCTATCTGACGCCGCTGATTCAGGGTGAAGACTATCCTAAATTCGTCGACGGCCTGCCTGTGTACGTGACGTTGAAAAATGTCGGTATTGCCAAAAAACTGAAACCGTTCAAAATAACCTGATTTCAATTGCATGGAGTAGCGCCCATGGATAAATCACAAACAGAAGCAGCAATGAGCGCCGCGCAGGCCGAAGCGCGCTGTCGCGCCATCATTGCTGCCGATCCCCACAGTCATCCAGCCTTTCAGGAACTCGGGCTGCTGGCCTTCAATGCGGGAAATCTTGTCCTTGCCGCCGGCTTGTTCCAGCGGGCCATCGACATCAACAGCCAGATCGCAATCTATCACCGTAATCTGGGCGAAATTTCGCGTCGTCTGGGCCGCTTTGAGGTCGCGGTCAAGGCCGGCAGACGGGCCTGTCAGCTCGCTTCTGGTGATATCGATGCTCATTTCAATTTGGGTTTGGCTTACGCCGATGCAAAAATGCCGGTAGAAGCTGCCGAGTCGTTTCGCGCGGTCCTGGTTCTTCAGAACGAGCTCGTGGCGCAGGGCACCCTGTCGGCGCAGATGTGGAACATGCGCGGCAACGTATTGCACAAGCTCGACCGGTTTGATGAGGCGCGTGCCAGCTATGAACATGCTTTGGAAATCAGGCCCGCATTTCCGGTTGCGCTCAACGCACTGGGCAGTTTGTTAAAGACTCAGGGAGATGTGCAGCGGGCCGGGGAATGCTTCATCAGGGCGCTGCAACTCGATCCACACTTTGCCGAGGCGCGCCTCAATCTGGGCATGGTGCAGCTCTATCTGGGTGACTGGGATGCCGGCTGGGAAAACTATGAAGCGCGCTGGACGGGCTCGTCTGAACACAACAATGGCACATTCATACGCCCGGACTGTCCGCTGCCGCAATGGAGCGGGCAGGACGGGACCCGGGACTGCGGCATATTGATCTACGCAGAACAGGGTTTTGGCGACACGTTCCAGTTTTCGCGCTATCTGGCACTGGTCTGCCAGCGCTTCGCCCGGGTTGCTTTCGTCTGCCCATTCCTGAACATGACAGGTTTGATGGAGCGCTCGTTTGGGGATACGGTACTGGTGCTCAGGCAGATGCCGGCTGACTTCAGTGCGTGGCAGTGGCACTGTCCGTTAATGTCCCTGCCGCGTGCGTTTCACACCCGCCCGGCTACGGTGCCACTGGCTATCCCTTATATTCAAGTCTCAAAACCGGCACAGGACTATTGGCGTGACCGGCTGCAGCAGCGGTGTGCCACGCCGTTCCGGATAGGTCTGGCCTGGGCCGGTCGCCGCACGCATGCTGCCGATGCACGCCGCAGCATACCCTTTGAACACCTGTTGGCGTTGCTGCAGGACGAGCGAATCAGCTGGGTCAGTCTGCAGAAACAGGAGGGCAGTGAACCGGTGGCCAGTGCCCCACAGGGTGTGCACTGGACGGACTGGAGCGCTGAGCTGTTCGATTTTTCGGACACCGCTGCGCTGGTGGTCAATCTTGACCTGATCATTTCAGTCGATTCGGCCATGGTGCATCTGGCCGGCAGTGTGGGCAGGCCGGTCTGGATGCTCAACCGTTATGACAGTGAATGGCGCTGGATGGAGCGGTGCGAGAGCAGCCCGTGGTATCCGGGCTTGCGGATTTTTAATCAGAGTCGGTTTGGGGATTGGGGCGGTGTGATTCAGGCGGTGCAGAGTGCGTTGCGGGAGCTGCAGAACGGAAAGTAAAGTTTTCTCATAGCTAATTGTTCTTACCACATAGAATTCAAAAATATGTGGCAAGACCCAATAAAGCAGCTCAGCCGGGGCTGATTTTGAATCAGCCCACCTCTGATACAGGCGGGAATAATTTGCACGTTGCGGAGAATATGGTGCTTAATCTCCGCAAAATTTGCAGCGAATAACTTGACTCTGGGTTAATTTTGAATCAGCCCAAGCTGGCGCCCGATAAAAACCGCATGAGTCCGATTTTTGGCGCGCAGTTTCGAGTTGATATTACGCAGGTGAAATTTGACGGTTGGTTCGGTAATGAACAGTTTTGCGCCGATGGCTTTGTTTGGCATGCCCGCGGCCAGGCATTGCAGGATTTGCAGTTCGCGCTCTGACAGGGCATCCATCGCCTTGGCCGTCATGGCCGGCACGGGGGCTTCAGGTACACCGTCTTGCGGTGCCAATTGCTGGGTGGTCTGTCTGATGGCGTTTTTCAGATGGGCATTCACGCTCAAAATCTGGCGGACCTGCACCAGTATTTTTGATTCAACCGGTTCGGCGGCCAGTTTTTCCAGCAGAGCACAAACCCGTGGGCCTTCTTCAAGGAACGCCGATATCAGCTTTTGCCCGTTGAGCAGGTGAAATACCGTGCGCAATTCCTCCAGCGCCGCCTTGGTTTGACCCAGCGCTTCCAGAGACTGCGCGCGCAAAATCCGGAACTTCAAGGCGACTCTGGTGCAGCCGCGCTGCCCGGCATCATCAATCAATTGCTGCGTGTCGGTGACAACCTGCTGGCTTCGGCCGGTCCGCAGCCAGATACGGCACTGCATAATGGCGTTGTAATCCACCTCGTTGGCGCTGGTGGTTTTTTGATCGGCACTGGCCCAGGTCAATTCTTCCAGCGGTACCGGCTGCTGCAGATCGATGGGTTGCGCGTCATAGTGGTGGATCAGTTGCTGCTGCAGTTCCAGCCGCATTGCAGCACTGACACCGTGCAGGCTGAGTTTGCGCCAGAGCTCGATGCCGCGTTCGGCCAGTTCTTTGGCCTGCTGGTAATTGCCGGCATTGCACAGCTGGCGCGACAGCAGCCGGAAGCAGGCATTGATCGCATAGGTCATGCCGGTGGCACAGGTCAGATCAAAATAGTCTGCCGCCAGTTTGAAGGCGTTTTCATATTCTCCGACTTCATACAGCGCTTCGGCCAGATAGCCGGCCAGATGCGCGCTGCATACCGAATTCTGCCCGCTGCGCTGGGCGATGTCGGCAAAGCCCGACCCCAGCAGCGCAATCGCTTCTTTGACCCTGGCCTGCATGAGCAACACATTGGCTTCAATGCCGATCGTAAACGACAGCCCATACAGGCTTTGATACTGCCGGAATATCGCCTTGGCCATATCAACTTCGGACGGCACCCTGTCAAACTGGTGGGTCCACATGTAAACGGCAGCACGTATGGTGTGCAGCACGCCGCCTACGGGGCCGTTGAAGACCACATCCTTTAACTGGGTTTCCAGAACACTTTCACACTCTTTGGCATGATCCATGAGCGCCAAAGTCAGTGGTTCCAGAATCCGGTAGTCTTTATTGGTGGCCAGTTCTTCCCGACTGCGCAAACGGTAGGCCAGGTTGCGCGCCAATACATAATCATGCTGAAAAATATGCATCCAGCATTTCGCCACCAGCAGATCGGGGTGATTTTCCAGAACGGCCGGGGCGATGGCATTGAGCCAGCGATGGCAGTCGCTGAGCTGACCGGAATTGATTCTTACCCAGATATACGCGGTAAGAATGATACAGACCCGCTCGGATTCCCCGGCCAGCAGCAGATGGTCGATCGCCTGATCCGGCATGCCATTGTCCAGATACCAGTCGGCGGCCCTGATATGCAGACCCGGCTCCAGGATGGGGCAGTCTTCATGCAATTTCTTTTGCAGGTATTCGGCAAACATCGGATGAAACCGGTATTGCGTGTCACTGTCGCCGACCCGCATTAAAAACAGGTTTTGCTGTTCGATTGAGCGCAGCAGTGCGGCGCTGTTCTGGATTTCCGCGATGGCATTGGTGAGCGAACTGTTGAGTTGGGTCACCACGCTGGTTTTGAGCAGGAAGGTCTGCACGTCCGGCGCCTGCGTGAGAAACACTTCTTCATACAGGTAATGGTCAATATCGGCAGTGTTGACCAGAAAATTCTGAATGAAGTTATTGCGGTCCTTGCGTTTTTCCAGGGCCAGTGCGGCCAGCTGCAAGCCGGTCGGCCAACCTTCGGTGCTGTTATGCAGATGTTCAATGCTGGCGTCATCGAGCTGCAAATGATAGCGCTGGTTAAAAAAGGTACGGGTCTGTTCCAGATCAAACGCCAGTTCGCGCAGGCCGATCAGGATCACTTTGCCTTGCGACCTGAGTTTGAGCAATTTCAACTGCGGTTGCGCTCTGGCGGCAATGATGAAGCTGCACTGGTTGCCCGAACGCTCGATCATGGTCTGCACGAACTGCAGGATATGTGCGTCCGTGATGTGATCGAAATCATCCAGAAAGATGGCCGTCGGCTGCGGCAGATTTGCCACCTGCTCCAGCACTCTGAAATTCATTGAGGTGTTGGTGTACATCACATCGATCAGATTGCCGCGCTGATCCTGATTTTCTGACGGAGCCACCGCCTGTTCGCCGATCGCTGCATGCAGAAGCTGGCAGAAACGGTCCAGGTGATTGTCTTCACGGGTGAGCTGTATCCAGGCAGTTTTGACGCCGGCTTCCTGCAGGTGTTTGTGGATGTCCAGCAGTGCCGTGCTCTTGCCGAATCCGGCCGGCGCGACCGCCAGTACCAGACGGGCGTGTGCACAGTCTTCGAGCCAGCCGGGCAGATTGGGATTTTCAACCGTATTGCGGTTGAGTTGCGGCAGGGTGAGGTTGGCGGGCAGATTGTGTTTGATCACTGGCATGTCGGTGAAGTCTTCTCTGGCACACAAAAATGGCATTGTTGCACATATTGCTTTATGGAACTATCCTTTCGACTAGTATCAACCATCTAAAGTGCACAGTCGATCATTCTTTGCGCCAGCGCCCGATTTGTAAATCCGCCACAAATTTTAAATTGCTTATAGGCAATCTGTTGCGTTACAGAGGAAAATGGCACTGTTCGCCTGGTTAAAACTACCCTGTTCAATAGGATAGGTTGTATTGTGCACAGTTTTATCCTAACGGACGGTGCCAATCCAATTTTCGACCCATACACTGCCAACGGTACTTTTTCGTCCCGGGTTGGTGCATGACTGTCGGCAGAGTAACCAAAAACAGATAAAACAGGCAGGAGACACAGAATGCACAACCACCCCGTCACTCGTTGGGCGAGCGGCACAACATCATGTTGCGACCATTGAAAGCGCACCCGTTCGGGCGCGGCGCACTCCTATGCTGATGGCATTGATAGGCATGTTTTTGGCGTTCGGGGTCACCGGCTCTGCGATGTGGTCGCAGCATCCGCCGCTGGATCGTCCCAAAGGTCAGTTTGAACTGCAGGAGGCTACGGTAGGTGCCGGCCCCGTGTCGCAAACCGTGACCATGGAACCGTACGAAGTATTGAAGTTTCGCCATATTGTTCACCAGGCGTTTGATTACAGCTGCGGTTCGGCCGCCCTGGTGACGATCATGAATTTTGATCTGGGCATGGATGTGAAAGAAAAAGATGCCATGGAAGGCATGATGAATTTTGGTGAAAAAGAAAAAATTATTGCGCGGCGCGGATTTTCTTTGCTGGACATGAAGCGTTATCTGAAGTCGATCGGCATTGATGGCGCCGGGTATCGCGGTGAGATCGAAGACTTGCTGCCGCTCGAGCATCCGGCGCTGGTCCCGATTGATTTTGGTGGCTCCAAACATTTTGTGGTGGTGCGCGGCATTCGCGATGGGCTGGTGTATATCGCTGATCCGTCGGCCGGCAATATCGTGTTCTCGCAAAAGAAATTTGCCTCGATGTGGGATCGCAATACCTTTTTCGTGGTGTCTCCACCCAAGGACAAGCCGGATCTGCATGGGCTGGCGCTGACGGATTTGGAGTTGGGGGTGACTGATATGGATAGAATCAAGGACCATGCGATCCTCTCGCCGCTGGACAATGCACTGAAGAATGAGCGTCTGGTGAACGGTCATGGGGTTTCGATCTATCACCAATAGTTTTACCAAACAGACATACCAATAAGCACACGATGCGGTTCCACCCGTCGCCTATTCATTATTTGTCATGGAGTTTTCATGCGGTTTTTTCATCAGTTGTGTTTGATTGGCGCGGTACTGGCTGTACCCGCCTCCTATGCGCAGGAAACGACGCCAGCCTCGCCAGCAACAGATCCGGCTACCACAGCAACCCCGGCACCAGAGCCGACTCCGGCAGCGAAGCCTTCAATTGAAAATGCAGTACGAGACGCGCTTGGCAAACAGGACAGTGACGTTGAAAAAAGCAATCAGCAGCTTGCGCAGACGTTGACTGCTGTGGATAAGGATTACACGTTGTTGAAGAAGGGGCAGTCGCAGCTGACTTATGATTTGAACTATGCCTATATTGGGCAGCAAACCATCAATACCGATCTGGCTTCCGGCAATGCAACGCTGTTCAGTATTACGAATACCAACTCGCATACTTTTACCAATACCTTCTCGATGGATTACGGTGTTTTGAATAATCTGACCGGTAACGTCACGCTGCCGCTGGTCACCAAATATTCGCAGTCACCGGTGCTGGATGGTATTACCAATGGGTTGGGCGATATTAACTTTGGTGCGCGTTATCAACCGTTTGAGGCGGTGCGCGATGCGCCGTCGCTGACCGTCACCAGCAGGATAGGTCTTCCCACGGGCACCAGTCCGTTTAAAGTGATCGCCGGCAGCGGTGTGGCGACGGGCTCCGGATCGACGTCATTGACCGGCGGCCTGAATGTGAATCAGATTGTGGATCCGGTTGCGCTGTTTGGATCTGTCAATCTCACTTATGGTCTGCAGGCCAAAGCGAATCAGATACTCGGCAACAACGAACTGATCAAGGTTCAGCCAGGTATTGCATTCGCTTTCGGTGGTGGTTTCGCTTATGCTCTGTCGTATTCGATCACGACTTCAGTGTCATTTCAGGAATCCATCTCGGCTGGTTCCAAACTGGAATTTCTGGGTGGTGCTGTCAGTCACACCTCCACCCAGACCGGAGGCGTGTTGAGCGTTGGCATGGGCTATCGCATGACGCCAAAAACTACGATCAACACGTCGATCGGCATCGGCCTGACCGCCAATTCTCCCAATTTGACATTGGATTTCACCGTGCCGTTTTCGCTGTAACCGGATAACGCCGTAATGAGCTTATCCCATAACTTGGCGCTAAGGCTACGGCGGCTGCTTGTCAGTTCGCTGTGTCTGTTCGCCGTTTCGCACGTGCATGCCGAACTGACCGATAACGTCGGTATCGACCCAAAGGCCATGTCGCTGGGTAACGCAGTTACGGCCGATCCGCCTGGTCTGGCCTCAATCCATTTCAATCCGGCCGGTCTGGCGCGCATCGAGACCAATCTGAACGACAATATCTTTACGGTCGCATCGATACGCAACTATGATTCATTTCAGTCGGCCCCGGATATGGATATGGGTGGCTTCAAGACGGACCCCCTGAATAACACCACTTCCGGTGGCGGGCGCCAGCGCATAACGTTGCCGGTACTGGGTTTGATGGCGTGGCATCTGCCTGCGATTGCGTTGCCTTCGATGGGGTTTGCCTATCATGCCGAGGGTTCACCATTTACCTTCGCCACGCTGACTTACATGCCGTTTTTCTACTCGCTGGATCGTACCAAAAACCCGAATGATCCTGGCGCCTTCGACGGTAAAGTGGTGGATATGCAGCGTCTTGTGTATGTGTCGCCATCGGTGGGTTATAAATATTCTGATACCCTGCGCTTCGGGATTGCCGTACCGATTTCCTATTCCTCAATCAACATCAACACCGATATGCGCTTTCCCAACAAGCTGTTGGGTACGATAGGTCAATTGCAAAAGGGCACCTGTCCCAACGGTAACGGCACCGTTCTCGATACGCTGACGTTCGGTCTTTGTGGGGGCGGTCCTGAAGGGATGTTGAATCCATTTCAGAAGGCTGCCAACTTTAATCTGGCCATGGATGCCCCGATTGATCCAACCGTCAACATTGGCGCGTTGTGGGAACCGGTGGACTGGTTTGCCTTCGGTGGTGTCTTGCAGGCAGGTACCAAAACGACTTATCACGGGCAATACGAGTTTGATACTTATCCGATGCTGCGGCAGTTCGTAGGCGGATTGAATAACAGCCTGTTTGGGCCGATACTGGCAGCCATTACCGGCATGCCGCAACACATACCGCCGGTACAAAGTGGGAATGTGGTTGCAAGCATGCCGTATCCAACCCGGTTTCAGTTTGGCATTAAACTCAAGCCGGTGAGTTTTGTGCAATTCAACCTGGACGTGAGTTGGGCAGACTGGTCGAAATGGAATTCGATGACGCTGCAGTTTGATAATAATATTGGCGTGCTGGAAATGGCACATTTATTCGGGGTGGCCAATTCAACGCAGCTGACTATGCCGTTAGGCTTTAAAAGTGTGGTTAACTACGGCGCAGGTTTGCAGCTTCAGGTAACCAAGGATCTGGCACTGCGCTTTGGCTATGAGCCGCGCAAGAGTTCGGTACCTGGCGATAAAATTTCTTTGCTTACCCCACTGCCTGATACCAAACTGCTCAGCACCGGACTGGAATACAAAATCACTGAGGCGGACACCGTGGCACTCGGGGCCAGCTACATGAAGGGTACTTACCGCGTACCGGCACGCACGGATTGCAATCTTAATTGCGATGGATTTTTCAATCTGATCTATAACCCGTATGCTGCAATGAATGTGTCGGGTTCGTTGATTGTGCGCTATTTCGGATTTAAGTACAGCCACGCCTACTGAACGGACCCCGTTACATGTTTAAATCCACTCAGGCCAAACATAACAAGCCATAACCAATATCAACCAACCAAACAAGGGGAATACCGCATGTCAAAATTAGTTTCAATCCTTATCGCCGCTGCCCTGACCATGGCCGGCGCGTCCAGCGCAACTTATGCGCAAACCACTGTACCGGCTGGCGCAGCAACCGTTATTTCGCCGGAAAAACAAAAACTGATCAATCGCATTCTGGAATTGTGGCACGTTGAAAATGTCGGTTTGACGATGCTGCAAAAGCCGGTAGATGAATCACTGCGTCAGTCGCGCTCCCTGTTGCAGGGTCGTGTTTCAAGCGATACCCAGGAAGCCACCATGAAGCTGATCAATGAGGACGTTCTGAAATTTGCCAAAGAGGTGGTGCCGCCAGTACTGGCCAGTGCGAAGAAGTTGGCGCCAACCACGGTCGGCCCGATCCTGGCCGAGAAATTTTCCGAGGAAGAGCTGCGTCAGATTATCGCCATTCTGGAGTCGCCGGTGAAGGCCAAATTTGAGAAAGCGGTACCGGAAATCGAAGCCGCACTTGGCAATAAAATTGCGACTGAAAACGCTGCAGCGGTCACCCCGAAAATGAATGCATTGACCGAGCAGATTGGTGTGCGCATGCGCAATGCCATGAATCCGCAATAATTTATTTGACCGCCACGCGCTCGCGCAGCGCTTCCAGAGTGCGTGGCAGACTGATTCGGGTGATGACATCGACTATCCATCCGAGCCCATACGGAACCGGACCCGGATCGGCAAAGACATAATATTTGACGAGAGTTTTGCTTTTGTCTTTTGGGTAAGGGGTCAGTTGCCAGTAACCGGCTGTATCGACGATCGTCTCGCTGGCCTGCAATCCTTCCCACGGCACCAGTTTCCATGACAGCTGGCAGTATTCGGGTGTCACCGCCGGCATCATCTTCAGTCGATATTTCTTGATTTTTCCGAGCGGCAGTCCAAGCGTCATCTCAATAACGGTGGTGCCTTCGACCATGGATACGATCGCGGTTTTATCCGTATTCGGCATAAACTGCGGATACTCCGAATAATTCATGATCACCGAACACAGTTTTTGCACTGAGCCACTCATGAGTGTTGCCGCAATATAGGTATTGCCCGGCACGGCCAGGTTACTGACGTCGATGACTTCCACATGTGTTTCGGTGACAGTGCTCAGGTCCAGATCCTGTGGCACTGTCGATTGTGCACAGACCAGACGGCCAAGGGCAAAGAACAAAACAGCAAAAGTGGCGGTCCGGATTCTTGTGCAAGACCAAAACAGGTTAGAGCGCATTCAATGCGCCCTTACGGTCACAGTGGTACCAGCCAGATTGATGCTGTTGATGGTGATGCTGCCCAGACTTGGACCCGTCGTTCCCATGACCCGGATATTGTTGAAGCTGAGTTCACCGATTGAACTGGGCAGACTGAGCGTAATCGATCCATCCGGATTCACCATTGACGCCGTACTCGCGGGGTTAAAGACCACATCCTTGACCGAAGTCTGAGCGCTCAGCAATCCCAGCAGCGGATCCATCAATGTGACCAGATTGCCAAGTGCCTGCAGCCCGGAAGTCTGCTGCTTCATGCTGCTCAGCGATGCGGCTGTAAATCCCTGGTTCATAATGCTGGAGGCGTTTATGTTTACAGAGCCATTCAAATTGAGCCAGTTACGCAACGTATCATCCAGCACACCCTGTCCGGCGATTTCGGACAGTTCCTCTTCATTGAGCATGCGCAGACTGCTTTGTTTTTGTTGCGTGGTTGTAGTCTGAACCTGCACCACAGGCACAGGCGCAACAGAAGCGGCATAGACCTGAATCGGTGCCCAGAAGGCGGTAACAATGGCGGCAATCCGGCGCACATTACGCTGCTTGCGCAGCATGCCCTCAATCTGGCGCGCCGTGACCAGGTTCCATTCGGTAAGAATGTCACCCAGTCGCTGACCGGTCGTTTTCTGATGATCAATCGCACGATTGAGCTGATCTTCTGAAATTAACTTCTTTTTGATCAGCAGTTGACCGAGCTGTGATTTTTTCTGATTCTGTCTTAACCAATCCATGGCGCGCCCAACCTATAAAACAAACCTGTGTAAATTACTCTTCGCGTACCCAAACCTGTGAACGCCCGATAAGCGGTATGCCGATATAGCCACGCACGCTTAATTTTTTGCCGCCTTCGATTACTTTTACTTTGCTTTTATAAACCTGACCATTTTTCGCATCCAGAATCTCGCCACCGGTATATTCATCGCCATCCTGCCTCAGATTGGTGAGCATGGTCATGCCGAGAATCTGTTTGTCTTTTAACTCACCGCTGCATTTGGTGCACATCGGATTCTGCTCTTCACCCGGTTCACGAAACAGCTTTTCAATTTTGCCGATATATTCACCGCCGTTTTCGGTAATGCGGATCAAGGCCTTGGGTTTGCCGGTTTCGTCGTCGATGTTTTTCCACAGCCCGACCGGTGAGCTGTCGGCAGCGACTGCATTGAAAGTCAGTATAGAACATGCTGCGATTAAGGCTATGAGTTTCTTGGTCATTCTTCGTCTCCTGAAAGGGATAATTAATGGTAAGTGGATTGGCCAGATCCGCAGGGCTTGTTCGTTGATCGATCAAGCCAAATATTGGACTTTAAAGGCCGTTTGGTAAGCATTTGAAAACTTCTTTTTCTAACGTTAATTTATGGTTATCTCAATGGTTGTCAGTGTTTAAATTAATGGTTTTTTTTGACTGGGAATCGGGCAATGATCATGTTCCTGTTTTGAATTTGACATTGAGATATTGAATCTGTATTGAACCGATGCTGCTGCTGCCCAGGTTCACATTTCCGCCAGGCGTAGTAAAGGTGATATTGCCGATTTGCAGACTGCCGGCCGGCGCAGTGCCTGGCGTGGTTGGCCAGCCTATGCCGGTTTGCACCGTGGAATTTCCACTGGCGTCAGCCACGACAGTAAACAGACCCGGTTGGGTATTGAGGTCGGCCAGTGCCCAGGGCGTACTTCCGTTACTGCCGGCTGCACCAACCACAATACCGCTGATATCCATTTGGCCTGTACTGACACCGCGTCCGTTCGGTTGCAGCAGCACGTCGCCAATGTTCAGGTTCAGTCCCAGACCAAAGGAAATTCCGCCATTGGCACCGCCTGTGAGCTGCATATTGGTGCCGCCGAACGCGACGTTTTGCATCTGGATGCCGGTGCCAAGACTGGTACCGCCAGCGGTGGCCAGCAGGTCAGCACCTAATTGTAGATTGTTCAGGCCTGACAGGTTCGGGAAGGCCCAGTTCACGTAGTCCGGTGCGCCATTCTTTCCGGCCACTACATCCAGGGTGCCACCCACGGAACCGGTGACGACAACATTATCGAGTGCGAGCGTGGCAGGGTTACCTGCATAGTCATTGGTGCCGATGATTGCTGCGCCCAATTTGGTGTTCAGGTTAATCGCAAAGGAGAGACCATCGCGTCCGGTGACATCGGACAATGCAGTGTCGTCAAGCGCCTGCATATCAACTGCTTTTGCGGGGGGCACTGTGCAGCACAGTGCCAGCACACTGAGCACTGTCCGTGAAAAATGTCTGAGTTTGGGGTTGGCTCTGAGCATGACAATGTTCATGAATTAATGGTGCAGCAACTGAGCTAACACATTGGCCTGAATAGTGCCGGACGTGCTTTGCGCAATCAGTCGGTCGGTCCAGTTCATCCATGCGCCGCTCTGTGCCACATTCGGTAGCGCCATGCCGGGCTGTCCCGGAAACTGCACCGCCTGCGACAGCATGGAAATCCAGAAATCGCGACTCGGTCCGCTGGCGTTACCGGCCACTACGCCGCCAATCTGGGACAACGGGATACAGGTAGTGCCGGCGCAGATGTTGTTGGCGCGACTGGCATTGCTGGTGAGGATGCCGGCAGCACCGCCGTCAATCTGCAGCGATCCGCTGACCGAATTCATCAGCAGACCGACGTTGCCGGAAATGCCTTCAAAGCCGAGGCGCATGCCAATTACCTGACCATTGCCGGCGCCGCCTGCATTGTTATAGACGAATTCGATATACGGATTGTTGATCTGTACGGTTTGCTGCGCCGTTGTGCCTGCGCTGGTGCCGAACTGCATCAGTGAAATATTGATATCCGAGCCGCTGCCATTGTTGGCGCTGTTGGTGTATTGACCCAGCACGATGTTGCGCAGATTGGCGTTGAGCGAGATATCGGAATTGAAGGTGATCGTGGAAAAATCGAGGCCGTTCAGGCTGCTGTTGGTGACATCGACCAGACCCTGGCCGGATACTTCTGTCAACTCTTGGTCGGATAACTCGCGCGCTGTTGCCCATGCTGACGTAACGCACTGTCCGGTGACACCGCATAAGCTCAACAGTAACAGACAGGTACGAAGCAGAGCCATGATTGTCACGCTTCCAGATAGAGAGGGTGATCGGAGTTAATGAGACGGACTAAGGGAACTGTATTACAAGAAACGGCCCTCTGGTGGGAGGGCCGTTTTCTGTCCTTCAAACATCAAGTAAGAGCTTAGTGAGCCCAGATATAGGCTGTTGTACCAGCCAGATTGATGTTGTTCATTGCGAACGAACCGAATGATGGGTTTGCTGTTGTTGGCTGTACGCCGTTAGTACCCATAGTGATGCTGGCAACGCTGATGTTCAGCAATTTCGAAGTTTGCAGAGTTGGAACAGCGATACGAACAACGTCAGTAGAAGGATAGAACGCTGCCAGGGCTACCATGCCTGCAACTTCACCTTGTTGTGCTGTTGACAGCGCGCCAATCGCTGTTGCTATCTGTGCTGGCGTTCCAGCTGTCAGTGCGCCTTGGATTGCGATTTGATCTGCCGCTGACGGTGTCAAAAGACCGAGGGTTGTAGTTGCTTCGCCAGTTACTGTAGCGCCGACGTTGTAAAAGCTCTTGGCGCTCAGAATGTCCAGAGTCGCTGCAACAACACCAGTGATGCTGATATTGTTGAATGCAACGTTACCGCCGCCTTCAGGACCGTTTGCAGTACCGTATACAAACGAACCGATATTAACATTCAGATTGGCAGCGATAGATACACCGTCTTGACCGCTAACTTGGCTCAGTTCTGTGTCAGCGATTGGGGTCATTGCTGAAGCAGCGAAAGCGATTGAGGACAGGGCTGAAGCGATTGCGAGTTTTGTAAAAAATTTCATTTGGATATCCTAAGTATGTGTGGGAATCAATACTGCAATCATGCAGTACTGATTAATAATCTAAGCAGGTGCTTAGTGAGCCCAGATGTATGCTGTAGTACCAGCCAGATTGATGTTGTTCAGAGCGAACGAACCAAACGATGGATTAGTTCCATTTTGTACGCCGTTTGTACCCATAGTGATGCTGGCAACGCTGATGTTCAGCAATTTAGAAGTTTGCAGTGTTGGAACAGCGATACGAACAACGTCAGTGCCAGGCCAGAAGGCTGTCAAAGCAGCGCCATACGCGGCACCAGCGGCATTACCTGCAGCTAAAGAAGCCGCATCGCCTAAAGTACCGCCATTTTTTGCAACTTCAGCTGCAGCAGCTGCACCGCCGACTGCTGCCGGTGTTGCCAGGCCCAATGTTGTTGTTGCTTCGCCAGAACTTGTAGTTTGATTGTAAAAGCTATTTGCGCTCAGAATGTCCAAAGCCCCCGGTGTCAGACTACCTGTCGCGTGCCGGTCGAAATTTAGGAATGTGTCAGTCTAACCTGTGAAGTTGGGATTTGTTCTGTTTTTTACTTTTCATTCAAAAGCACTTT
>Ga0316224_1001843_pt1 | contig 21430 bp, 16 predicted proteins | sample TBH18013metaG_FD_206254 | JGI IMG/M metagenome (GOLD analysis project Ga0316224, IMG submission 206254) | Freshwater microbial communities from Trout Bog Lake, Wisconsin, USA - TBH18013 | ecosystem: Environmental > Aquatic > Freshwater > Lake > Hypolimnion/Profundal zone | place: USA: Wisconsin... | reverse complement strand
ATGGGCGATGCTGAAGCCCAATACAAGCTGGGTAAATGCTATTACAATGGAAATGAGGTAACAAAGGATGATGTGGAGGCGGTGAAATGGTGGCGTAAAGCTGCTGCACAAAATAATGCCGATGCTGAATGTAATTTGGGCGTAAGCTATAAATATGGCGAAGGTGTGATAAAGGACGAGGTAGAAGCACTAAAGTGGTATCGTAAAGCCGCTGAACAAAACGAACGCCACGCTGAATGCAATTTAGGCATCGCCTACGACTTAGGCCAAGGTGTGGCGCAAGACCAGGTAGAAGCGGTGAGGTGGTATCGTAAATCAGCAGATCAGAATTTTGCCGAAGCCCAATATAATTTGGGCATCCACTACAGAGACGGCCAAGGCGTAGCACAGGATTTTGTTGAGGCTGAAAAGTGGCTACGAAAATCCGCTGAACAGAACAATGCCGATGCTAAATCAGCTTTAGATGATTTGCTGCGTCTTTTTGAATGGAACACAACGGAAATTGATGTGGCGAAAAACGGAAATACTCCGGTGGCTTTTTACTGGCTAATGCGCGATCCGGCAATCCGTGAATCTGCCTCAACTCTCCCACTGGAATTGTTGGCTAAAAACCCGTTAAACTATTTAGGCAAGGTGGTCAAACTGACTGGAACGGTGGTTGATGTTCGGGATTATCCTGCCGGTAGTGAAATGGCCGTGGGCGGCAAAGAAACGTCGGTGATCATGATTCAATGTATAGACCAGACGTTGGTGTGTAGCTATTGCATGAAATTCAGCGGAAACATGAAAGTGGGCGACTCTGTAAATCTTTTCGGCTATTCGGTTGGAAAAACTCAGGATGAACTGGTTTTGGTCGGAAACGATTACGACATCCTTAAATAGGGTTTCCGCCCGGAGATTTTATTCGATAAATAACAATTGTCCGTGATGAAAACACCGTGTCGGTGTGGCTATGATTATTGGAAGAAATTAAATTCTAAAATCGGGCTTTTCCGGTTGGTCAAGGTTTAAGCTCTCTGATTAAGTCAATGATTTGGCTGACCATGTGGATTTTTGCACATAGGTATCCGACTATTAAAACTGCCAAAAAAACGCTAACCATTCCAAACCGCTCTCCCAAATCAGCCAGCCGCCAATAGGTCTGCAAAGTGTGTTCCGATTCTCGCTTTTGACGGGTATCTTCCCGCTCTCTTTTGCGTTCGCTGCAAACCGCCATTGCAGCCTTTTGCTGCAACCCTGTGGCAAAATCTTTATCGTATTCAATATCCGCGTCTGATTTGGTTCTATAAAGTTCAACCCATTCGGCGTATGTCTTTGGATTTGCCATAGCGAAGATTTTACCAAAAGCAGCAAACTATTCCCACTATCGATGCTCTTTCTAGCTTGATTTCAATATCCAAGCATTTTGCAAGTATCAATATGTCGGCGGTTAAGATGTTTTCCAAGAGTTCAATTTCTTTTTCGTTCATATATTAGCAATTATGTGTTACCGATTTCCGACTGCCCCAATAATAAAACAGATAATCCATGTTGCAATTCCTAATCCAAATGCAATCCATAGCCACATCTTTGCTTTGTTTGAGCAATCGATGGCTCCCTGAATGTCTCCAGCCTGTATCTTGCCATTGACTTGTGCGGCATAAACCAATGCTGGAATACCGAAAGGGAGACAACAGAAAAGGGTGACAAGGATTGCACCCACCAAATAATTTTGGATGCTTGCGGGAGGCGGCTGGGTTTCGGGGCGTTGCAAAATATCCCCGCACCGCACGCACTTATAGCTGTTATCGTCGTTTCTGGTTCCGCATTTTGTGCAATACATTTTTTCTCCTGTTGGTTGAACTACTTCCGGGTCAAGCCGACCGCACACAAAATCAGACCGCTAATGATTCCACCCACGACAAGGCCAATCAATGCTCCTAACGCGGCACCCATTCCACCCTGCCAGACAAGTCCGACTATGGTTCCAAGAACAGCGGCAGCAATGCTAAAGACCGCCTGAAACACGTTGTCTTTTTTCCTGACGTTAGGAACAAACCCCACTTTGTCTACCATGACATCGTATGTGATACCGCTTGCAATTACGGTGGGCTGATTGGCGGGCGCATGGCGTAAAGGACTGCCGCACCTCACGCACTTGAAATTGTTCTGAAGGTTTTTCTCACCGCAGTTGGAGCAGAAAATCGTTTCAATGCCTGCTGGATTTTCAATTGCTGGCGGTGTTCCGGTGGCGCGGATGCCGCTGTAAAGCAACAAATCCCCGCCACAATGCGGGCATGGCACGGTTGCGCCCTGGTTTTCTTCGGAAAACTCAACATGGCCACCACAATTCCGGCACGTCATTTTGCAATATGCGGGGCTGCTCATGCCAAACACAACTACCTTTACCGAGTGTCAGCGTCAACATGAAAACTACAAATGTTGAAAGTTGACGCTTTCGTTGCCTTTGCAGATAATTTGGCGTCATGTCAGCCAAAATCCTTAAATTATCGAAGTTATTTGTTTTAATTTGTGGAGGATGGTGGTCGTTTATGAGTGGGGCGATTTCAATTCCATTTGCTTTTGGGGCTTTTTTTTCGAATGGACATCAAAAAAGAAACTTCGCAGGTCTTGCCTTTGTCGCGCTATGGGTTTTTGCAATCGGAGTGGCTCGGAAGAATTACCAAATTTTGGAAGTTCAAAAACCCAAAAAAGACCGCGCCATGCTTACGGAGATGATTGACCTCATTAGATATGACAGTTCACAGTCCCCTGTAATAAATGTGTGTGGTGGAAATTCAAAGCAGTTTGACCCGATCGGGGCATTGATAAAATTCTCTAACGACATCCAAACAGAAGACCACCTCAAATGGTTTTGTGATGAATTTGAAAATAATGGATATAAACACCCGTTTGAAAATTTTGAACCATTCACGGAAGACCTTTTGCAAGGCCAATGGCTTACGGCCTTGAGAGAGGCTAGACTCGCTCAACAAGAGATTAAAACAGAACAAGAAGCCCTTCAGTTCCTTGCTACGGAATGGAGAGGTAAAAAAATATGGCCAGATAAAACCCTGAATGCAGCAGAGAGGACGCAGCAGAACATGTTTAAGAAGGCCGCTTTGCATCAAGGTATGGCGGACACGAAGTGAAGCGCCTCACCATTATGGTTTCGCTGGTTTTTTGGCAGCGGTTTCAGTTGAGGGCGTGGCGACGACCGCACTCCGCCCGCGTTCTTCAAACCCAAACTGCCTTTGGCCGCACGGCTGGAAATTAAAAAAGCGGCCTCCGTTGTCCGTCTTCGTCTTTGAATCCCGCCGTCGCTTTGCTATGGCGAGGCAGGTTGACGCGACAGGCCGGAGGCCGCTTGGCTTTTGCAGAATTGATTTTACGGATGCGGGGTCGCGGCGGGCGCGGGTGTCGGCGCGGGCGGGGTGGTTGTGCTGCTGTGGCCGCCGCCGGTGTCCACGATGACGCGGGCGCGTTTCCACGCCTCGATGAACCGTTTGCCGGCATCCGTGCCGTCGAATTGCAAGGGCGTGTCACTCCGTGCGCGCCGGTCGAGGTTCGACTTCCCAACGGCGGGCAGAGGACTGCCCCGCCCTACCGTCATGGTTTTGGCTCTATTTGGCTGTCTTTGTGCAAAACTTACGATTTATTGGGGTTTTAAGCCGAATCTATGACGAAAGAACATTAATCTGTCATGGATTAAGATTCTTTCGTCGTAAAAGGACGCTCTTTCGTCAGGGTTGAATATCCTCCCATCGTGGAGATGGCTAGTTTGTCCCGGTTGAATGTTAATCCGTCTTGGATGAATATTCGTTCGTGACGGAAACCGCTGCTTTGTCGTGGATGGATGTCCTACCGTGTCGGTTTGATGTCCTACCATGGCAAACGAATGTCCGTTTATGAAGGTTGGATGTTCCTGCTTGGTGAACTGTTGTTCACTCGTTGTGGTTTAAGACCCCGCCGCCGCGCACGGTTATTCTTTCGCGATGGATTAGCGGTCTTTGTTTTAACCTTAACAAAAAATTAAATCGTGTTCTGACCCGTTGACGGGCGGCGGCGGCGGCGTATTATCGGCCACGTTAGTTTTAACGCAATAACCTCAACAAAAAACAAAACAAAGTTATGGCACGAAAAACTGTAAGAGTGGACATACCCACTGGCAGCCCGGAAACGCTCATGTCTTTGAGCCAGTCCATCCTGAAAAAACACGCGGCGGATGGCGACGCCAGCCCGCTGGACAATGACAAGATGACCAAGCTGTCGGCGTCGCTGGCGGTTGCCGTGCCGCAGAACCAGGCGGCCTTGGACGCGGACGCCGTGGCGCAAAAGGCGCGGCAGACGCGCGATCAGGCCTTGGGCGTCGCCGACGGCCAGACGGTCTATACCAAGGACACGGCCATGAACCTCGTCACCTACGCCCGCGATTTGTTGCTGGTGGAAAACGAAGGCCAGGAGGAGGCGCTCACGGCCTACGGTTTCAATGTGGTGGTGGGTTCGGCCAAAAATCCCACGCCCGCACCGGCGAAGGCGAAGTAAATTTACCAGAGTTGAATTTTCAAGCCCGGCCGTCTGGCCGGGCTTTTTTATTTCGGAGGGACGAGTCCCTGATTATATTTTTGTTTGGAATCTGCGTCCAAACCTTGCGGCTGCGAGCCACCCACCCGACCAAAAAACTTTTGCTTTGCGATTGACCGGCAAGGCGGGTTCTGTCGAAATGATAGAACATAGTAATTTTGCCCAGATGCCGAGAACGCCAATCAGAAACGGGAACGGGTCGCCGCGCAACGGTGCCAACAAATACGACGCGCACCACAAGGTGCTGTCGCAGACCTACGGTGCCTTCGCCGACCTGCGCCGCGAGCTGTCCGACTCCAAAACCACCGTCGGCGAGCGCGAGGAAATCCTGCGCACGTTCGCCGCGTGCCCGGATTCGCAGCGCGCGTGGCTCGCGCTGGAGGAATATTTCGAGAAGCTCTCGCTCGCGCGCCGCGATTTTCCGGCGACGGACTGGTGGACAAAACTGCTCGCCGTCACCGGCAAGGCGCGGCTGGAGGAACTGGCGTTTTTGTTTCTGCGCGCCAAGCGTTCCGTGCCGCCGGAACTACAGCCGCACGCCAGCCCCGACCGGTTCGCCCGCGCCGAGGAAGCCGAGCAGGAATCGCGCTTGGTGAAGGAATTGGAAAACTGGCTCTCGCCGCCCGCGCCGCTGCACCTCGACACGCCGCGCGCCACCTTGCGCGTGGTTTGCAAACCGCAGCCGGATGAAGCCGAGCCGTCCCGCTTCCGGCTCGCCGTGCAATTTCTCCTGCTGCGGCCGCGCACCGGCGAAAAGGCGCGTTCGCTCCACGACCTCGTGGACCTCGTCGTCCGCGCCGCGCATGAACAGGAGCTGTTCACGCCGTGGGACTGGGAATTCGTCCAGTGGATTTACGAAACGCACCGCGAACGCGCGAACAACGCCACCACGCTGCTTCTCTCCGACGCCGAGCTGCTCCAATGGCTCGCGCGCTGGGGCCACACCAACCGCCTCGAATCCGCCGCCAACGGCCAGCCGATTTTTTTCCACGGCCACATCGTCGCCCTCGCGCCGCATCTGGAGAACGGCGACAAGGAACTTTCCTTCACGCATCGCATCCTGCTGCCGGACGGCGTCAATCATTCCGTCGCGGACGCGAAATTTTTCAACCGCCAGTCGCCGGTGGCGCTCGTCGGCAACGAATTTTTCCTGCTGCGCAATGCGCCACCGGCCGGCGTGCTGAAATATCTCGCGCAAAAACCGTCCGTGCCGGTGCGCAAATTGAGCCACCGGCTGCTGCTGCACCTGCGCAAGTCGCAGGCGAATCACGGCGTGGACTGGGAACAGCTTTGCGTCGCGCATTCGGCGGCGCCGCAGTTTGTTTTTGAACTGCTCGACGACACCGTGCGCCTGCGGCTGCTGGCGACCAGCGCGCGCGACAAGAGCACATGGGTCTGGAACGGCCACGAATGGACGCCGCATAATCGCGCCATCAAGCCGGGCGAGAAGCCGGAGATTCTCGACGACCCGCGCTTGGATCCCGCCATCCAATGGCTGCGCAAGCTCGACTGGTTCATGCAGGAACCCGGCCTGTGGATTGGCGATGCGAATGAAAATTTTCTTGGCTCGCTCGCCGAGGCGTGGGCGTCCAAACCGGTCGAGGCGGAATTTCTCGGCAACGGGGCGTTTCATCGTTTGTTCCTCACGCCGCGCGCGCTCAAGCCGCGCCTCGTCGTGAAAGGCAGCGGCATAGACTGGCTGTCCGTTTCGGCCGAGTGGGAAGCCGAAGGCATGAAGTTGAGCAAGGCGGATCTCGAACGCCTCGCCGCCGCGACGAGCCGCTTTGTGAAATTGCCAAACGCCGGCTGGGTGGAACTCGACACAAACGCCGTGCAGGGCGCGCACGAGGCGATGGCCGACATGGGCGTGGAAGGTCTCATCGCCGTGCCGCAAAAAGTCGGCCTCGAACACGTCGCGCATCTGGACGAAGACGGATTGCAACGCTTTGTGGATTCGCCGGAGGCGCAGGCGCTGCGCGAACGCGTCCGCGATTTCAAGGGCGTGCCGGCGGCGGAACTGCCGAAATTGCTGCAGGCCGAATTGCGCCCGTATCAAAAGGATGGTTTTGATTTTCTTGCGCATCTGGTTCAAGTCCGGCTCGGCGGCATTCTGGCCGACGACATGGGTCTGGGAAAAACTTTGCAGACGCTGACTTGGCTGGCGTGGCTCAAGGAGCAGAACAAGAAGAATCCCAAGCCCTCGCTCGTCATCTGCCCGGCGTCCGTGCTGCACAACTGGCAGCGCGAGGCCGCGCGCTTCACGCCGGATATGAAAGTGCTCGTCCTCGAAAGCGGCGCGGCGCGGCACAACCTGCGCAAGCAGATTCCTCAGCATGACATCATCGTCACGAATTACGCGCTGCTCCGCCGCGATTTGGAGGAGTTCCACAAGTTCGCGTTCCGCGCCGTCATTCTTGACGAGGCGCAGTTCATCAAGAATCCAGGCGCGCAGGTCACACAGTCGGTGAAGCAGTTGAAGTGCGAAAACAAGATCGCCCTCACCGGCACGCCGCTGGAAAACCGGCTGTTGGATTTGTGGAGCATCGTGGATTTTATCCAGCCCGGCTATCTGGGCACGCAGGATCAATTTCTCGACACCTATGAGCCGCGCGGCGAAAACGCCGAGGCCGAGCAGCGCATCGCGCGCCGGCGGCTGTCCGCCAAGTTGCGCCCGCTCCTGCTCCGCCGCCTCAAGAAGCACGTCGCGAAAGATTTGCCCGACCGCATCGAGGAGCGGCGCGACTGCCCGCTCGGTGAAGACCAGCGCAAACTGTATCTGGCGGAACTCCGCCGCAGCCGCGACCAGGTCATGAAGGCTGTCGAGACCCAGGGCTTGAACAAGTCCAAGATGCACGTGCTCGCGGCGCTCACGCGCTTGCGCCAGGTCTGCTGCCATCCGTCGCTCGTTGGCAACGACACCGCTTCCGGCAAGACCGAAACGCTGTTTGAACTGCTCGATCCGCTGATTGCCGACGGTCAAAAGGTGCTCGTCTTCTCCCAATTTGTGCAGATGCTGAACATCCTCGAGAAGGACTGCCACGCACGCGGCATTCACACGCATATTCTCACCGGCCAGACCAAGGATCGGCAGGCCGTCGTCAACGATTTCCAGAAAGAGACCGGTGCGTGCGTGTTCCTCCTGAGTCTGCGCGCCGCCGGCACCGGCCTGAACCTGACCAACGCCAGTTACGTCGTCCTCTACGACCCTTGGTGGAACCCCGCCGTGGAGGCGCAGGCCATTGACCGGTCGCACCGCATCGGCCAGACGCAGACCGTGAACGCCTACCGGCTCATCGCGCCCGGCACCGTGGAGGAAAAGATCTGGGAACTCCAGCAGAGCAAGGCCAAGACCATTGCCGACGTGCTCGGCGAAGAAGGTTTTGCCCGCAGCCTCACCGCGATGGATCTGGAATACCTTTTTGCCGAGGAATAAGCGGCCCGGCATTTACCGCGAACTATGCGAAATACGCGAACGGGGATTCCTGATAATGGGAATATGCCTTTGGCCAGTTTTCCTCCCTCTCCTCCCTTAAAGGAGGAGAGGGGCGGGGTGAGGAGGCCAGGCACGATGCTAAATCAACACCCCTCACCCCAGCCCTAACCCCTGCTGGTTTTTGCACTGTTCTATAGAAGTAGGCATACACGAATAGGTTATGTCGATTTCACCGTTGCCGATGACAACCTTTTCGATGAGCGCCTCTACGATTTTCCGCTTATCGGATCCCTGAAGTTTCGGCCATTTTTCATGCAGCGTATGGGACTCGTGGAGCACGTCGTCCGCTGACAGCTTATTAACCTTCAAAAAATCCACCTCGGCCTCCAGCTTGGGCAGTTCGGCGTTCAACTGCTTCATCCGTTCTTCGGCGGGGGTGTAAAGGTCGCGGAAGCCATCGCCCGAAATCTGCCTCTGCAAATACAACTGATGCGTCTGGTGCATTTCCTCCCGCACTTTTTGAATCTCCCGCTGATGAGTTGCCAGCAAGGCGGATTTTTCGGCCAAGTTCTTGTCTGCTGCCTGCAAGTGGCTGGCAATCCTTTCCGACTGTCCAAAAAAATGCTTCATCTCCTCTCGCACGATATTTTCCAAGTCCACGATGGCAATTTTGTTGCAACATTTCCGGCAGAAATATTTTGGGCTGTTGGCGGAAACATACATTTTATGGCCGCACGAGCAATGCGCCAAGCCGCTGAACAAATGCACCGGCGGCTTGCCGGGCTTTTTGTAGGCCTTTAATTGAGCCGCAATAATCTGGTTTACCTGATTCCACAAATCTTCGGAAACAATCGGCGGACATTCCGCCCGGCCCCATTCGCTTTCCGGTTTGAGTTCGGTGCGCCAATCACCGGTCTGGCGCATGGTATTGAAAACATAAATGCCCTTGGCGCTGGATTCGTTCAAGATGCGTTCAATGGACGTGTCCCGCCAGATGTTCCCCTTGCGGGTGCGATAGCCGGCAGCGTTTAGCGTCTTGGCTACTTGTCCCTTACGGCGAAACTGTAAAAATAGTTCGTAGGCTTTACGACGGATGGCGGCTTCCTCCGGTTGGATGACCAGCTTGCGGTCTTTCCAGACATAACCGTAAGGAGACGTGCCATTGATGGATTTACCAAGCTTCGCACGAGTCAACACCGACGCATTGACGCGCTCGGTGATTTCCTCACGTTCCCATTGGGCAAACACGCCCAGCAGATGAAAAAACATCCGGCCGCCGGCTGTGCTGGTGTCAATCGCCTCACTTAAAGAAATCAGGTCTGCGTCGTATTTCTTAAAAAAATCGGAAAATTCTTCCAATTCGCGGCGGTTGCGAGACAAGCGGGCTAGTTTGGAAAAAATCAGGCCGGTGATATGGCCGCGTTCAACATCCTTCATCATGCGCCGGGCATCCGGGTTTTGCATGACGGCCTTGCCGCTTTGGCCGGCCAAATTATACAATTCCTTAACCTCCCAACCCCGGCTCTTGGCGTAGGCCCGGGCACGCTCTTCGTGATGTTCGGGGCTTTCACTTTTGGCCTGATCTTCGGTGCTGACCCGAATCCAGATGCCAACCGGCTTGTTCAAGGCATGGTTGTCCTTCATATACTACTTCTGGCAAAGTTTGCAGCCGACTTCAAGCATCAAATTCCGTTTTTTGAAAATAAAAAACCGGCACACGCTAGCAGTGTGTCGGCCTTTCGCGTTTCGCTTGCGCGGACTGCGTTACGCCTGAATTATTTGAATCACCCCTAGGGAGACACGGTTTAGTCGTAAACGACGAGCCGTAAATAATCAGTCAATTCATTGAGCGGAATTTTATATCCAATGGCAGAATAATAACCCTGCGATTCAAACCGCTGACACCAGAGCGGGACGTAATCCAGCGCCGCTTTTTTGCTTGTGAACGGCTCGCAAGTAATCGGGAAACCGTCTGGGGAAATAACGTTGTAAGATTTTTTAGCCATGTTTTTTGAAATTAGATTTTTTTGTCCGATAATTTCCAGTGAGTCCTGCTGGATAATTCTGCCGCAACCATGGCAGACATATAAACCGTTCCAGCCGGACACCGGTTCCATTTCGTTGCCGGTTTCATCGCAAGGATAAAAACCGTCCGAATGCGGTTCGTTGCCGCAAACACAAATCCACGCGTCTTTGTTGCTAGCTTCAATCCTGATAAAATTTTTGTGCATCATGTGAATAATTATTAATAGATAAGGTTCCGCCGGTTGACTTGACCGGGGAAAGTAGAAAGAAACTTTTAGGAGAACTTGCGCTATCAAACCTCTGCTAAAAGCTTACCACGCCAGACGCTAAAATACAAGTGCATGCAAGGGTTTTATGAGCATTTGGCGGCACAAAACCGCAAGGGTTTTTTGGTGAATCAAGCGCGGCGCGCGGTGGATTTTAACGGCCCAAACTTTCGCCGCGCCGGAGCAATTCGGTGTTGATTTCGGACAAAGCCGCGAGTTGCCGTTGCAATTTCAAATGGGCGGCGATACCCGCCCACGCCTGTTTTTTCTGTGCCGGAGTTTTAAGCAAAAACTTCCGCACGTTGCCGGTTCCCAAACACTGCACCAGATAATAAAACGGACCGTGCTTGAATCCCCGGCGGCACCGGCAGTTCTTTTTGCCGCAGGTCAGATATTGGCGGACATAGGAAGCGCGCACCATATCCGGCGACAGGTGTAATTTGGACAGTAACGCCGCCTTGCGCTGCTGTAAGGCGGTAACGGCGAGTTTGTGAAGCGCCAATGTCTTAACCATATCTATAGTTAGGATTAACCCGGCTGGACGGCAAGCCCGAAACCGCCGTCACTTTTGGATGGCTTTTAGCGCCGCCTCGTGAACGGACTGCTGGCTCAACCGCTGCTCTTCCGGCGACAAATTCGGAAATTTTCGGTTAACTTTAAAACCAAGAACTTTTTCCGTTTTGGCCACCGGTTTTGCCGGTGGAATAGCCTCCGCTGTTTTTGCCAGTTTTTGCAGCTCGACCAAAAATTCATCCGGCGTGTGATAGCTCACTTTCGCCGCCGCTTCCGGTCCTAGTCCGCCTAGGACGGCGGCGGCGATGTCATCCAGCAGCTTCCGCCCATTGGCAATCACCGCCACGCGGGTAAAGCCTGCCGCCAGACATTTCTCCACGTTTTCAAATTCGTGGTTGGTGTTTGGAGATATGGCGATTTCAACGGCGATGGCCAGTTCGCCTTGCCGCAACACCAAATCCGCCGCGTTGTTTGACCCCTTGGTCAGTTGTTTTTCGATGTCGGCCTTAAAACCAAATTTTTGAGCACCATCCCTTAACCGTTTCTGGATAGTTTTGTGCAACGTCAGTCCCCGTCCCAACTCCTTTGGTTCGACCTCTGTTTCGCTTTCCCCAACCGTGGTCTTGGGAATTTTGGCCGCTTCCGGTGGTTCCGTGACCGGCGCCGGTTCGGAAATATTTGGCATCGCAGGCAGTGATGCCGGCACCTCTGGTGCGGCAGGTGAAACCGTCAAAACCGGTTCCGCTGGGAGGCCTGTCGGCGAGACCGGCTTGGGTGGTGGTTTGGAGGTGCTGCCCGATGACTTGTCCGGTTCTGGCGGTTCCGGCGGCTTGTTTTTTGGGGCCTCCGATTCAAGTTCGGCAAAGAACGCATCTTCGACTATATCACGCGGAGTGGCATATTTTTCACGGGAGCGCGCGATGATCTCTTTTTTCCGAGCCTCGTCGCCGTCGGGCGGTTCGGGCTTCCGCAACGCTAGATTGAAATCAAAATCATTCCGCTCCACGCGGACGATGGCGTGGAACTGTTCCAGCTGGGTCAGGCGACTGGCATCGAAGGAGGTAAAGCATTCCTCCAGCTTTTTGGCGTCATCAACACCGACGCGCAGCACGATGCGCGTGCATGGCTCGGTCATCACGGCGCTGGCAACTTTGGCATCACCTTGCAACTGGTGCAAATGCTGGTGCGACAACGTCAGCCCCAGCCGGTATTTCCGGGCACCGGTTAAAATCTTCGCCATGCTCGGCGAAATAAAGTTCTGAAACTCGTCAATGTATAACCAGAAATCCCGCCGATCCTCCTGTTTTAACTTCTGCCGCGCCATCGTCAACTGCTGAAATTTTGAAACCAGCAGAGAGCCAAGCAGGCAGGAATTTTCCTCGCCGCCCAAACCTTCCGAAAGTTTCGCTAGAAAGATTTTTTGGCTGTCCATGATGTCCGCAAAATCCAGTTTGTTCTCCCGTTGCGACACCATGTTGCGGATGTGTCTCTGGCTGAAAAAATTCTGCAACCGGGTCAGCACCGAACCGACGGATTTGCTGCCGCCCAGTTCTGGAAACATTTTCCGCCAGTAATAGAGCAACTCCCGGTCTTTAACGCTGGTCAGAAATTCTTCGCGGAAACTTTTTTCCAGCAAAAAGCGGCGTAAGTCGGTGAGGGTCCCGCCCCGGCTGCTTTCGAGGATCACCAAAATGGCATTCTGCAATACCGTGTCCATCTGGTCGCCCCAAGAAGTGGCCTTGGTCACCCGGCGAAACACCCCCACCAAGTCGGATGCCAACAAATTCTTTTCGTCCTCGGAATGCGCCTGCAAGATATTGAAGCCTACGGGGAACTCCACGTCCGCCGGGTCAAACAACACCACGTCCTTAATCCGGTTGGCGGGGATGTAATACAAAAGTTCGTCAATCAGATCGCCGTGGGGATCAAGCACGGCAACGCCATCACCGTTCACAATATCCTGCCGGATCAAATTGAGTAGCAGCGAGGATTTGCCGGTGCCGTTGGAGCCGATGATGTGTGTGTGGCGGACCCGCTGTTCGGTAGTAAGGAATACCGGCACAGTCTCGCCGTTGTGTTCATTGTCACCGATGACCACGCCTGACGGTTGTTGGACAATGCCCGGTGCCGCTTTGGTTCGACCAACATTGCGCTGCAACGCGGGCGAACGCACGGCGTTGGACGGCAGATGCACAAACCCCGTCAACTCATCGCCGGTCAAAATCATGCCGGTGCGCCGCGACTGACGGCGCAAGACATCCTCCAGATGCTCCTGATAAGGATAGTCGTCATTGTGCAACGGGATCAGCGCATTGCCCTGCGGATTAGAAAAGACGCGCAACGAGCCGGCCATATCCCGGGCCATTTGCTCCAGCCGGGTGCGGGTGGCGGCCCGTCCCATGATGCGAACTACCGCCGCATACAACGGTCTGGCTGCCTTGGTTTCCGCTGCACCCGTCAGTTCGGCGGCGTTTACGAATAGCGGCTTGCCGTCCGGCAGCGTAACGGAATTGACGAGGTTTTCCGCCCAGGGATTCTGCACCGGCTGCCAGAGGATTTGGAATATGGCCAGTTCACCGGGCTGCAACTCCGACAGGGCACCGACGAGGCCGATGAACGGATCAATCTTGCCCGTGGCCAATGGCCACATGAATTCCCGCTCCAAACCAAATTCAACCGCAAACGCTTCGTCGCCCGAACTGGCATCCCAAGCTTTGTCCAACGCCCCTTCCAGTTGCCGAAACTGCACGTCTGGAAAATGAGCCGTTAATTGACACCGAACCGTGGGCGCATCTTCGTTGCTGGCTGCGAACTGGGCCAACACCCGCTTGTGGATGCCCAACAACTCGAAGGCTACCGGTTCCTGGCACAAAGCCAGGTTGTGGAAAAACTGCTCAAAGGATTCCCGGCCAACGTCCAGTTTGGCGGGCAGCGAAGCCTGAAACTCCACGAGCGAATCCCGCACCAACGGTGTCGGCTCGGGTTCGTCTTCGGTTTCTGCAGCAATGACCGGTGGCGGTGGCGGTTGACTTATCTTGCGAAACAGTGAACTCAGGAACGTGGGCACACGACCGTCATCAACCACTTGGGCATCTGGCAACCGATACCCCTTGAAAACCTGAAATGGTGGTTCTGGATAAACCGGCCTGTCAAATACCTGCCAGCCGCGACCGCGTGATTCCCACTCGTAAAACTGGCTGGTCAGTTGTTCGTGGATGGAGGCCATACCTCACGACGCGGCGGGCTTTTTTCCCGGCGGCAAGGGTTTGTTCAGATCCGAAACCGGCGGCGGCGGTTGCAGATACGGGATCAGTTTGAAACCCTTGGCCGCACACGTTTCCTCGGCGATGGACTGGATGAACTGGGGAAACAGTTGCAGATAAAGATTCCGGGTATCTTCACGATAATACGTATCCATCCGAAACCAGTCTTCGTAAATGGTGGCCAGCACAGGAATCTTGAGCAAAAAAGTATCAAGATCAGAACCGCCTTCAGCAGCGGCGTTGTGCAGCACGCCGACTATGGCGAATGCCAGTGCCACCGTGGCAATGGCGGCATAGCTGGCCCCCAGTGGTTTCATCAAAAGCGCATTAACCGTTCCAAAAAATAGGAGTGTCACCACGATGTGCCACAAGCGGACCAGCGCCGGCACATACACCTTGCGGATGGAAAAGAAATAGAGGTTGCCGAACGGCGCGGCACAGGTGTCGATGCATAGACGCTCGCGCATCAGCCGGAGATAAACGCGTTGCTCGGACAACAATCCGCCCTCGGCAAATTTCACCCGCGAGATTTCGAGTCCGGGAATTTTCCGGGCCGCCATCTGCTGCTCGACAGTGGCGTAAAATTCCTGCGCGGAACAGTTGAAGCCATCCGCATATAACAATTCGGGTTTATCCAAAATTTCACCGCGCTTATTCTTGAACGTGAAGATGAAGTCGATGAGCCACCGCATGGTCTGGCGAAACATTTCGCTCTTTTTGGGCTTGTCGTTGGCGGCGGCCATAGCAAGTATTTGCCATGCAGCATGGCGTTAGCCCGGAGCAATCGTCAACACTAATCCATAGTGAGGATGAGCGACCCGCCAACTTATTGACGCCGCTGTCCCGCCGTCGCCTCGGTTTTCTTCCGCAGCTGAATAATCACCCAGGATAATAATATGGCAACACCTCCATCCTCACCGGTTCCGGAACATGGCCTTGGTTATTGGCGGCGGGTCCTGCGTCCGCTGCTCTGGTGGTCGCTGCTGGTGCTGGCCATGTTTGCCTACCACCAGCATCAGTTGGCGATCGAACGAACGCGGATTAATTTTTCCGTCAATCTGCAAGGCTATGACGTCGGCTTAATCGCCTCGGTCAAACTGGACGGCCAGCCGGTCAGCAGCGGCCAAAAGATTTCACTCGGCAACCATATATTCACGATCACCCACCCGAAGGCGGAACCTTTCAGCACAAACTTCTTCTGCTTGTATGGCGGGCGCGATTTCGGCGCGGTCAATTTGATCCGGACGGTAGGAACCCTGAATGTGACGGCCAAGCCGGCGGCGCAAACCATCACCATCACCGGCCCAGAATATTCCCTGACACTCACCAATAGCACCGGCACCAGTCTCACGGTGCCCGCCGACACCTATTTGATTCAGGCGCAATATCCCCACTGGTCTCAAGCGCAGAAACCGGTCGTGTTCGACCAACAGACAGCGGCGTGCGTGTTTGCCCCGCAATACGGGGTGCTAAACCTGTCCTGCAACCATGAAGGAGCGACCTATCAATTGTTGCAAACGGACGGGCAAGAAGTTTATGCCGGCGATTTACCTGTCACGATCACGGATCTGCCTTCCGACCGGTATCAAATGATTGTCACCTATCACAATCGGCAAATTAAGGATCCGATTTATCTGAAGGCCAACCAGACCAATGATGTTCCGGTCGAATTCGTGCTGGGCACCGCCCGCTTGGAATCGGTTCCGACCGGAGCTTCGGTGGAAACGATGGATGGCAGTTATCTGGGCCAAACCTCATTGGACGTGAAAGATCTGCCGGCGCGACCGGTGCAATTCCGGCTGACCAAGCCCGGTTATGTATCGGTGTCAGTCAGCCTGGACATCGTTGCGGATCAAACGGCCTACTGCCGCACGAATCTGATCGGCGTCAACTATCAACCTTCCATGCAGACGGCCCGGCAGGCCTTGGCCGCCGCCGATTATCAAAATGCCCTCCTCGCCGTTCAGGACGCCCTCGCGGCCAAGCCGGATGACCATGACGCACTGGCGATACAACGCGAGGTCAATAGCCGTCTGGCGGCCGAACGTGAGGAAGCCGAACAGTCACTGCGCCCCCGCCGCGTGTTTACTTCACTCTGCGAACACCAACCGGACGCCTCACTTTTTCAAGAATACACTTTCAAAACCAGCCAGCCGGCCAAAACGGTGTCCACCGCCATCATCGCGGCCTTGCAAAGCGGCTCCGATGTTTTTGATTTGGATCACAGCCAGATGACGGAGAAGGAAACCTATGAAACCGTGGCGAACGAAACATTTTCACTCGGTGTCATGGGCGGCTTCCAACGCACTTGTCTGCTGGTGGTCGGCCAGACGAAGGCCAACGAGACGGAAATTTTGGTCAAGGTGGTGGAGTATCAAATCCAACACACCATTCAGGTCAATGGCCTGTTCAATGCCCAGGACCAAAAAAGGCTGATTGCGTTGAGCCCTGCCCGGATGCAGATGAACGATATTTTGCAGGGCCGGGTGCGGAACGGGGTGAGCATCGTTTTGGGCAAAATCAAATCAGTGATTGGTGAGCAATGAACTGCCCTGACCAATGTGATGGGGGCAATTTCCAGCCGTCAGTTTATACTGACGGCGGCTTGAGAATCCTGCCTCATTGCTTTCAACAGTTGCCGAATCAACAAAATTAAGCTATTGAATCTCTGTGGATCAGCTAGAAACATCCCCTTTGCCGAGGTTGTCGGCGGAAAAGCTCACTCTGGCGCAAGCAGCGTTCCGGGAGTTCCATGCCCGCTGTTTCTGGTTCATGCGGCCAGACGCGGAGATTGTCGCGGAAGAAGTGCCTTATCTTTGTGAACGACTGCGCGCTGACGGCGGACGGCGTGGCTTCTATCTTGCCGCTGAATTATGCCGCTAGGTGATTTTGAAAAGCAGGTTCTCCGGCTGCTGGCGGTCAATCGCAACCCCGAAAGCTATGTGGCCGGGGCGACCGTTTTTTTGCGGCGGGAAGATTCCCACCGCCAGTCACGCGACGTGGACGTATTCCATGACACGGTGCAAAGCCTCAAACAGGCCACCGCCAAGGATGCCGAAGTGTTGCAACAGAATGGCTACTCTCTGGACTGGAACGAGACCCAGGAAATGTTGCAACGGGCGACGGTTTCCAAGGCCGGTCATGCAACCAAGGTGGAATGGGCGTATGATTCTGCATTTCGATTTTTTCCGGTGCAACCGGATGCGGAACTGGGTTTCGTGCTGCACCCGCTCGATGGGGCAACCAACAAGATGCTGGCGCTCGCCGGCCGCGGCGAACTGCGCGATTATTTGGATGTGCTGTTTTTGCATCGGACGGTATTGAGCCTCGGTGCGCTCGCTTGGGCGGCGTGCGGCAAGGATACCGGCTTCACCCCGCAGTTTTTGATTGAGGAGGCGCAACGCCTGACCCATTATCCGGCCGTCCGCTTAAACACGCTGTTGCTGCGCGAGCCGCTGGACATGGTGGAATGCAAACGCCAATGGCTGTCGGCCGTCGCCGAAGCCACAGCGTTGTTTCAAAAACTTCCGCCGGAAGAAATCGGCTGTCTCTATTTGAATGCCGAGGGGCAGGCCGTGACCCCCAATCCGGCCACTCCAGAATTTCCGCAACTGCGCCGGCACTTCGGTTGTGTGCGGGGTGCCTGGCCGGCCATCGCGACCAATTAAGAAGCCTTTTTCAGTCTGGTATGCTGGTGATTGAATGGAGCCAGAATTCCGCAGAGCGGACATTTTTTCAAACCGGCCGGCCACTGGTCGTTCCAATCAAAAACATTGCCGCAGTGTTTACAGGTGATTTTGATTCTCGCCATTCCTTGGGTTTAGAATTTTCATAATAAGCCAATTTTAGCACAATCTGGGAAACAATAAAAAGCCCCGGCCACAAAATGGTCGGGGTTGTTTTTTAGGTATAGAAATACCCATTATGCCGAGCTCGGCATAATGGCTATTTCTTTTAGCTCCGGGTAATGCCGAGTTCACGGGGTGATTCTTCAGAACGCTGAAGAACCACCCCTTTTTATTTCTTCGACTCGGCATTAACGGGACGTCATTCCTCATGGTTCAAACCACAACCAAAAGGAATGCATATATGATTAAGCCGTTTCGTCTCCATGTCCAAAACTTGCGGCCATTGGAAGCAGGCCCACTTGCGCCACACCTCGCCAGCTTTGCTGCGTTGTTGGCGCAACAGCGTTACTGCCGTGTGACCGGCTGGAACAAACTTCGGTTGGTCGCTGCTCTGAGCCAATGGATGGTTCAAACAAAGCTTCCACTAAAAGACCTCAACGAACGACGCGTGGCGAAGTTCCTTGGCTGGCGCTGGCGACATTACGTTTATCACAGCGGCGACAAATGCACGCCGGCGCTTTTACTCCAACACCTGCGTCAATTGGACGTTATCCCGCCGCCGACACCTGTGCCACTGACTCCGATTGATGTGATGGAGCGAGCATACGGACAATATCTGCGACAGGAACGCAGCTTCATGTCGGGCAGTGTCGGGCAATATCTGACCGTAGCCAGACGGTTTTTGTGGCATCGGTTTCGGGATGGAAAAATCCGATTGAAGGAACTGCACACGAAGGATGTAAGCGATTTTATTTTGAAAGACTCCGGCATCCGTGGTCGCCGCTCTGCTCAACTGATGACCTCCGTGCTGCGGAGTTTTTTGAATTACCTGTTTCAGGAAGGCAAGACAGCCACCAATCTGGCGGCGGCCATCCCCGCCACAGCGGGTGGGCGCTTGTCAGAACTGCCCCGTTATTTGGAGGCGGCAGAAGTGGATAAGTTGCTGCGATCTTGCGACCGTCGACAGAATGTTGGGCGGCGCGACTATGCCGTTTTGGTGCTCTTGGCCCGGCTTGGTTTGCGCGCCGGCGAGGTGGCCAACCTTGAGTTGGACGACATTAGCTGGGAGAACGGAGAGTTGGTAATCCGGGGCAAAGGCAACCGTGTGGATCGGATGCCGCTGCTTCAGGAGGTTGGCCAAGCTATAGCGGATTATCTGACAAGAGGGCGACCTTGTTGTTCAACGCGCCGTGTATTCGTCCAACGCAAGGCGCCGTATGCTGGGTTCGGTAGTCCGCCCAATGCCGTGAGCAACATTGTGAAGCGGGCCTTGGGACGAGTTGGTCTGAATCCGCAAAATCATGGCGCACACCTGTTGCGCCATTCGTTGGCGACGAACCTTCTGCGGAGCGGAGCTTCCCTTGCTCAAATCGGCCAGGTGCTGCGGCATCAGCAAATGTCGTCCACTGAGATTTACGCAAAAGTGGATGTGAATGCGCTGCGTGCCTTGGCGCAACCGTGGCCGGGAGGTGTCCAATGAATCACCTGCGTGTTCATCTCACCAATTACATGAAGCTCCGGCGGGGTCTGGGGTTCAAGCTGGACAGCGCGGAGATGTTGCTTCGTAGCTTCATTCGTTTTGCAGAGGCGAAACGATCACGGTTTGTTACCACCAAGCTTGCGTTGCAATGGGCTACCCAGCCGCCGAACGCCAAACGGGAGCAAAGTGGTAGCCGTCTGGCCACGGTGCGGCGTTTTGCCGAATACCTGAGCACGGTGGATCCGCGCACCGAAGTGCCTTCACCCAAGCTACTGCCTTACCACATTCGTCGGCGACCGCCGCAGCTCTATCGCAATGAGGATGTCCGCAGATTGGTTGAGGTGGCGCATCAAATCGCTCCTTCCAATCCGATCAAAGGCCCGACGTTGGGGACGCTGTTGGGCCTCCTGGCAACAACGGGCATGCGCGTGAGTGAGGCTCTGAAGCTGGACTGTGGCGATGTTGATTGGGATCGCGGGCAGTTGACCATCCGCTTGGCGAAGGGGAACAAGACTCGATTGGCACCGCTCCATGCCTCGACCATTGCGGCCCTCCGACGTTACGCCTCGATCCGCGACACCATTTATCCGCAGCGGAGAAATCCGGCCTTCTTTGTCTGGGACGGCGGCGGCCGGCTGGGCTATGACTCCGTCAATCGCTGGTTCCTGTTGGTGGCCTGTCAAACCGGCCTGCGCAAACCCGGCGACCAACACGGTCCGCGCGTGCATGACCTGCGACATCACTTCGCGATCCAGACCATGCTTCAGTGGTATCGCACCGACACGGATGTCGAGGCGCGCTTGCCGGAGTTGAGCACGTATCTCGGCCACGTTCATGTTCGAGACACGTATTGGTATCTCTCGGCGGTGCCGGAACTGTTGCAACTGGCCACGCAACGCCTGCAACCGAAGGAGGCCGGACGATGAAAACGCAAGCCACCTTCTCTGAACTGCTGCAAGCCTACTTCACGCAGCGGCTGATGCACGAGTGCAACGCCAGTCCGCACACCATCGCAAACTACCGGGATACGTTCCGCCTCCTAATCGGCTTTGCCCATCGGCATCTGAAAAAGCCTCCAACTGCATTGGCCATGCAGGACTTGGATGCCTCCTTTGTATGCCGCTTCCTTGATCATCTGGAAAAAGACCGTGGCGTGAGTGCACGCAGTCGCAATGTTCGCCTAGCCGCCATCCATTCCTTCTTTCATTATGTCGCCCTGCAAGAACCGGCTCTCGGCGCGTTGGCCCAACGCGTCCTGGCAATCAAGAGCAAGCGACACATCAAAAGACAGATCGACTTCCTCACGCGGACAGAAGCTGAAGCATTGCTGGCCGCGCCGGATCAGCAGACCTGGTTGGGCCGTCGCGATCACATGCTGCTCCTGTTGGCTTTGCAAACAGGACTGCGCCTTTCGGAGATCATCGGCCTGCGTTGTCAGGACGTCGCCTTGGATAGTGGCCCTCATGTGCGTTGCACCGGAAAAGGCCGAAAATCCCGCTGCGTTCCCTTGCGCAAGGATACGGTCACAATGCTCCGTGCGTGGCTGTGTGAGCGAAACGCCCAGCCCGACACTCCGCTCTTTCCCAACATGCGTGGCAAACCGTTGAGCCGGGACGGAGTTCAATACGTGCTCGCCAAGCATGTGGCTACGGCACGTCAACACTGTCCGTCTTTGAAATCCAAGCGCGTCTCGCCACACGTGTTGCGACACAGCACCGCCATGGACTTGTTGCAATGCGGCGTTGATCGCTCCGTCATCTCGCTGTGGCTCGGACATGAACGAATGGATACGACCCAGATTTATCTCCACGCCAGCCTCGAACTCAAAGAAAAGGCGCTCGCCAAGACCGAGCCGTTCTACGGACGGCCTCCCCGATACCGTCCGCCCGATCAACTGATGGCATTCCTGCAAAGCCTCTGATAATGCCGAGTCGAAGAAATAAAAAAAGGGTGGTTCTTCAGCGTTCTGAAGAATCACCCCGTGAACTCGGCATTATTCGGAGCTAAAAGAAATACCCATTATGCCGAGCTCGGCATAA
>Ga0316224_1001837_pt1 | contig 21473 bp, 18 predicted proteins | sample TBH18013metaG_FD_206254 | JGI IMG/M metagenome (GOLD analysis project Ga0316224, IMG submission 206254) | Freshwater microbial communities from Trout Bog Lake, Wisconsin, USA - TBH18013 | ecosystem: Environmental > Aquatic > Freshwater > Lake > Hypolimnion/Profundal zone | place: USA: Wisconsin... | reverse complement strand
AAACTTTATTACCCGGTATTAAATAAATATTCTGACTATATATATCAAATAATGGAATTTGTGATGTAATATCTGCAATTATTTCCTTCATTTTTTCTAGTTGAAAATCAGTCTTGTTTTGTTTATTATATGAAGAAATTTCTGATGGGTCTGGTAGAACGTATAAATCAAAATATAACTTTTTTAATATGTTTATATTTTCTACTTGTTCTATTTTATCTTTTTTTAATATTATACTCATTAATATATATTATTAAAAAAAATTAGTTTTCTATCTCCAATTCACTTAATTTCCAAATCTCTACTTTATTATCTGGTAAAATTCTTTTAATCTTCATCGGTATCATTTTCTCATTTAATTCTAATTTTGCAATTTCAATTGGATTTAATCCATTAGTATTTTTAATTAATACCTTCGCACCTAATGAAATTTGTTTTGCTCTCGTTCCAATTAACCGTACCTTTTCATATTTCGTTAATTTTGGAAATGTAATTCTCTTACTATCTTCTACTATAGTTATAGGCTCTTCTTTCTTTTCATCATAAATTTCTCCATAATCATAGTCACACATTTCATCTTCTAAGTCTTCTTCTTCCTCTTCATCTTCTGCTACTTTTTTTAGCTTTTTCTTTTTTGGTTTAACATCTTCATCATATAAATCATCTATATTATCTGTTCCTTCTATATCATCTTTGTCACCATCATATTCAATATCATCATCTATTTCATGATCTTCATCTTTTTCTGTTTCATCTAATTCTTCTTTCTCTTCTTCATCTGCTTCAGTTTCATCTTCTATTTCAGTTTCCAAATCTTTTTCTAATTGATTTTGTTTTGTTAATTCTTCATCTGTAAAATCTAATTCACTCTTTGGTTCATATTCTTCTGGCTTTGGTGCATTCTTTAATATATTATCATTTGTTTCTTCATCCGCCTTTTTAGATTTAGTAAATCTTACCTGTTTAGACTTAACGACAGGGGTTTTAGGAGCTTTTTTAGGAGGCATTTTATATTATTATTACTTACAGTTAAAATATATTATTTTTCAATTCTTATATAAACTTCGCTTCGCTCGTCTCACTACGTTCGTTTTGCTTCGCAAAATTCGCTTCGCTCAGTTCGCTACGCTCACACTTGAGGGACTTATTTTATTTGATTTACTTCTATTTTCAGACATCCATAATGGTTGTATATTTTTATAATTAAAACATTTTTTTACATCATTAATATCATTTAAATTAAATTTTGATACTGGATATATATGGTCCAATTCCCATTCACCATAATTATTAAAATTCATTCCACATTCAAATTTATTCTCTAAATAATTTTTTAATTCTTCATGAGTACATCCTATTAATTCATTATGAGTTAATTTATAATCTTTTATATTAATTAAACTAGAACATCTATTTGCTAAATTATGTACAATTTTATACATTATATCATTTTTTATTAATGGAATATATGTATTTATTATATGCTTTAATTTTTCATTTTCATTATAATAATTATTAGTATATTTTAATGATGCTTTTTTCTTATAATATTTTGCTATATTATGTTTTTTATTATCATTATTCATTATTAAATAATAATAGTAATATTTTTTTAAATAAAAATCCTTTATTGTGAGTAAAACGAACTGAGCGTAGCGAATTTTGCGAAGCAAAACGAACGTAGTGAGACGTAGCAAAGCGGAGTTTATTGTGCCACCCAATCACTCAAACACATTGTACATACATATCTCGTAATAAATGATTTACTCTCTCTAAAGATAATAGCTTCTCGTTCAACACCATCTGCTTTTTTATCATTTGATTTACATTCTTTATTTGGACAAATAAAATCTTTCGTTCTTGGTAATGTTGGATCGTCTACTTTTAATTTAAAATCATATTCTTGAATTGTTTGATTAGATTGATCCAAATTAGTAGATAATATAATTGTACCTGGTTCAATCTCAAATGATGAATTACAATTATTACAAATGAAATAAATACTATTATTTTCTACATTTTTATTTTTAATTGCTTGATAATGTGATAATATTTCATCAACTTTTTTAACATTTTTTCTATGCTTTACCATTAATTTTGATTTTAATGTATCATAATCTATTTTTAATTCCACTTCTTGATTAACTTCTTCTGATACATTTTTAATATAATTTAAATATTGTTCTACTGTTTCGATTGTATAAATAACTTTATCGTCATTTTGAATTGGTGTTTTAGAAATATTCAAAACATAATTACAATGTTTACAGAATTTCATCTTTAATACTAATATAATTGTATATTTAAATAAATTCTATTTATCAATTTTTATTAATAATTTAAAGAAATAAATTCAATAATAATTGGTCTATTAGTATAGTTGGTTAGTACATGGGACTTTGAATCCCGTAACCTAGGTTCGAATCCTGGATGGACCATAAATTTGAAGAATTTACCATAATAATTGAAATATATTTAGATTAAACATAATATTTTACAATAAATAAAATGACTTATTGTAATCTTATCAATCTTACAAATGCAATTTTAAGCGTCACTACTAACGGTACTCCTATAAATATTCAATGTCAAGATGTATCAATGAAACAATTATGTAATAATATTGATATTACTTTTGAGAATATTACATCTAATTATGTTAATATTACTAATGTTCTTCACAATTCATTAGATAATATTTTAAATTGTAATGGTAATTTTACAGATGATAAACCTAAAACTATGAAATTTACATTATATAATTTTATATTTCCAATTATAATTACAACTATATTAATGATAGTATATATGATAACTAAATATACTATGACAAATAATAAGAAAAAATATCTCTACAATAAAAAAGATATTACATTTGATTATTTCATTAATTTTGATAGAAAACATAAAGTTGTTTAAACTAATCTAACATAATTTGGTGGTCCTGGTCTTAAACCTCCTATTTTTTTAGTAATATTCTTTGTATTAAAAAACATTATTTTAACAATATATATAACTACAATTAATATTAATAATGCTATTGCTACATATATTAAATTAAATGCAGTATTAGTATTTTGTACTGTTACTAGTTTTGAATTTTCTCTTGCTGTTAATGCAGCATATGCCGCTGCCATATCTGGATTAGTTGATGGTGGTTGAAATTTTGTTGAACTACACAATGCATAAGATGTAGTTTGTCCTGGAATCAAATTACTTGAATTATCTGTAATTACTTTTGCAAGATAATTTTGTGCGTAAAATGGTAAAAAATCATACGTTTTTTTAGAATCTGGATTTGTTAAATCTGTTAACACTATTTGAAAAAATACATAGGCTAATTGTATTTCTCCTACATATGTACACATTGTTGTACTACATTTATTTATTGTTGTACTAGATGCACATGGTGTAATAAAAGTTACAATACTTTGTAAATCATTTAATATGTTTAATGAATATTTATCTAAATCTGCTGTAGAAGTTGCATTATTAAAACTATTAATATCTGTAAGTAATACATTAAATGCTGCTTGAATTGATTGTAAAGTAGCATCCGGATTATTATATGTATATACTCCATTAGAATTAGTATTTAAAAATGTAAATGCTGGACTATTTCTTGGGTCTGAAAAAGTTACACTCATATATTCATATTATATTTATTTTTTTGATTTTTTACTAAAAAATATAAAATACGCTCCAATACCTAATATAATTAATACTACTAATATACCAATAATCATCATCCAATTCATACCTCCTGTATTATCTGATGTTCCCATCATATTTGATAGTGTAGTTGAACTTGGTGTAGTTATTGATGGATTTAATGCTAATGAGTTTGCAGTTGATACTGCTGAGCTGTCGCTTGGATTTATTGAAAAATATCCATTATTATTATTAACTAATGTAAATGAACTTGCCCAACTACTATTTGCTCCTTGAGTATTTGTTGAATAATAATATTGTGTTGCACCTGGTATAGCTACTGGAAAAAATATTTTACCTGTCATAATACCAATAATTCTTACTGAGCCAATTTCTATGTTAAATGGTGATTGATTACTTGTAAATGAAATATTAAATGTTGAATTATCTATATTTGTTGTTCCAAAATATAATTCTAATGATTGAATACTTACACTACTATAATTATTAAATATGTAATTTACTATTGCTGAATTTGTAAAATTTGTTTGTGATAAATCAAGTCTAAGTATATTTGTTACTAATGCATTACCTGATAATCCTTCTATTAATTTTTTCTTTGTTACATTACCAAAATGTTCTTTCTTATTTTTTCTTAGTTTTTCATAAACATTTGTAAAATGTCCTGCATTTCCACTTGTAACATTAATTTTTATTGGTTGTGAATAATTTACTTTTTGTAGTGCCATTATGTGTGTATTAACTGATAATGGTGAATTATATCCATTAAATACATTAAAGTATACATTGTCATTCAATGGATTTGTTAATGTAACATTTAAATTATTAATTGAATTTAAATTTGGATTTGTACTGTTTGGTGAAATATATACTAATGGATTTACTGATGATAATGTTAATGAATTTGAACTATTTGGATTTGTTGTTGTATTAATAAATGGATTTGTAATAGTTAATCCTGTAATACTTGGTGCTGATGTTCTCAAATACATTAATTGTAATGTTGCTGTATTACTTGTTAATCCACCTGTTAAATCATATAATGTAAATTGATATGTTCCTGTTGTTTTTCCTGCTGATATTGTAAATGTATCATATACAACACCATATAAATTAATTTGTACTTGTGTATCATTTGTAAAACCTGCTGATAATATCCAATTAATAGTAAGTAATGCACCTATTTGTATTGTTGAACCTGTATTAATTGGTGTAGATGTTCCATCTGATTTATTATTTGTTAATGTAAATGTCATTGTTGGTATATTTGCTGGTAATTGGAATGCAAGTGTAGTTGATGTTGTACTAGGTGTATTTGATACCATACCAGTAGACCATTGATTTGATGTATAATCATAAATAATTGCATTAGATCCACTTCCTACTAAATCAATTGCAGCCAAATAATCATATATAGTTTGTCCACCTGTAAATGAACTTAATGTTGATAAAGATTGTTGATTTGTAATTGTCATATCTTTTAGAATATTAAAACCATTAAATACTGCTGGTGATGTTGGTACAGGTGTAGATGTAATTGTTAACATATTAGATTTTAAATTACTTACTGGTGTTGCACTGGTTGAACCATATGCTTCAATGTAAAAAGATATCTTTTGACCTGTAATTGTTATTGGCATTATAAATTGATATGATACAGTAGTAATTCCTACTTGACCTATTAAAATTGGTGTAGATGAACCAACTGTATAATTAATATTAAAACCAGTATAATTATCTTTATTCGTAAATGACCAATTTAATACTAATGTAGAACCTAATGTAGCAATTGGATTAGATGTTTGAAATAATGTAACTTGATTATTATTATTTGTATCTAAATATGAAATTGTAGCACTATTAAATGCTGATACATAATTACTAAAATCAATTGCACTACTTGTTCCACTATAATTTGATGGTACATTGCTACTAAAATTCATTACATTACCACCAGAATATGTTATTTGTCCTGTAGATCCATTTGATACTATTGGATTTAATAATATTTTGTATGTATAATTTGTTAATTGTATTGGACTATTTCCTGTTGAATTAGGACCTATTAATAAGAAACCATCTGCTAATGATGAATTAATTGGTGGCGATGTTTGTCCTTGGGCTAATCCTTTTTTAGCAATTACATCTTGAAAGAAATCTGTACCTGCCATTGTAATTGGTACATTTACTGTAGATGGTGTTACTGGTGTTAATATAACTACATATGGTATACTTGGTCTACTAATGCAATTAAATTGAATGTTAAATCTTAATGATAAACCAAAATCACCTGGAATTACATCTGTAATTTGCATTGCATATTGTTTTAACATAATTGGTATTGGTACAGATGGTGTAATTGTATTTGTATTATTACCTGGTAAATTTTCAATAAATAAATTATAATCTACACCATATTCATTTGTTGTTGTACCATATACAAATGGTGTTAATATAGTAAAAATAGTTTGTTGATTACATAATGTAGCAGATGCAGCTGCATTTAATCCTGAACCACATGTATATGTACCAAATAATATTTGGTTTGGATTATTCACTGATTGAAATGCAAATCCATAATTTGGATTACTAATACCATTAATAGTGCTATAAAAAGTATATGCTGGATCTAATGATAGAATTGCATTTAATGGTTGTAATGCATTAACTGGTTCAGTATAATCATTTAAATTTACCGGTGGTGTATTTATTGTAACGCTTAAGGTTGGTGCTGATGTAGATGGACCTGATGTAGATGGACCTGATGTAGATGGACCTGATGTAGATGGTCCTGATGTAGATGGTCCTCCACCACTAGTTTGTGTAATATTACATGTTGGAGTCACACCTGCAATTGTAGAATTACCTCCAACATTTGATACATTAATTGTTGTACTAATATCACAAATAGCAATATTAGTTACTACTGGTTTAGCTCTAGCATCACCTGCATATAAAAATAGACCTTCATCTGCCATATTAGTTCCTGATACAGAATTATTTGAAGGATCAATTTGAGTACCAAATCCAAATATACCTGCAACATTATTTATTATACCTGATATAGTTTGTGATGTTGTTGGATAACCAGCAGAACCTCCATTTGTATTTAAACCATATTCTACAGATTTACCTGCAACTGCATTACATTTATTTGATGTATATAAATATTCTAGAGGTGATTCTCCACTGTTATTTGCAGCATTTATCATTGCTGGATTATTAGTTCTATAACTTAGATTATTAAGACATCTACAATCTGGTATATGTTGTGATAAATAACCAATATTATTTGATAAATTTGTATTCAAACTTTGATTTACTGTACCATCTGAATTTAATAATTGATGTAATAAAGTTGGATTATATGTAATACCATCTTTAAAATCATAATAATAATAATAATTACATAATTCATTATAAAAACTATTACAACTGCTTGATACATTTGAATTTGTAGATCCTCCTTGACCATTATCTGCATTATTAGTTAAATTATATACTTCAGTACCTTGTATCCCTGCATTAGAAAAATTATTAGTAACAGATTCATGACCAGAATCAACAAATAAAATATCACCATTTTTAGATGTTATAAGTGCTTGACCAATAAGATTATTTTTAAGACCACCTGAATTAGATATGCTAGGATCTATTTTAGAACTTAATTTTGTATATTTTGTTACATCAGCTTTAATATATGAATTTGTTAATGTATTATTTAATAAAGTATTACATTCTGCTGACATTGGATTACCGTATACTGTTTGATTTGTTAATGCATTTGAACCAATATTTAAAGTATCTGTTGCTGGATTAATATCTGGTATATTAAATAAAGGTGCTGCTCCTGCAGTTGTTGCTTCACTTGATGTTGGTCCAGTTAAGGTACCATTTATTAAACAACTATCTATTTGACTTTGTGTTGCTGGATCTTTAGAAAAATACATCGAACCTACAGTATTAACTGGTACTTGCAAGGTTGCATTACATACTGCTCTTTTAATATTGTAATATTTACTAAAATTTTTCCAATAATTTTGATTACCAATAGTTATATTAAGATTTTGATCAGTAGCTAATGAATATCCATCACTAGGTGTTTGATCTGTTGATGTTGTATATTTTATTCCATTAATATCTATCATATTACCACTACTATCTTTTGGTCTAGATAACATACCAGTATTAGTATAATCCATTTCAAAATTTGTTCTTGTTCCTACAGGTGGATCACCTGTAGTTTGATCTAATTTTGGATCAACACTATATAAATCTAATTCTAATAAAATATCATTAATATTTTTTGCAAATGATGTATCTGTTATTTTATTGTTAGGTGTACCTGAATTATCTGAAATGATATTTCCCATATAATAATACAATAAATATTATTATAAAAAAATTAATAATAATAATTTTCTAATATATGTAAATTAATTAACATCAATATCTCTTCAATATTGTTTATTTCTTTCTGATACTTACTTATACTACTAACAGTTCTATCATATATACCAGTTCTTACTCTTTTAGAGATTTTTTCATTTGATATCCATTTATCTAAAATCTCATTAATTAACTCCTTACCAGTTCTATCTGGATTATTATGTGCATACTTACAAAGTATAATTCTAATCAGATAACTTTTATATTCTTTATACTCATCTGTTTTTTCAATTACACCATACATTTTTTTTGTAAGCTCTTCATAAATTCTCTTTTTTATACTCATATTATGCTCCAATTCTCTCAAAACATTTTCATATTTTGTTGATTCATCTAACCAATAATAATTAGTTGGTAAATAATACACTTTACTCATTGGATTAAATTTTACTATCATTTCAATATAATATTTAATATATTTATTTCAATTTTTTAAAATAATCTTAATTTGCTGATACTAATATATCTTTATTTTCCTTTATATCTAATTCTAATTTAGGTATATCATCATATTCAGTTATAATATTTTCATTCTCTTCATTTGCCATATCTAATTTATGTTCAAACATTTCATTCATACTTATAGTTGATTCAATTTTTTCAATTAATGGTAATAAAGCTGCATCTTCTTTAATTATCTTCTCTAATTCAGTTTCTTTCTCTTCGATTTCAGTATGAGAAATATTTTCTGTATTACTCATATCATCTTCAATAAATTCTAATCTATCACTACTTGTATTGTTGTTATTGGATTTATAGTAATTCCGAAATGAATCCATAATCTCTTCTACATTTTCATTCGTTGTAACAATTAATTGATTATTAAAATAGTCTTCTAATACATATTTATATTCTTCATCATCAATATTTCCCTTAATCAATTCATCAAGAATATCTTTAACTATATTAATCGGATCAGCCATATTATTGTAATGATACATATTCATAAGTAAGTTATGAACTTCTACAAAAATTTCAAGCATGCCATTCCAACTAATATAAAATTCTCCTTCTGAATATACTTGTCCATAATTCATTGCATGAATCATATTAATTATAATATAATACATGTAACTAGCATATCCTGATTGATATGTGAATGTATTTGAATTTGTAATAATTGGAACTTCTGTATTTAATTTATAATGACTAATTTTAGATGTTATATCATAATCATGAATCATTATAGTATTAGATGAATTATGTGTAACATATTCAATATTCATAATATGCTTAAGATAAATTATAGTTTTCAATTCATTATTTTTGATTAGTTGAGATATCTCATATATCAACGGATATTTATCTTTGAACATTTTTATTAAGTTGATTTTAAGAAAATATTAATAAATTAATTAATTATCAATTTTTATAATTTACATTTTTAATGAAAGTCATCCTCATCTTTCCTGTTCATCTTTTTGAAGATAGTCCTCTTATTAATGATGCAGATAAATCTGATAAAATTTATCTAGTTGAACATCCTGTATATTTTACAAAATATGATACTCACAAACTAAAATTAATCCTCCATCGTGCATCTATGAAACATTATGCTGATAAACATAAAATAAATTATATTGATTTTCATGAAGCAGATACTTTTATTCATAATATTAAACATGATGTTGCTTGTTATGATCCTGTAGATTATGATATTATTAATCAATTAAATAAATTAAAAGGTGCTGTTGATATCTATGAAACACCTGCATTTATTACTAGTTATGAAGATTTATTAGTTTTTCATGATAAGTATAAAGGTAAAAGATTTATTCAAGATTCTCAATTTTATCGTTGGCAACGTGAACGTTTAAAAATATTATATCCTATAAAAAAACTTTCTTATGATAGTGAAAATAGAAAACCATTCGTTAAAAATCAAAAAGATGTTTTCCATCCTTCCCCTAATAAATCCAAATATATTATTGAAGCTACTAAATACGTAGAAAAGCATTTTCCTAAAAATTTTGGTTCATCTGAAAATTTCTTTTATCCTATTGATCACCAAGAAGCAAAACATTGGTTATCTGATTTTGTAAAACACCGTTTTAAATTATTTGGTGAATTTGAAGATGCTATTGGTAAAGATGTTAAATTTGGTTTTCATTCAGTTTTATCACCTGTTTTAAATATTGGTTTATTAACTGACCAAGATGTTTTAGATGAAGTTTTACCATTAGAGAAAAAAATTAATATCAATTCTTTTGAAGGATTTATTCGTCAAATAATTGGTTGGAAAAGCACTATGAGATACTTTTATGAATTCTATCATGACAAACAATTTCAAAAGAATTATCTTAATCATAATAGAAAAATTAGTCTAAGATTTTGGGATGGTACTACTGGTATACCTGTTATCGATAATACAATTAAAAAATTACATAATATTGGATATCTTCATCACATTGAAAGATTAATGGTTATGGGAAATTTTATGCTTCTTTGTGAAATTAATCCTGATGACGTTTTCAAATGGTTTATGTTAACTATTGATGCTTATCAATGGGTAATGGTTCCAAATATTTATGGTATGTCTCAATATGCAGATGGTGGATTATTAATGACTCGACCATATTATTCATCATCAAATTATATTTTAAAAATGAGTGATTACAAAGAAAAATATGGTGTTGTTAATATAAATAAAAAAGATTACAAATGGACAGATATTTGGGATGCATTATATTATCGATTTGTAAGTAAAAATAAAACTATTCTAAAAAAAATATATGCAGCTGCTAGAAACGTATCTCAATGGGAAAAGAAATCCCATGAGGAGCAGAAAAAACTAATTGATTTATCTAATATATACTTGAATTGGTTAAATTCAAATTAATTATTACCAAGGCATTATTTGGTTAATAATATTTTCTTCTAATTTAGAATTTGACAGTAATTTGTTAAATTCTATCTTATCTTCTTCATTCAATGTTTGATTGATGCGTTGGAGCTTTTTAATATATTCTCCCATATATGACTCATGTAGACCTTTTGGTTGTTCATCAGTAGTCTTAAAAAATTCATATAACAGTGAAGGACAAAAAGAGAGTGGATTCTTCTTATTTATAGAATTAATGGTAAAGTTCCAAAGATTTTCTATGTATCCCTTCTGTTTAAAATCTTCAATTAAATGATTAACATTGAATAAATTATTTGGAATTTTAGATAAGATAAGATTAATCTTCTCATCTGTATTTTCTTTAAAATTCATCTTAATTTGTTCGATTAATTCACTTAATGTACCACGTTCATATGGAACACCAAATCTATTTTCATCTTTTAATAATTCTGATAATTTTTCGTTAAACTTTTTATCATAATCATGGTGATTATATTTAAATTTAGGTCGTTCATATTCAATGAAAAATTGTTGTTCAAAGTATTGAATCTTACGATTTAAATCTTCAAGATTAAATTCATAGATTTGTTTCGCTTTTTCACGGTCACTTTCGTCTTTAGAGCGTCTGAGGTTATTCAAATATTTATATTCATATTTCTTCTTCAAATCTTCAACATCTCCCTTTTGAATATTAAATAATTCTTGAATATTATAACCATCATTATTCTTCTCCTGCAACATTGTTTTAAAATCTTCAGGTGATAATGTATTCTTAAATTCATACATGATCTTATCACATAAGAAATATGTTGCTGTATGTGCTACATTGTCACCATATTTAGGATTACAATATTGTGCAGACATATGCAATACATTATTATAATCATTTTTATATATAGTTGATAATGTATCAATAACTTCATCAATACAACTTTCAATTTCACGATATCCAAAAGTATCGGTTGAACCATCAAATGTTTTCCATGCCAATCCTGCAAACAAAAAATGTAAACAGAACGGCATATATCCATATGGTAAGATACAATCTTCACCAATTGGTACGTTAAATTTTTCTAATTTTTCAAATAAATCATTTTTAATTGATTTACGTTGCAGTTTCCAACAAGCTACACCACGAAACTGCATTGAAACATGATTATAATAATTAATATAATCATCTTCGTTTGTTAACATTTTCTTAAATATTTCACTTAATGTTCCATATCTAATTGCTTTAATTACTTCGTCTTTAATTTTTTCATCTGGTGAAAGTTCTACACTCTCACGCCAATTAATATCTTCATGTGCAAATTTACAAGAATTTCCATTCTTGCATCCTTGCGGTGTTTTAAAAAACTTACATTGAGTTTTTTTAATGTTACCTTCCATGGGAAGGTTAAAGGTTCTTATATCCATTCTGCGAAAAAGGTTATTTATGATAATTGTATTTTGATTAATGATGTTATATTGTTGATATGGTTTTATTTTTTCAATTTTTTATCATACTTAGTTATAAAATGTTTTAATTGTTTTTGATTAAATTCTTCATTAAATGCATCAATATTGTTTTCAACAGGTACTTGAATATCACTTAAAAATGCATTTTGTTGAGCTACTATAATAGGATTTATACCATATACTTTTACTTTCTTTTCTTTTATTAATAATGAAATATCAGCATCTATTTGTTTACTAATTAATCTATCTAAGTTATTTACTAATCTTTGTGCTGCTTCTTTCTTTACTAAATACCCATGTAATCCCCAAAATCTATTTACATTAATATATTCACTCTTAATATCACATTTCAAACAGATTAATCCTAATAAATAAATATCCCAATCACCTGGAACTGTATTTAATCCATATAACATTCTCTTGTAAAAATCAGTTGCAATCATTACATCATCTTCAAATATTAAACCATACTTTTTATTTGATGCTGCTATTTTTCTATAAATATCTAAATGACTTAAATAACAACCAACTGCTCCTTTTGTTATATCATAATGATGTTTTCTTCTTTTTGTTGCATCTGTTTCCATTACTTGAGTAAATGCATCAGGAGTTACATATTTTATAATATCTAATTCTTTCCCTACTACTGCTGGATAAACAATATACTTTTTCCATGCTAAATCTGATTTTTCATATTGATATTTAAAACTTTCTAATCTTTCTGTATTAGAGACTAAATTAATTACGTAGACGTCAAAATCATCTTCAGTAAAGTTTTCAAATAATTCTTGGCTTTTAAATATAAGATAACCAATAATAATTATTACTGTAAATAATAATATCTTATATTTCATTAATATATATTTATAATTTTTTTACTAAATAATATTAATATGGATAAATTAACTAATTATTTTTTGAGAAAACAATTTACTAAGTTATTAACTATACTAAAAAATAAAATACAATCTCAATCTGGTGGAGGTAAATCTGAAAAACATAGATGGACAAAATTACATCATAATGGTCCCCTCTTCCCTGATGAGTACTCACCCCATAAAGTGCCTGTTATTTTTCGTGGAACTAAGGTAGAACTTCCAAAAGATGCAGAAGAATTTGCTACCATTTATGCCAAATATATTGATACAGAGTATTATAAAAATAAGAGATTTAATAAAAATTTCTGGAATGATTGGAAGCATTATGTTAAAGGTACTAAAATAACTAGTTTAGATGGTTGTGATTTCTCTTTAATCCAAAAACATATTCTCGAACAAAAAGAAAAAAAAGCAAATCTTAGCAAAGAAGAAAAAGATAAAATTAAAGAAGGTAAGAAAATTCAAGAAGAACCTTATTTATATGCTACTATTGACGGTAAAAAAGAAAAAATTGGTAATTTTAGAATTGAACCTCCTGGTATTTTTATTGGTCGTGGTTGTCATCCTCTTTTAGGTTCCATTAAACCAAGATTATATCCTAAAGATGTCACCCTAAATTTATCTAAAGATGCTCCTATTCCTAATACACAATACGGTAATAAATGGGGTGAAATTATTCATGATCCAACAGTAGATTGGTTAGCAAGTTATCCTGATAATATTACTGGTAAGACAAAATATATTTGGTTAGGTGCTTCTTCTAGTTGGAAAATGGAAAATGATGAAGAAAAATTTGATTTAGCTCGTAAATTAAAATCAAAAATAAAACAAGTTCGTGCTCAATATGAAAAATTATTGACAAGTCCTGAAGAAAAACAAAGACAAATTGCAACTTGCATTTATTTTATTGATTATTTAGCAGTTCGTGTTGGTAATGAAAAAGGTACAGATGAAGCAGATACTGTTGGTATCACTAGTATTCGTGTAGAACATATTATGTTAATGGATGATTTATATGTAAAATTTGATTTCTTAGGAAAAGATAGTGTACAATTTTTAAAAGTTATTCAAGTTTCAACTGAAGTTTATAATAATTTAGCACAATTTATTAAAGGTAAATCTAAAGATGATGATGTATTTGACATGGCTACTACTACAGACATTAATAAATATTTAAATAATTTGATGGACGGATTAACTGCAAAAGTATTTAGAACTTATAATGCAAGTAATGTATTTAATATTGAATTAAATAAGAAAGATTCTAAAATAAAAGATAATATGGATGAAAATCAAAAAATGGATGAATTATTAGATATCTTTAATCAAGCAAATATTAAAGTTGCTACTCTCTGTAATCATCAAAAAAATGTTCAAAAGAATTTTAAAGAACAAATTGATAAAATAGATGATGAAATTGCAAGAGTTAAATTATTAAAAAAGGATGAAAAAGATCCAAAGAAAATTACTAAAATAAACTTGAGATTAAAAAAATTAAAAGCTAAAAAAGAACTTAAATTAGAATTAAAAAATATATCTCTTGGTACATCCAAAATAAATTATATTGACCCCAGAATCACTGTCGCCTGGATTAAAAAACATGACTTTCCTGTTGAAAAAATATTCTCCGAAACGTTACGTGAAAAATTCAGCTGGGCTTTTAAAGTTGATGAAAAATTTGTTTATTAAAAATGTATTCATTATTTTTAATAAATTTATTCAGGCAATGCTTCATATTGTTCTTGTGTTAATATCTCTACATTGAATTTTAATGCATAATCAAGATATGCATCATTTTTGGTTACTTGTGTTTCTTGAACACTCATTGCTGTTTGTTTAGCATATGCATCTGTATCTACATTGGCTAAAATTGGCTCCAAGTTTTTAATTACAATATTTTCATAACTTAATTTTGTAGAACTTGGTGAGTGTAATGATGGTGCGTGATTAATTGGTCTTGAATCAGATGGTGAATGTGTATGGCTTTTATGTGCTGGAGTAAATGTTCTATGATGTACTGATGGAGTATTTGTATTTACATATACTGGTTCTTTATAAAATGGTCTTTGATTCTTTTCATAAATTGGTACTTGAACTATCTTCTTGTATGCATCTGTATTATCTACTGTATTATACATATTAGTTAAGAAACTAATTCTTTCATCTGGATCTAGTGAAATAAAATATGGTGTTACTGTTGTTGATGTTGATGAGTTACCTTCTACTATAAATTTTAATACATTTTTAAGATTATATACGTCTATTCTAGGTTTACCACTAAAATCTTTACCTGGATATTTAGTTGAAGATACTGTTTCTTGTGCACATAAACCATTATTATTTTCACATCCTTCTGCACAATGTGTTACATAATTTAATGTACGTGCTAATCTTAATCCATAAAATGTAGATTGAAGTAAATCTGTATTTGTATTTGAATCATGAACTATATTAGTAAAATCAAGATATTTATATGGATATTTTTGTTTTGGTATAGAACGTTGTTCAAATGATAAATAAAATGCTCCTCCTTTTGTTAATGTTGGTTGTAATGATAACATTCCTGATAATTCTGTGCATTTATTATAATCTTTTGTTTTATTTGCTACTGTTAAATATAATTTTACTTCAGTTGTTGCTGGTGGATTTTGCATATCAGCTGGATATACTCCATTTGTTGGTACTGTTACTGATAATGCAAAAGTATAATTATTTGCAATTATTTTATCTATTATTGTTCCTACCGGTGAACTTACTGGAGATAATGTACTTGAATTACTAGGGGTTGATTCATCTGTTGTATATTTTTCTATTATTTTTTTACGTGGAGTTTTATCTAATATATAATTTCCTGTAATATCAGAAAATGAACCTAATAAATTTTTTTCTATATTATTATTTACTAGTTTTTGTGTAAATTTTTCAGTATTTAAATACAAATAAGATAATACAAGTACAACTATTAAAATTAATATTATTGTCTCAGTCTTCATGAATTAATAATAGATAAAAAATATTATTAATTTATTAAAATGGTGCATAATCTATTTGATTTAAATAATAATCAGATACATATTCCTTTTCTTGTGATGATCTATATGTTGCTGGTGTGAATACTTGTTGATTTGGTATTTTAGAATTATCTACTGAGATAATATCAGATGTAGGTGATAATGTTACACCAGGAAAGTTTTTAATTTGAGAACATACTTCATTTTGTACATATTTATTCATAATTAATTTATCTGTATCATCACTACATGTAATTGCAACATCAATTAAATCTTTTGTATTTGTTGGTAAATTATCACATTTTTCTTTTATACCTTTATTTAAATTTTCATTTTCATGCAATAAATCAGTACATCCTTTTTGAATAGATTTACAGAACATTGATGGATCTGGTGAATCATAATCACATATATCAATTTGTTCAAATTTTTCTTGACTATTCATCATTATATTATATCCAATTAAGAATATTACAATAATTGATAATAAAATTATTACTTTTTCTAAATGCATATAATATAAATTTAGAAAATTATTGAAAATCTAATTTCATATAAATATATATTTATTATTATTATAAATATGTCAACTCTACTTAATACCGATAATATTATTATCAATAAAAATGATAAAATCGAAACTGTTATCAAAACGATATGTAGAATTATTTCTGAACGTAAATATTCTAATAAATCTGTAAAAGAACTATTTGATAAATTAAAATCTCTTATCAATGATGACCAAATGTTATTTACGATTGATGACAAAAAGTTTGGAATTAAATTTATACCTAATTTTTTAACAACTATTAAAAAAGAAACGAGTATAGAAAATTTTTTAGATAAAAATTCAGAGGTTCATAAATTTGTTATTATTAGCCGTCTTAGTGACCGTGCAATAAAACAAATCTTAGAATATAAAAATACCGAAGTATTCACAATAGATGAATTATTAGTTGTTGTAATAGACCATTATTTAGTTCCTCAACATATATTATTATCTCCTGAAGAAAAAGAAAATTATTTAAATACTTTTAATCATCAAATTCGTGATATGAAAAAGATATTAGTCAATGACCCTATTTCAAAATTCTATGGTGCCAAAGTTGGAGATATGTTTAAAATCATTCGTCCAAGCATTACTGCTGGTAAAGATATAGATTATAGAATCGTAATACCTGGAGAAATTAAACTTGAGGAATAAATTTATTTATAAATTCGTATTATATGGATAAAATCATTCACCCATATATTACTAATATCAATAATTTAAAATGTGTTCTGGTAAATTTTCCATGTTCAGAAGTTGTATCTGCTGGATTTTTTTTAAAAATAGGTAGTGCATACGAAGAAAAATCTGAACGTGGTATTTCTCACTTTTTAGAACATATGTTATTTAAAAAAAGAACTAATAAATTAGATGAATTAGGTATTTCTTATAATGCTGCTACTTCTCGTGAATATACATATTATGAATGTCATGGTTCTACTGATCAAGTAAAACAAATTATAAATTTATTATTTTTGATTATGACACAACCTGCATTTGAAGAAAAAGAAATTAAAAATGAAAGAAATGTTATTTTTGAAGAAATGAAAAGTGATGAAATGAGTTATTCAAAAAAATTATATCAAGATGCAATTGAAAATATATATAAAAATAAAAATAAAGATTACACTTATTCTATTATTGGAAATACTAATACATTAAATAATATGAATACTAAAAAATTAAAAGAATACTTTAATAAATATTACCATTATGATAATTCTACATTAGTAATTGTAGGTAATCTTGATAAAGATAGTATATTAAAATACATTAAAACATTAGTAAATAAATATCCTAGATATGGTCCTAAAACACATGATATTAACATAGTTGATGGTAAAATAGATAAAGAAGTTTATATTGAAAGAGTAAAAAATTTACCTCAAACTATGATGATGGTTAATTTCTATATTAAAGATTTAAATGAAATTCAAAAAAATAGATTCACTTTATTAACTCATATTTTAACTGGAAATTTTATGAGTATTTTAGTTAATGAACTACGTGTTAAACGTGGATTGTGTTATGGTATTACTAGCAATACAATGTTAATTAAATCTAATGATACATATAGTGGTATTTTCTTTATTAAAGTTGATTCAGATCCATCTAAAATTAAAGAATGCTTAAAATTAATATTACATTTTATCTTACATAAAAAAATTAATAAATCTGCTTACATTAATTCAAAAAAATCAATTAACAATATTCTATCATTTTCATTCCAAACATCACAAGATTATTTATATTATATTGGTGATATGATGTTAAATAATAATACTATCTTTCCTGGAGAACATATGAATGTATTGAAAAAGACTACATTAAAAGATATTAATGATTTATTAAGTATTATTAAAAAAGGTGAATTATTTGTAAATGCGATTGGTTCATTTGATTCTAAAAAATAATATTTTATTAAATTATGAGTATACCTTCTCAAATTTTATTTGATACTAGTTTTTTAGAAAGTTTCCCAACTTCTTATTTATATGATCCAAATCCATCAAAAAATCCTACTACTGGTCTAACTATTAATTCACCTAGTGCATTTACTCAAAACTATGTATTAAGACAAAATAAAAAACCACATGCATTAATTCCTATTACTAATACTCCTTCTAGTTTTTCAGTTTCACTTATTAATACATCTGGTAATGTTGCTAATTATTCTAGTTTATCATCTACTGAAAAACAAGCTGTAATTACCCAACAATTACAACCTGGATTTAATGCTTGTACTGCAGATCCAAGTTGTTGGGCTGTTAGTCTTCAAAATACATTTGACCCAAGTATTGGAGGTGATTTTTCTGGTTCTTATAAATTTAATTATTATCAAAAACCACCTGCTTTAAACACACCATCTTCAAATACCGATCCTGTTGAATTAGTAGATTGTGATTTTACTAATACATGGTATACTTTTATTAAAAATAGTCCTGGTGCTATTAATCCAAGTGGACCTAGTGTTTGTATACCACCAGCTGTTAAATCAACTACTACCAATACCAATGCTCCTGTTGCTTCAGTTGATTGTCCACCTAATATGGCATCTAAACCTGTTTCTACACCTAATTATTATTATTGTGTAGCATTACAAAAAGCTCCACCAACACCTAGTATTTGGTCTCAACCTACTACTTGGATTGCTATTGCTGTTCTAGTTATATTATTATGTGGTGGTGGTTATTACTTTTGGAAAAAAAGACATAATAGTGCATCTGAAATAGATTATAGCAAATATATTAAAAAGGTAAAAGGTGGATATTATTTTTTAAATTAAATTTATTTTTTAATAATAATATATTATATGGGAAACAAAAGTAGTAGAACTGCTGTAAATATTATAAAATCTTTAGAACCAACTCTTACACCTGCTATCGTTGGAAGCGGAATTTATAATGACTTTACTGAAAAATCTGATTTAATTATACCTAATAATACATATTATAATAATGAAAAATTACGAATTTTACCAAATAATTCTACTGTACCTATTGAAACAGCTATACCTATTGAAACATCTAAAACACCAGTTACACCAGAAACACCAGTTACTCCTCCAAAAGAATTACCTCCTCCTACTGAATATTCATTAAATAATACAACTATTTTTATTATTGTTCCATCAGTAATTATTGGATTTGTTGCTATTTATTATTTTTATACTACTTATACACATCAAACAAGCTTTGAAAATTGATTAAATTTTATTATATAATGATTCGTTATTATATAATATTAAGAAGAAGATGAAACTTATTATAGTTGAATCTCCTGGTAAAATTAAAAAAATATCATCTATTTTAAAAAATGATTATTTAATTAAAGCATCTGTTGGTCATATTCGTGATTTAGATAAAAAAGGATTGTCTTATGATGAAGAAACTTTTGTAGCTGAATATAAAATTCTATCTGATAAAACTGAAGTTGTAAAAAATCTTAAAGATGCTGTTACTAAATGTTCAATTATTTATCTAGCAAGTGATCCTGACCGTGAAGGAGAAGCAATCTCTCAAGGATTAAAAGATATTCTTAAACTCAAAGAATACAAACGTATTACTTTTAATTCTATTACTGCTTCAGCTATTAATGATGCAATTGATAATCCAAGACTTATTGACGATCAATTAGTTGAAGCCCAAGAAACTCGTAGAATCTTAGATAGAATGCTCGGATATAAAATATCACCTATATTGATGAAAAAATATGGAATGGGTGCATTGAGTGCTGGTCGTGTTCAATCTGTTGTAGTTAGAATTATGGTTGATTTGGAAAATGAAATTAATAATTTTGTACCTGAAGCTGAATTTAATGGTCATGCTGAAACTACTTTAAACAGTAAAAAGATTAAATTAACATTGTATTACAAGAATAAGTTATTTCGAGGAAGTGAAAGTGATGCTCGTAAAATTCTTGAAAAATTAAAGACAAGTAAATATACATTAGCAGAATTAAATGAAAAAATTCGTGAACAAAATCCTCCCCCTCCTTTTATCACTAGTACTCTTCAACAAGAAGCCAGTAATAAATTAAAATATGATTTGCAACGTACTATGAAAGGTGCTCAAGCATTATATGAAGCTGGTAAAATTACTTATATGCGTACTGATTCACCTAGTATTTCTAAAGAAGCAATTAATCCTATTAAAGATGTTATTAAAGATAAATTCTCTGAAGCTAGTTTTAAATATCGTGAATATAAATCTAAAAATGCAAGTGCACAAGAAGCACATGAATGTATTCGTCCTACTCATCCGGAAGTTGATAATGACGATACACTTTATAATTTAATTTGGAAACGAACTATTGCTAGTTTAATGATTCCTGCTAAATATCAAGTATTTCAAATTACTGTTAATACAGATGATCCAAATATTACCTTCAAAGGTGAAGTAGAACGATTAGATTCTCCTGGTTTCTTACAAGTTTATGGACAAGTTGCAGATGAGGTAATCAGTTTATCAGGGGAAAAAAAGACCTTAAAATTATCAGGAATTTGCATGGAAGAAAAAATTAGTTCTCCTCCTTCGAGATATGGAGAAGCGAGTTTAGTAAAGGATTTGGAGAAATTAGAGATTGGTCGACCTTCAACTTATGCTGCATTAATT
>Ga0316224_1001830_pt1 | contig 21587 bp, 18 predicted proteins | sample TBH18013metaG_FD_206254 | JGI IMG/M metagenome (GOLD analysis project Ga0316224, IMG submission 206254) | Freshwater microbial communities from Trout Bog Lake, Wisconsin, USA - TBH18013 | ecosystem: Environmental > Aquatic > Freshwater > Lake > Hypolimnion/Profundal zone | place: USA: Wisconsin... | reverse complement strand
TGAAGCGCAGAAAATCGGCGATGACCTCTCGTGGTTCATAGTGGCCAAGCAGATGATCACACACAACAATCGCCCCCGCGTTGATGAAGGGGTTGCGCGGGATGCCGTGCTCGTTTTCCAGCTGCACGATAGAGTTGAAGGCGCTGCCCGATGGCTCTCGCCCGACGCGTTTCCACAAGGCATCGCCGACCGCGCCCAGCGCCATGGTCAGGCTGAACACCTTTGAAATGCTTTGGATAGAGAAAGCCACATCGGCATCACCGGCAACATGCACCGTGCCATCCGCCATCGCAATCGCGATCCCGAAATGATGGGGCGAAACCTTGGCCAAGGCGGGGATATAATCCGCCACCCGCCCACGATCAGGCGCCTGCGCCATTTCCTGTGCAATCTCATGTGCGATTTGAGCGAGGGCGTGCATCGGTTACTCCATGATGCCCATCCGGTTGCTCAGGATGACGGGACTGGTTATTCCTTTGTGCCTATGGCCGTTGCGGAATTCAAGATATGAAGAAAAAGCGCCGCTATCTTACCGCCACGATGCCCGATGGTTATGTGAAGACAATCGGGCCAACCGCCGATGGTTTCACACATTACTGGCGAATTGTCGCAGAGCTGGAAAACGGCAAGGCAGAGGTCTTCTGGGGCCATACGCGATCTTTGGCCGAAGCGCGAAAGAAGCGCGTGGCCACGCAGGATGCGGCGCGGACGCGCGGCTGGCGAAAATTCACCTTTGAAATCGCCGAATTGGTCGAGACACCCGCCTGATTGTCGCATGGTGCCATCGGTCTAAGCGGCGGGGGTGCTTGGCTGGATGCGACCGAATAATTCTTGCAAGCTGGCAGCCATCCACGCCGCATCGACCAGCGGGAAGTCTGCCGAGATTGGGCTGCCTTGACCGACGTCATATCTGCTGCGGTCCAGGGCTTCGATGTTGGCGATGGCGTGGCCGTTTTCCAACCACAGGGCGATCGCGGCGATACGGTTGCTATGCACCTTCAACACAAAGCGTTTGAGGTCGTTGGTGGCGCCCTCCTCGGTCAATTCGAATTCGGGGCGGGCTTCGATGGCGGCGTGGGCCAGCGTGACCAGATGGGCCAGCATGGGGCCTTCGGTCTTGGCCCAGCGCAGGCGTTCAAACTGTACGCCGTCAACGGCTTGTGAGAGCCGATCGCATTCTTGCTGAAAGCTGTCCTGAGGCACAAAATTTCCCTGTTGCGGACCTGTTTCCGCCCCGCCGGTTATAGCGTGAGAGATCCTAAGGAATTGCTTCAGTGCAGTGCGGCTGCGGCGGCCACGCAAAAGCCCACGATGAGGATGGGGGCAACGCGAAACAGCATCAGCATCATCAGGCCTGTCGCGGCGATGGCGATGTCGGCCAGACTGGCAATGGCGCTGGTCCAAACCGGCGTTACGAAGGCCGCGCCCAGCACTCCGACGACCGCCGCATTCGCCCCCGCCAAGCAGCCGCGTGCCCTTGGGTGCTGCCCCAACCAGCCCCACACCGACAGCCCCGCCACCGCGATTAGCAGGCCGGGCAGAAAGATCGCGATCAGGGCCGCCGCCGACCACAGCGCGATGGTGCCGATCCCCGCATGGGCCGGGGCAAGACTGGCCCCCAGATAGGCCGCCAGCGTGAACAGCGGGCCGGGCATCGCCTGCGCCGCGCCATAACCCGCCAGAAATGGCCCGTCGCCCAGCCAGCCTGCCGGCACGAGGCCGTCCCTCAGCAGTGGCAGCACGACATGGCCGCCGCCGAATACCAGCGCGCCGCTGCGGTAAAACACGGCCATCAATGCCGGCAGCGTGTGGTTGCCCGCAAATATCGGCCACAGAGCCAGCACCATCAACCCCGCGAATAGGCCCAGCGCGATCCCCCCCACTTTGCGGCTGACCGGCAGGGCTGGCGAGGCGCTTTTTGCGGCGTTTTGGCACAGCATACCGCCCAAAATTGCGCCCACAGCCAGCACCGGCAGCTGCATCGCCTGCCACCCTGGCACCAACAGCGCGGCGGTTGCCAGCAACGCCACCCCTGCTCGCAGCAGGTCCGGGCAGAGGCTGCGCGCCATGCTCCAGATCGCCTGCGCAACGATCACCACCGCCACCAGTTTCAGCCCATGCAGACAGGCCGCCGCCAGAGGCCCGGAAAGGCGCGGCGCCACCACCGCAAAGCCGAACATCAACAGCGCCGAGGGCAGGGTAAAGCCCAGCCAAGCCGCCAAGGCCCCCGGCCAGCCGGCGCGTTTCAGGCCAATCAGATAGCCCAACTGGCTGGACGCCGGCCCCGGTATCAGCTGGCACAGCGCTACCAATCCGGCGAATTCATCGGCGGTCAGCCATTGTCGCTGGCGCACATAGGCACGCTGGAAATAGCCGATATGCGCGATCGGCCCGCCAAATGAAGTGCAACCCAGCCGCAGCGATACCGCGAAGACCTCGGCGGGCGTGCCCTGCGGTTTGGGGGGCTTGGCGGCGGGCGGGGGCATGGGTGATGCTTCCTGATTTGGCGCGGCAAGCTTTAGGCGAAAAACGCAAGGCGGCCTAAGCAAATCTAATGAAAGTCGCGCGATTGCGGCAGAATTCGGGCATCGCGAGGGTGCCGCGCACGGTTGGGCAAGGGGGCGGGTGCATCGGCGGCACCATCCAACCGCGCCAGCCACGCCGTGCGATCAACCACCCGCTGGGCCATCAGATGCACGACGCCTTCCTTGCTGTGCTGCACCTGCCCCTCGATCACCATCAGCCGCGCGGACATCACGGCGGCGCGCTGCGTTTCAAAATCCCGCGCCCACAGCAAGGCGTTGACGATGCCGGTCTCGTCCTCCAGCGTGATGAACACCGCGTTGCCCTTGCCGGGCCGCTGACGCACCAGCACCACGCCGGCGCATCGTACCCGCGCGCCATCCTTTGCGGCGTTTACCTGGGCGCAGGTCAGTACGCCGCGCTGCGCCAACGCCCCGCGCAAAAATTGCAAAGGGTGCCCCTTCAGCGACAGGCGATACGTTTGGTAATCGGCGACGACCTCCTCGGCGGGGCGCATGGGTGGCAGGGCGGCATCGGCTTCCGCGCCCAGCTCTGGCGCCTCCATCGCGGCGAACAGCGACAACTGCTTGGGTGGCAGGCGGCGCATTTCCCACCCCGCCTCGCGCCGGTTTGGCCCCAGCGCGGCGCAGGCATCGGCATCGGCCAATAACGCCATCGCGCGCGGCGGCAGATCTGCGCGACGGGCGAGATCCTCGATGCTGGCAAAGGCCCTGTCGGCGCGGGCCGTCACCAGCATCCCAGCCCATTCTTCGCGAAACCCGGTAATCTGGCGCAGGCCAAGCCGCAGCACACGTTCCCCCTCCAAGCTGTTATCCCAAAGGCTGGCGGCGGCATCGATGGGGCGCACCTCCACCCCATGCGCGCGGGCGTCGGCCACCAGCTGCGCGGTCGCGTAGAACCCCATCGGCTGACTGTTGAGCAACGCGCAGGTGAACACCGCCGGCATATGGCATTTCAGCCAGCTCGACACATAGGCCAGCCATGCAAAGGCCTGCGCGTGAGATTCAGGAAAGCCATAATCGCCGAAACCCTTGATCTGTTCAAAGCAACGCTCAGCGAAATCGCGCTCATATCCGCGCCCCACCATGCCCTCGACCAGCTTGGTTTGGTAATGGTGGATGGTGCCGTTGCGGCGAAAGGTGGCCATCGCCCGGCGCAAGCCATCGGCCTCGGCGGGGGTGAAATGCGCGGCGACCATCGCCAGCTTCATCGCCTGTTCCTGGAACAAGGGCACGCCCAGCGTCTTGCCCAGCACATCGCGCAGTTCATCGGGCGCATCGGGCGGGCCGGGGAACTCGACCTTCTCCTCGCCATTGCGGCGGCGCAGATAGGGATGGACCATGCCGCCCTGGATCGGGCCGGGGCGGACGATCGCCACCTGGATCACCAGATCATACAGACAGGCGGGCTTCATCCGGGGCAGCATGGCGATCTGCGCGCGGCTTTCGACCTGAAAAGTGCCGATGCTGTCGGCGCGCCTAAGCATCGCATAGGTGGCAGGGTCCTCACGCGGGACGGTGGCGAGGGTAAGATCGGCCAACCCCACCCCGCGCATCAGGTCAAAGCTCTTGCGGATGGTGGTCAGCATCCCCAGCGCCAGCACATCCACCTTCATCAGGCCCAGCGCGTCGATATCGTCCTTGTCCCATTCGATGAAAGTGCGATCCTCCATCGCGGCATTGTGGATCGGCACCAACTCGTCCAGCCGGCTGTGGGTCAACACAAAGCCGCCGACATGCTGAGACAGATGGCGCGGGAAATCCAGCAGGCGCCCGACCATATCGCGCAGCCGGGCAATCTCGGGGTTGGCGGGCTCAAAGCCAGCCTCCGCCAGACGTTGCTCGGGCAATTCCCCCTTACCGCCCCAACTGCCCCATACCGTGCCCGACAGCCGCGCGGTCACATCCTCGGTCAGGCCCAGCGCCTTGCCGACCTCGCGGATGGCGCTGCGCTGGCGGTAACGGGTGACGGCGGCGGCGATGCCAGCGCGTTCCCGGCCATAACGAGCGTAGATATATTGGATCACCTCCTCGCGGCGTTCATGTTCGAAATCGACATCAATATCGGGCGGTTTGTCGCGCGCATCCGACAGGAAACGGCTGAACAGCAGCTTTTGCTCCACCGGGTCGATGGGGGTGACGCCCAAAAAATAGCACACCAGCGAATTGGCGGCGCTGCCCCGCCCTTGGCACAGGATCGGCGGATTGAGGCTGCGCGCGTAATGGACAATATCATGCACCGTGAGGAAATAGGGCGCGTAACCCCGGTCGCGGATCAGGCGGAATTCCTCGGCCAGCGTGGCGCGATAGGCGAGGGGCAGGCCTGCCGGAAAGCGCGCCAGTCCGCCCTGTTCCACCAGATGTTCCAGCCAAGCCTGCGGCGTCCAGCCATCTGGAACCGGCTCATGCGGATATTCGTAGCGCAGATCATCGAGGGTGAAGTGGATGGCATCAAACACGTCGCGCGTTGCGGCGATGGCCTCTGGCGCGGCGGCGAACAGGCGTGCCATCTCGGTGGGGGGCTTCAGGTGACGCTCGGCATTGGGGGCCAGAATGCGCCCGGCGGCGTGGATATTGGTGCCGTTGCGAATACAGGTCAGCACGTCGTGCAATGGGCGGTCAGCGGGGCTGGCATAGGCGGCATCGTTGGTGGCGATCAGCGGCACGCGCGCCGCCGCCCCCAGCGCTACCGTCTGCGCCAGGCGCCGCGCATCGTGCCCCCCGCGCGGCATGGTGGCGCCCAGCCAGAGGTGCGGCGAGGCCTCGCGCAAACTGGCCAGCAAGCCGGCGTCACCCGCCATCGCGATCAACGCCAGCCCTTCCGCATGGGTCAGCAGATCACCCAAACGCAATTCGCAATCGCCCTTGGTGGTGCGCCGGTTGCCCAGCGTCAGCAGCCGGGTGAGGCGGCCCCAGCCGGCGCGCGTCGTGGGGTAGGCGATGATGTCGGGCGTATCATCCGCAAACACCAGCCGCGCCCCGACGATGAGGCGAAAATCACCGATTCCAGCCAGATCTTTCCACGCCACATGCGCGCGCACCACACCCGCCACGCTGTTGCGATCGGCGATGCCGATGCCCGCCATGCCCAGCGCATGCGCACGCAGTACCATCTCCGCCGGGTGAGAGGCGCCGCGCAAGAAGCTGTAATTGGTCGCGGCGACGGTTTCGGCGAAAGGCGTTTGGGCGAAGGGGGCGGGCGTCATACGAAAAGCCCGTGCAGATACCATTTGGGGTCCGCTCGCTCGTCGAACAAGCCGTGACGGAATACCCAAAAGCGCTGCCCCCCGGCGTCCTCCACGCGGTAATAATCGCGGGTCAGCCCGCCGGGCGAATGGTGCCCGACCGGGTCATGCCACCATTCGGGCGCGATGCGTTCTGGCCCCTCGGCGCGGGTCACCTCGTGCAATTGGCCCTGCCAGCGAAAGCGTTGCGGCGGCCCATCTGGCACCCCGGCGAGAGCGGTGATCGGCTGGGGCGGGTCCAGCAGGAAGGTGGGGCGCAAGAGCGAGCTGGCGGGCCAAACGGTGGGCGGGCCTTGGCTCGCGGGGGCGAAATGCTGCGAGGCCTCGGGGATATGGGTGTCGCGGGGGTGCAGCCGCAGGACGTTGCCGGCCCCCAGCCGCGTGGTCAGCCGGTCGATCAGCGCGGCGACACAACTGGTATCGGTATGGGCGTGGGCATCGCCTGTCAGCGCGATCTGGCGTGCGGCCAAAGGCTCGGTGCGCGGCACGGCCAGGGCGATCCGATCAAAGCCGAAACCGGGGTCGAGCGGGTCGGCGAGGCTGTCGATCCGTTCCTGCAACAGACGCATCACCGGCGCGGGCGCGCGCAGCGGCAGGCCGGTCTCTACGCCAAGACGCAGGCGCATTCCATCGCAGCGCCCCAGCATCACCGCAAAACGCCGCCCGCCGATCTGCCGCGCCTCCATTTGCCGCGCGGCATCGTGCAGCAGGCCCTCGATTGCGGCCAAGACATCCTCGGTACGGGCGATGGGCTCTGCAAAGCGGGCCTCGGCGCGGATCGGGGCGGGGGCGTTGCGCGGGGCGATGGGGCTGCCCGCCTCGCCCAAAATGGCGCGTAGTCGCCCCACCATATCCTCGCCAAACCGCGCGGCGAGTCCCGCCATCGGCCGCCGCGCCAAATCGCCCAGTGTCACCAGCCCGGCGCGGCGCAGGCCCGACAGCGCGTCTGTGGGCAGTTCCACCGCCATCACCGGCAGGGCGCGGACATCCTGCTCAGCGCTTCCATAACGCACCAGTGCCCGCGCGGCGGCGGCATGATCGGCAAAGGCATGGCGCGCGGTATAGCCGGCCTCGACCATAGCCTGCGCCGCCAGCTCGGCTTCCGTACCGCACAGATGCGCGCATCCGGTGATGTCCAGCATCAGCCCATCGGGCGGGTCGAGCGCCACCATGGGCGTAAAACGCTGCATCCTTGCCGCCAGAGCCTGCAAGGCGCGCGGCGCTGCGGCAGGGTCTTGCGGCTGGCTGACGAGGGCGGGGCAGCGCGCCCGTGCATCGGCCAGCGCCATGCCCACCGTCAGCCCTTGCCGCTGCGCCGCCGCATCCACCGCCGCCAGCCGCAGGGCATTGCCGCTGCGCGCCACCAGCGCAAAGGGCGCGGGGGCCATGTCTGGCGGGCCATCAGGGTCTGGCGGGCCATCAGGCGGCGAGACTTGCCGCTGGGCCAGCTCGCAGGGGAGATAGGGGAACCACAGCGCCAGATAACGCCGGCTGCTGAAGGGGGATGGCAACGCCACTGGCGCGATCTTCTTGGAAACATCCATATTCGTCATTCCATACCAATCGCCAGCGCATTCCGGATGGGCCGCCGCGTTGGCGCAGCAATTCCGCCTCCAGCGCGGGCGGGCCGGGCGCGCGGGCCTCCAAGGCGGTGGAGGGGGCCGGGCGGATCGCCCAGCGTGTATGCGCGGCGCTGGCGCGTGGCTCGGCGCGTTTACCCGTTACCCCGCACCCACGCAGCACGATCACCGGCACGCGTGAAGCCTCGGCAGCCAGCACCAGACGGCGGCTGGCGGTGAGGTCGTATTCGAGGATAGGCCCCCATGTTTCCGCCACCACCGCCGCCAGCCCCGAACACCGCGCCCCATCCAGCACGGCGCGCAGCAGGCCCAGATTGTCACGCGCCTCGACCAGCAGCAGCCGCGCCGGATCGATGCCCAGCCCAGCCAACCCTTCACCAAACGGCATGGCGCGGATGCCCGCCAGACGCGGCGCGCGGACCAGCAGGATCGGCATGGAGGCGCCTGCGGGGGTGCCAGATGCCGTGAAGGCAAAGGCCATGGCAGTCGCCAGCGCGGCGGCGCTCAGGTGAATCTCGTGCAGTTGGCCCCGTGATAACTTGGGTATCACCAAGCTGCCGGACGGGTGGGAGCACGGACTATGGATATCTGCGGGAGCTGTGAGCATGGAGCATTTCCGAATCGATTGAATGTTCCTATTATGTTCCAGAATCCAGCCTTGAGTCCAGCCTATCCTGCCGATGGTCCAACATGCGTTGTAACCAAACCACCCCGCGCCGCGTATTGGCTGGTAAGTTGCCCATGTTTCTGCGGCCCGCGACAAGATAAGGTGCTCTGATGATCCTGTTTATCCTTTCCTATCTGGGCGGCGTGCTGACGATCCTCAGCCCGTGCATTTTGCCGGTGTTGCCCTTTGTCTTCGCCCGCGCGGATCAGCCCTTCTTGCGCAGCGGGTTGCCGCTGTTGCTGGGGATGGCGATCACTTTTTCGGGCATCGCGATGCTGGCGGCGGTGGGCGGCGGCTGGGCGGTACAGGCGAACAGCTATGGCCGGATGGTGGCGCTGGTGGTGGTGGCCTCCTTTGGGCTGTTGCTGATGTTTCCGGCGCTGTCTGAACGCGCCATGCGGCCCATTGTGGCGCTGGGCGGGCGGTTGTCGCAATCGGCGGGGCCGCGCGGCGGGGCGTCCAGCTTTGCCACGTCACTGCTGCTGGGCGGGGCGACGGGCTTGCTGTGGGCGCCTTGCGCGGGTCCGGTGCTGGGCCTGGTGCTGACCGGGGCGGCGTTGCAGGGCGCGCATTTGGGGACGGCGGTGCTGCTGCTAGCCTATGCGGCGGGCGCGGCGACCTCTCTGGCGCTGGCGTTGCTGGTGGGCGGCAAGGTGTTCGCGGCGATGAAGCGCTCCATTGGCGTGGGCGAGTGGGTGCGGCGGGCGCTGGGCGCAGTCGTGCTGATCGCGGTGGCGGGGATCGCGCTGGGGCTGGACACCGGGCTGCTGACGCGCCTGTCGCTGAACGGCACCAACCATCTGGAGCAGGCTTTGCTCGACAAGTTTCAGCCGGGGCGCGCCGCTGCGCCGGTGGCCGCCGATGGCACGCTGGGGGTAGAGGGCGAATTTCCGCCGCTGACCGGCGCGACGGGCTGGCTGAACTCCGCCCCGCTCAGCCCGGAGAGCCTGCGCGGCAAGGTGGTGCTGGTTGATTTCTGGACCTACAGCTGCATCAATTGCCTGCGCAGCCTGCCCCATGTTCAGGGCTGGGCCGACACATACAAGGATCAGGGGCTGGTGGTGGTCGGCGTCCACGCGCCCGAATTCGCCTTTGAGAAAGTGCCCGCCAATGTCGCCAAGGCGGTGCATGATTTGGGCGTCACATACCCGGTGGCTCTGGACGCCAATCTGACGATCTGGGAGGCGTTCCACAACCAATATTGGCCCGCGCATTACCTGATCGATGCGCAGGGACGCATCCGTTACCACAGCTTTGGCGAGGGCGATTACGACAAGACCGAGAAAGCCATCCAGCAATTGCTGGCCGAAAATGGGCATAAAACCACCGGCACCGCTGCGGTTACCGGCACCGGGATCAGCGCGGCGGCCAATATGGATGCAATCGGCTCGCCAGAAACCTATGTCGGCTATGGACGGGGCGAGAGGTTTGTTTCCGCCGGCGGCTATGTCGGTGACGAGGCACATGATTATGCCCTGCCGCCGCTTGCCAAGCTGAACGATTGGGGGCTGGCGGGCAATTGGCAGGTGTCGCAGGAAAGCGCCGCGCTGAAAGCGCCCGGTGGCAAGATCGCCTTTCGCTTTCACGCCCGCGATCTGCATTTGGTGCTGGGGCCGCCAGTGGGGGGGCGGCCTATCCGCTTTCGCGTGACGATCGACGGCGCGGCGCCTGGCAATGATCACGGCATCGACACCGCGCCTGATGGCACCGGCATGGTCATCGACCAGCGGCTCTATCAACTGGTGCGGCAAAAGGGGGCCTTGCGCGATCACAGCTTCCAGATCGAGTTCCTTGATCAGGGGGTTCAGGCTTTCGCCTTCACCTTTGGGTGATCGCGGCGGCGATTATTCGGCCTCGTCCTCTTCGCCGCCTGTTTCGGGGCCGGTGCTGGGTATTTCGGCCGTCGCCGCCAGCGCCACATAGTCGATCTTGCCGGTGCCCAGCACGGGCAGTTCGGGCAAAATGCGAATGTCGCGCGGCACCATCAGTTCGGTCACGCCATGCGCGCGGCACCATTGCTGCAGAGCCTTGGGATCGGCGTCGCTCTGCGTGGTGAACAGCACCAGGGCTTCGCCCTTTTTGGGGTCGGGGCGGGTGACGATGGCATGGGCGTGGCCCGGCCAGCACTGGCTGGCATAGCCCTCGACGGCGGGCAGACTGACCATTTCGCCGGCGATCTTGGCAAAGCGTTTGGCGCGGCCCTTGATGGATATGAAGCCGGCATCATCCATCGCGACAATGTCGCCGGTGTCGTGCCACCCTTCCACCGGGGGGTGCAACACACCGGGTTCGCTGGCCAGCAGATAGCCCGCCATAATGTTCGGCCCGCGCACATACAGCCGCGCGCCTTCAGTGATGCCGGGGACAGGCTCCAGCCGCGCCTCGATATCGGGCAGCAGACGCCCCACCGTGCCGGCCTGATAATGCATCGGCGTGTTGACCGCGATCACCGGCGCGCATTCGGTGGCGCCGTACCCCTCCATGATCCTCAGGCCGAATTTTTCGGCATAGACCTGCCGGGTTTCGGCGCGGACCTTCTCGGCGCCGGCAAAGATGTAACGCAGGCTATAGAAATCATAGCCATGCGCCATCCGGGCATAGCCAGACAGGAAGGTATCGGTGCCAAACATGATGGTGGCATTGCAGTCATAGGCCAGCGCCGGCACGATGCGGTAATGCAGCGGGCTGGGGTACATCACGGTGCGGATGCCGTTCAGCAAGGGCAGCAGCGTGCCCCCCGTCAGGCCGAAACTGTGGAAGATCGGCAGCGCGTTCAGTACCACATCGGCCGCGTTGAAATCGATCCGCGCCGATAGCTGCGCAAGGTTCGACAGCAGGTTGCGGTGCGACAGGACGACGCCCTTGGGCACCCCTTCGGACCCGCTGGTGAACAGCACCACCGCAGGCGCGTCGGGGCTGATGGCGAGCCCAGCGTGGCGGGCGGCGGTGCGACGCAGGGTCAGCAACGCCCACAGCTTTTCGCCTGTGCCGATGCTGGCGGCGAGGTCCTCCAGATAGACCACCCGCAATCCGTCGCCCTCCAGCGCGGCGATCATATCGCCCAGCTTGGCCTGATCCACAAAGGCGCGGGCGGTGATGATGCTGCGGATGGCCGCCGTGGTGCAGGCCGAACGCATATTGGCCAGCCCCACGGTAAAGTTCAGCATCGCTGGCACCCGGCCTGTCGCCTGCAACGCAAAGAAGCCCACCACCGCGCCGTTGATATTGGGCAGCAGTATGCCGACGATCTCGCCCTGCGCGGTCTGCGCGGCCAGACGCCGGCCCAGCAGCCGCGTCGCCACCAGCAGCCGGTCATAGGACAAGGGCACACGCTTCACATCCTCCAGCACCTTGGCCTTGCCGCCATGGATGGCGCGGGCCTCACACAGCGCGCCGAACAGCGTTTGATCGGTGTGCGAGGTGGCGAAGATCATCCCGCTCATCTCGTCATACAGGCGGCGGCCAGCGACGGCGCGGCGTTCCCGCGCGCTCATTTCGCCTTCTACGTGGAATGTCCGGGGCGGCAGCACGGTGATGGTGATCTTGGGAAACCAGCGCAGGCGCACTTTTCCGCGAAGCCGGCTGAACGGCGTGTATTGCGGCCCATCGAGGCGGATCGGGATGATCGGCGCATCGGCCTTGTCGGCCACCATGCCGGGGCCGTCGAACACTTTCATCAGCGCGCCGGTGACGGTGATCCGCCCCTCCGGGAAGATCACCAGCGTATTGCCCTCGCGCACGGTTTTGACCATCGCCTTGGCGGCCATCGGGTTGGTGGGGTCTACCGGAAAGGCCTTGAACAGTTTCAGGAAAGGCTTGATCGCCCAGCTTTGCGCGATGGCGGTATGCACCGCGAAGGTCGGCTTGCCGGGCAGAAACGCCCCCAGCAGCGCCCCGTCGAGGAAGCTGAGATGGTTCACCACCACCACCGCCCGTTCCCCGGCGCGCGGCATGTTTTCCATGCCCTTGACCTCGACGCGATAAGCCAGCCGCAGCGCCAGGCGCACAACATCCTTGAACAAGGTTTCGGGCAGCAACCACACGCTGGCCAGCGCCACAATCAACGTCGCAAAGCCCAGCACGCCAATCAAATCAGGCACGTCAACGCCCATTGCCAGCAGCCCTGTCACCATCAGCACAGCGGCCACCGTCAGCGCGGCGTTGATGATATTGTTGGCGGCGATGATTCGCGAACATTCACCCTCGGGGCTGTGAACCTGAATGATCGCATAGAGCGGCACGATGAACATGCCGCCCGCAAAGGCGATTACCCCCAGCGAAACAAGAATGGCATAGGAGCCCGGACTCGCCATGAATTGCGCCAGCGTGGCCCCTGATGTCTGCGCCTGAAAGCCATGCGCCGCCCACCACAAAGCCAGCAGGCCAAATGCCAGACCCAGCGCCGATGCAGGCACATAGCGCGCGGAAACCTCGCCCTTTTGCAGAAAATTCACCGCCACAGCGCCCGCCGCCACCGCCAGCGAAAACACGATGAGGAAGACCGTCGCGACCTCTTGTTTGGCAGCCAACGTGCCCGACACCAAGGGCGCGAATTCCGAAACCAGCACCGCGCCCACCGCGAAGAACCAACTGGTGCCCAAAATCGCCAGCCACACCCCCCGCACAGACCGCGCAATGCCCAAAATTTCCAGCGTCCCCTTGGCGATATTCCAGTCGATGGACGCCGCGCGTGAGGCAGGCGCCGGCGGCACAGCAAAGCTGGCCATCAGCCCCAACAGCGCGAGGCCCACCAGTACCAAACCCACCACATGCGCCGGGATCACCCCCGCCAGCAATTGCCCGCCCAGGATGGCGAGAAAAGTGCCGCCCTCGATCAAGCCGGTGCCGCCCATGATTTCATTTTCGGCCAGATGTTGCGGCAGGATCGAATATTTCACCGGCCCGAACAGCGTTGAATGCAGGCCCATCGCGAACAGGCTAGCCAGCAGCAACGGAACCGATTGCGCCCAAAAACCCAGCAGCGCCGCACCCATGATCACAACTTCGGCCAGCTTGATCCAGCGGATCAGGCGCGCTTTGTCTATGGCATCGGCGATCTGCCCCGCCAGCGCCGAAAACAGGAAATAGGGTAGGATAAACAACCCGGTGGCAATCGCCGCCAGCATCTTCGCCTTGTCCGGCTGTGCAGCGTAAAGGCCGAAATTGGCCAGAAACAGCATCGCGAATTTCAGCAAATTGTCGTTGAAGGCACCCAGGAACTGCACCGCAAAAATCGGCCCAAACCGGCGCTTGCCCAGCAGGGAAATATGAGGGGAAGCCATCAGCTAAGGTCCTTGTCGCCTATGAATGTAGGTAGTTGGACGGGACATGGTTAATATTTTGCATCGCCACCGCGCTGTCATTGGCGTTCAATCGGCTGATGGTGCGCCCTGGGGATGGGGGTGGGGACGGCCATCGTTTTCGGCGCGGATCTTGGCGCGCCATGGGCCCAGCCAGAATATGCCCAGCACCACCAGCGTCGATGCAACCGCGCTGACCAACAGCGACACCCATAAGGCGTCGCTGCCCAATATCGGATAGGCCGCCATGTAAATCCCAGCCGCAACAAATACATCGTCGCAAACAACACGATCAACTGCGTGTAAACCACGCCAAAGGCCCGGAGCGCGCCAAAGATCACAATCGTCACGCCAAACGGAATATAGCTCCATATGGCGATGGTTTGGATGTGTTTGGCCAAGGCTAGCGCGGGCCCATCCGCGCCCAGAAACAGCGCCAAAACCGGTCGGTCAAACACCAGCAGCACCAGCGTCAAGGCGATGGTGATCACCGCGTTGGCGGCCACGCCGGCGCCAGCGATGGCGTCCACCCGGCCAGCGCGCCCCGCACCGATATGCTGCGCCACCATCGCGGCCACCGCCGCGCCCATCGCCATCGCCGGCATCTGGATATAGTTCCACAGCTGCACCAGCGCGCCATAAGCCGCCGCCGTCGCCAGCCCCTCGCGGTTAACCAGTCCGACAAAGATCATCCCCGCGCCCGAAATCACCAGCATCTGCGCCCCCATCGGCACGCCTTTGGCCAGAATATAGCGCAGCTCATCGCGGCCGGGCGCCAGATAGGCCAGCTCGGCCCCGCGCAATCGCACCACCAGATCGCGCCGGTAAATCAGCGCCATCATCGCCAGCAAACTGATCAACGTCGCCAGCGCGGTCGACAGCGCAGAGCCCGCAATCCCCAGCGCCGGGATCGGCCCAAACCCCCGGATCAACAGCGGATTAAACAGAATATCCAGCAGCGATGTCATCACCAACACCATCAGCGGCGTGCGCGCATCACCTGTTCCGCGCAGACACATCGCCAGCGTCAGCGTCACCATGGCAAAGGGATTGGAGAGCAGAATGATCCGCAAATAGACCAGCGCCAGACCGCGCGCGGTGCCCGGCGTCGCCATGATATTCAGCAACAACGGCGCCCCCAGCCACCCCGCTATGGTGGTGACCAGCGCGATGGCCAGCGTCAGGCTGACCGCCGCACCCACGCCCCGCCGCACCAGTTCGATGTCACCCGCGCCAAAGGCTTGGCCGATGCGCACGGTGGCCGCCATGCCAAAGCCAAACACCAGAGCCAGAATAAGGAACATGGTGATATTGGCAGTACTGGTGGCGGCCAGCGCATCATTGCCGATCAACCGCCCCACCCACACCGCGTTGATCGAGGAATTGACCGTTTGCAGCATATTGCCCACCATTTGCGGTAAGGCAAACAGCACCAATGTTTTAAACAATGGGCCCTTCGTCAGATCGCCCTTTCGCGGATTTGGCGTGCGCGCGTTTTGGGCGCGGGGTTGTGCGTCGGGGGTGGGCACCTTGCTCAGCGCTGTTTCTTGGCGGTGGAGGCGGTGAAATCGGGTTCCTTGTTCGCCACCCAATCAACAAATTTACGCACCGGGGGGTGGGCCAGCAAGCCTTCCACATCCATCCCGTAACGCTGCAATTCGGAATTGGTGAAATTGGCGATCAAGGTTTGCTGGCAAATCGGGTGCATGGGCACCGTATCGCGCCCGCCCCGGCTCTTGGGAACCGGGTGATGCCAGACCACGGTCTTGCCCGTTGGCCGGCCACACAGCCAGCAGGGCACCACCACCACCGGCTCTTCTTCCTCGCGGTGCAAATCGCCATAGGGATCGTGTTTTGAATGTTTGCGGGCCATGCGTCTGCCTGAATTACCTGAACTTGTGCTGCGCCTATAGCGGTGCGGTTCAAATTACCACAGCAGCCTTTTCCGCTTTGGCTTTTCGCGGCATCATTGACTGTGCCGTTAACGCAGCATAAACCCGGCAGCATGAAGAGACAAAATCTTTCCCTCGCCGCCATGGTTGCCCTTGGCTTTGCGTCGCCAGCATTGGCCGGCGGGCCCGGATCTGCGGGCGTTGCTGGCCTTTCGATGAGCCTGCAATGCGTGCCCTATGCGCGGCACGTGTCTGGCATTAACCTGTTCGGCGACGCGCATACGTGGTGGGATCAGGCGGCGGGGCGTTATGCGCGCGGTTACATGCCGAAACTGGGCGCGGTGATGGCGTTCAAGCCCCACGGCAAGATGGTTTTGGGTCATGTGGCGACGGTGAGCAAAATCATCGATTCGCGCACCATCCTGCTGCGCCACGCCAATTGGAGCCCGATCGACGGCAAAACCGGCCAGATCGAGGACGGCGTCAAGGCGGTGGACGTCTCGCCCGCCAATGATTGGAGCTCTGTGCGGGTGTGGTTCGCGCCGTCGCAAAATTTGGGCAGCACCGCATGGCCGGTGCAGGGCTTTATCTATAACCAAAAACCCCACGGCGGCGAACGCCCCACAGGCCGCGAAAACGCCAATGGCGACCCAATCGGTGCGATCATCGCCGCCTTCTCGCGCTGGTAACGGAGCGGGGGGGCGCGATTAAGCCTTGGCGACGGGTGCGCCCTCGCCCAGATCCTCGAACCATGCCTCGACCGGGCCTTGCAGCTTGAGCGTCAGGGGGTTGCCGTGGCGATCCATCGCGCGGCCCGCCTGAACGCGCACCCAGCCTTCGGAAATGCAATATTCCTCGATATTGGTGCGCACGGTGCCCTTGAAACGGATACCGATGCCGCGCGCCAGCAGATCGCCATCGAAATGCGGGCTGCGCGGGTTGATCGCCAGATGATCGGGCGGCACGTCGCTGGAGGTCTGCGGCGCAGGGGCGGTGGATTCGGGTGTCTCGGTCATGTTCATGCGCTTTAGGTATGCGAGGGCACTTGTCAACGCCCGCCGTCTTCTCTAAGGCCGCGCTTCCGCTTGAGGCCGAGGCTTCGGGTCGGGGCGCGTAGCTCAGTGGTAGAGCACACCCTTCACACGGGTGGGGTCGCAGGTTCAATCCCTGCCGCGCCCACCATTCCAAAACGCAAGCCATTACTGGCTTATTTCCGATTTTAATGCAACCCTAAAAGCATCACCACGAAGGCCCGTGGTCAGCATATGGTCAGCATTATAGGAACGTGCCTCCTTACTCACCTGCGCCCATAGTTTGGTCAGCGCACGGGTGGCGTTCTCAAGGCGGCGCGGGTCGTATTTCGCATAGATCCGAGTCGTGCGCGCCAGTTTGCCGTCGTGCCCCAAAAGCTCGACAACCTCACGCTCCGGCACCGACCGATCGCCGTAAAGCATGGTCGCTATGGTGTGCCTGATTGTCTTGGGGTGGACGTCTGGCGATAGACCCAGCGCGCGGCGCATATTCCGCCACGCCGTCTTGCGTGACTTGGCGGGCGGCGCGCCTGATGCAGCCCACTCGGCCAAGATGGGGCGCAACGGGCGAATCGCCGGGACAATGGCGTTGCGCTTTTTCGTCTGCGGCGCCGCCTCGGGCTGGAGGTCGATCAGGCCGTCATGGTATTGGTCGCCCGGCCTGAACGCCAGCGCCGCCTCTGGCCGTACCGCCGTCCCGAATTGCAGCGCTGCGAATCGGAATAAGTCCTTGGTCGGCAGGTTGGCGCAATACCAAGCAATCCGACCCATTTCCTCGATTGTCAGCACGCGGTCACGCGGCGCGGAGTCAAACTCTTTGGCGAGGTCGTGGATTTTCGGCGCAACCGGGATACGCATGTTGGCCTCGGCATGGTTCACCGCCGCGCGCACATCATTGATGTTGCGCTGGACCGTCGCGCCGATCACACCCTCGCTGGCATAGGGCAGCGCCGATTTACCCCAAGGCACGGTGAAGCTATGCGGGGCCATGCGCCATTCGCGGAAGCGCTCGAATAGCGTGGGCACCAGGTCGGTCACCACCGCATGAACGCCGACGCGATCCTGCGCCAGAAACCCGATGAAGGTGCGTAGCGACCGGCCCGTCTGGTCGTGGTTTATGAGCTTGCGCCCCCGTTCCTCCCAATAGTTCATCAGCAACGGAATGACCTCCGCGCTTGCCGCGTCTTGCCTGCCCAGCGATCGCTGCTTGGCCGCGAAGGCGTCAAGGATACCCTTGGCATCATCTAGGCTTTGGCTGTGAGTGCTGCGATATATGATAGATCGCTTTGAGGCGCGGGCGATTTGCCAGACCTCGGTGGCCTTGCCATCACGCCGCTTGTCGAGCCAGTAGTCTCCGACGATGTAGGGGCTGCTTTTGCGGGACATAACTCTTGGGCCTCCAATTTTGCGATCATTTCGAGCACGCCGTATCCGGCAAGTTCTTGCAGGTGCTCAAGGGTAAATGTTGTTCCTGATTGATTGCGCAGCGCCTTACGAAACTTGGCTGCGAGTGTCTGCGCGCTCATTTCGCCATCTCCCAAAGTGAAGCCGCGATGTATGCGTCTATGCCGCACCCCATCAGGCCGAGGACAAACGAGGCGCCTTTCTGGTCGGCAAGGGACTTCACCGCATGGGCAACGCTGCCTACGAACGCGCCCCAGCAGACGCACGATCCCCAGATCAAGATTGCATGGTCGCTCATTTCGCCTTCCCCTCAACTGTCCGCACGATGTCGCCGATGGTTTCCCACGCCTCCAGCTCCGCGTCGGTGATTTCGATGCCGAATAGATCCTCGGCGCCCATTGCAATTTCAGCCCGCTCCAACGCGTCCAGCCCGATGTCCTCAAATATCGTGTCGCTGGTGATGATCGGGCGCGTGCTACGGTGCTTCATGGCGACCATCATGATCGCGGTGATTGCTGTGGTTTTCATGCTTCCACCCCCTTTTCCGCAGCTTCCGCCGCGCTATCCGCCCACTGGATTCTTTGGCCTATCCACCTCATGCAATTAACCGCCATTGAGTTTCCAATGGCGCGATATCGCGGCCCATCGGCGGCCGGCTTCCCGCGGTGAGGCACTTGCGTCCACCCGTCAGGAAACCCCTGCAACCGTTCACATTCGGTTGGCGTCAACCGGCGCACCGCCCAGCTTTCCGCCACATAGCTTTTGGACGATCCGCCCGACGCCGCGCGAATGTTTGCCGTATCGTGCGGCCCTTCAAACTGTGCGCCACCTTCCCGGCCCCGCATATCGAACGCGCAAGCCTGCACCTCCGCGCGGGCCTCAAGCGTGTAGGCGATGCCCTCTTGCACGCCGACGCCATCCGGGCCGCTGGCGGGGTTTTCGCGGGTTGCCCCGGCTTGGATGGCCACCGCTAGCTGGCCGCCTCCGTTTGCATGGCTTCCGTCGTGCCCCATGCTGCGCAGCGTCGGCGCAAGGCCCTCCGCCGCGTCCGCGCCATGGTCTTTTGATGAAAAGGCGATGCCGGTGGGGTTGACCGCGCACAACGCCGGGCACAGGTTTTCGGTGCTGGCGTATTGTGTGCCAGACATGCGCTCGGGGAAGGCCATCGGCACAATAGGCGTCCCGCGCCCCGTTCCGTCCTCGCTTGCGTCAAAACCATCGGCTTTCAGGGTGTGAGCTACATCGAAGGCACCCCCGGTTATAGCTATCAGCGTCTCCGATTCGGCGTCCTGCCGCCCCATTGCTCCTGCATTGAGGCACATCGACACGGGTGGTAACGAACAAGCCCCCCCCCCGTTTATGTGCTGATCCTCAAGGCCGAGCTTATCGCCAAAGGCCGCGTTGAGCGTGGGCGCTATGGCTGCGCATTGGATTGCCGCCACCGGGTCTTGCCCCCGCGTTTCGCCCGTACGCTCTACTCCTCGGCCACTGCTGACAAGGCTCGGAGCAACATCGGTGGCAGTTCCTTGCCCCGCTTCGCGGCGCGGCGCAGGATGCCCTCGCAGGCTTTCCGGCTCAAATAATACCGGGAAGGCACGGCAGTCGTCTCCAAGATGTCCGACAAAGAACACACGCCGCCGGCGCTGGGGGACTGCCCCGCTGAACCCGTCCACTCGGCAATATTGAGCGTCGAGCACCCGGTAGCATCCACGATACCCGAGCTTCCCCACGAGCCCGAGGAAGGTTCCCATCGTCCGGCCTCCGTCATCTGACAGGACGCCGGGGACGTTCTCCCATAGAAGCCAGCGGGGGCGAAGGCGTCGAGCCAGCGCCAGGTAACCAAGGACGCCAGCGCCAAGCGCGATGAAAGCGCGACGATTGTTGACCTGTCCGAGGTCGATCTAAGCGACGTCCACATGCCCGTTGCCGGTGTCGATACGCTGGCGGCTTCGCGGGCTATTTTGGCGAAGTTAAAGGCGATGCACGGGGGTTAACTGCGTTCTGTGGTAGGAAAGGCGCAGTTGGTTAGGTGGCGTGCTGAAATTCCTTAGCCAGCCACGTCAGCCCTTTGGGGGTGACGCGAACCTGCGTTGTGGTCTTTTCGCTGCCATCGGTGCGGCGAACAACCGTTGTCTTATGCTCAAGCATCCCGGCTTGCAGCTTGGGCTGATAGGCAATGTATTCCGAGCAGCCCTGCCGCGTGTAGATCCAGCTATGCGCGCGCAGGAAGGAAAACAGCGCCTTGGGCTGCATTTGCAAGGTCTTGGCCGCGTCGGTGATGCACATTGACCCGTCCGATATGGCAATGCGCTCTAGGGCTTGAACCTGCGGGCGCATTTCCTCAATCTTGCCCTCCAGCGCAATCTCGCGGTCGATATGGGCCAAGAGCAGCGTGCGGAGCGCGGAGGGATCGGAAAGCGCGGTGCGGGCGTCAACCTGTTGCGCGGCTTCCAGTTCCTGCCAGCGGTCCACAAGGCGGGCGGTGAAGGCCGGCGAAAGCTGCGCGACGATCACGTAGCTGTCGCGCTTGCCGATTTGGTAGACCATGATTGTTTTCGGCCCGGCGCCGGGATTTGATACTTCCGCCATTGGCGGGAGTGTGATCACCCCAGCTTTGGCCAGCCTTTCGATGGAGCGCTTAACGTCGTCGTGCCGGCTCTCGACCAGTTCCGCGATCTCGCGGCTGGACATGGTGGCGTTTTCAGCGGTGATGGTGGTGAGGCTGTTCATCATGCGTCTCCCAGCAAGCGGGCAATGTCAGCAAGGGTCTGCGCGACGTAATCGGCGGAATAGGAACCCGTGAAACCGTCCGCCCCGACTTCGATAATCTCTTGCAGCTTCCATTTCAGCGCCGCGCCGTGTGGTGCGGGCATCCGCATCAACTGCCGGTCGGCATCATCCAGTTCGTCCACCGAGCTATCGCAAAGGTCGGCAAGAATATCGCGCGTGGGATCGCCCGGCGAGATAACCGCGAAGGCAGCCCTTTCGAGGTCATACCGCAGCTTGGCGCGGTCGCGGCGCATCATCGCCGCGCCCCATGCGGCGGCGTCAATATCAAGGGCAGATGGATTTTTAGGGGTTTTGGTGATAGTGGCAGTAGCAGCCATGACGTGAACTCCTTGGGTTCCGTTGCGGTTAGGGCCGGTGAGGAAGTTAGTGGCTTCCCATCGGCCTGTTATTGTGCTAGCCAATAATCCATGAGCTTGCAAGTAAAAAATGATAGCCAAAATAAGCGGCGACGCGGAAGACCGGCCACTGGTCGCGGCGAGACTATCGGTGTCCGGATTCACCCAGACCAATTGATAGCCCTTGACGCTTATCGCGGCGACCTAACGCGCCCCGAGGCTATCCGCAGGCTGATTGAAGTTGGACTCTCTCTCAACGAGAAGTAGCGTCTTCCCAAACGAATCAGGGGTGATGCGATGGATGTGTTGTTGACTGTCGAAGGTGTTGTCCTACTTTTAATTGGTGGGGTGGCCATCGTTAAGTCTAACGACAAAAATTCACCTTCATATCAAAGGAGGCAAGCGGCCAACAAAGCGAAAGCCGATGCTGCGAATGCGGCTAGGGCGGCGGCCACCGCAGCTAGACAAGCCGAATTGAATCGGCAGTCTCGCGAACTGGAGGTTGCGCGCAACGGCCAATTACTGCCTATCGAAAATCATGGAGTAGTGCTTCACAAGGGCGAATTGGCGCTGGCTCTCATCAGTGGGGCGGGCCTCTTAGAAGATAAAGTGGTGGGATTTTCGGGAAAAACATCCGGGTATAGCGTCCGCGTGGCCAAAGGGCTGACGGTAAGGCATAGTGGCAGCCGTGGCCACGCCAACCATGCGCTGGTCACTACTGCCAAAGGGCGTTTGGTCGTAACAAACCAGCGCGTGATTTTCGCCGGGGACACGAAGTCAGTTTCAATGACCCACAAGGT
>Ga0316224_1001824_pt1 | contig 21636 bp, 17 predicted proteins | sample TBH18013metaG_FD_206254 | JGI IMG/M metagenome (GOLD analysis project Ga0316224, IMG submission 206254) | Freshwater microbial communities from Trout Bog Lake, Wisconsin, USA - TBH18013 | ecosystem: Environmental > Aquatic > Freshwater > Lake > Hypolimnion/Profundal zone | place: USA: Wisconsin... | reverse complement strand
TCGGTCGCCTTGGCGGTTTGCGTGGCCAGATGCTTGACTTCGTTGGCCACCACGGCAAACCCCTTGCCCGCTTCGCCCGCCCTGGCCGCCTCGATAGTGGCGTTCAACGCCAGCAAATTGGTCTGGCTGGCGATATCGCTGATCAAGCTGACGACATCGCCGATCTTGGCGGCGGCTTCGGAAAGTCCCCGCACCAGCTCGTCGGTTTTCGCCGCCTCGTTCGAAGCCAGTAATGCGATATCCGTTGCACGGTTGACTTGTTCGGCGATCTCCTGGCTGGATGCGGACAACTGCTCGGACGCCGCCGCGACGGTTTGAACATTGGACGCGGCCTGCTCGCTGGCGGCGGCCACCGACGAGGCAAGTCCGACCGTTTCTTCGGACACGCCCGACATTCCCTGCGCCAGCGGCTCCAACTGCGCGGCGGCGGCGGCGACGCTGCCGATCACCGTCCCGACATTGCTTTCCAATTCGCTGGCCATCGCCTCGCGGTCGGCCCTGCGTCTGGCGGAAGACTGAAGCGCCTCTTCTTCTTGCGCGCGGCGCAAAGCCTTAACTTGCAGGGCGTTTTCCTTGAATACCTGGATCGCCTGAGCCAAATCGCCGATTTCATCGTTGCGTTGCAGGTAGGGAATGCGGTCGGGAAAATCGTCGTGAGCCAGGGAACCGGTGATCTTGATCATTTCACGCAGGGGCGGAACGACGGTTAGCACCACCCAGAGCACGAAAAAACTGCCGATCGCAATGCCGGTCAGACCAAGCGTCAGAGCCAAGTTAAATGATTCTGGCGAGTTCTTCATCAATAAGTTCAAGTACAGAACAAAAAACATCCAGGCAAGAAAGACGGGGGGTAAAAAAGATACCGTAATCTTCAAGCCTATACCGCTTGTAAAAGATTTTGAGTATTCAAGCAATCTGCTGACCATCACGGCCTCCCAACCAATCCCCAGCTTTCCCGGCGGCAGTCGTTTCCCGGCCAACTTTGGCGAGCGACGATTCGTAACGCCGCGCGAGGACCACGGAACCGCCGCGCATAAGACCGTACCGACGACAACAACCAGAGAGCCGTTTTGAACCTTGTGAGGAAAGCGTATAAGCCATGGCCGCCTCATATCGTCATGAGTGGGTAAAACCACATACTTTATAGTGGGTGTATTATTAACGGCTTATTAATTGTATTTTATAATACACGGCCATCATCGTTAATATACTTAAGATATACATGATCGTTGACGTCAAACGACGGCAAGGGCGATTTTCAGCATGTCTTCGGCAATCATGCCCGGACCGATCCGTTGCGCGGTCTTGCCGTGCAGCCAACACGCGGCGGCGGCGGCCCAAAACGGCTGCATGCCTTGCGCCATATACCCGGCGATCATCCCGGCCAGCACGTCGCCCGCCCCGGCGGTGGCCAGCCACGGCGGCGCATTGGAATTGACGATGGCGCGGCCGTCGGGATGAGCAATCACCGTATCCGCCCCTTTCAGCAAAACGATGCCGCCCGAGCGCATGGCGGCGTGCCGGGCGCGGGCGATCTTATCTCCTTCGACTTTGCCCCAAAGCTTCCGGAATTCGCCTTCATGCGGCGTCATCACGCACCTTTCGCCAGTGCGGCGGAACAAATCATCGGGATTGCCGGCGAACGACGTCAGGGCGTCGGCATCCAGAACCGTCTTCTTATCGGCCAGCAGGGCATTGAGAACATTAAGCCGGGTTTCAGCCGAGACGCCCGAGCCCGGACCGACGACCACGACGTTGTAGCGCGGGTCGCTCAGCAACTCGGCATAACGGTCCAGGGGCGCGACGATGGTGCCCGCCTCGCAACCGCGCAGGATATCGGCGGCCTTGGCGGGCGCAACCACGGTCGCCAGTCCGGCCCCCGCCCGTCTGGCGGCCAACGCCGCCAAGCGAATGGCCCCGGTCATGGCTTCGCCGCTGACCAGCAGCACATGGCCGCGGTCGTATTTGTGGGTCGCGACTCCCGGCGCCGGGACAAAATCCTTCCACAGGACGGGATCGTTCTCGAAACAATCCGGCCCGATCGTATCCAGGACTTGGACGGGAATGCCGATATCCGCCACCGTGACATGGCCGCAGATCGCTCGCCCCGGCAACAGCAAATGCCCCGGTTTCTTGCGGAAGAAGGTCACGGTGGCGACGGCGGGGATGGTCCCGCCCAGGACCGCGCCGCTGTCTCCGTCCAAACCCGAGGGTACGTCGACGGCGACGACCGGCAAGGCGCGCCGCTCGATTTCGGCGAACAGACCGGCGACCGTGCCTTCGACCGGGCGACTTAGCCCCGCCCCGAACACGGCGTCGATCACAACATCGGCACGGTCGAGAACGTCAACGGTTAACGGTTCGACGACCCCAGACCACCGCGACGCCATCGCCGCCGCATCGCCTTTTAACGCGGACACATCGCCCAGCAGACCAAGCCGAACTTGGTAGCCGCGCCGCCGCAACTGCCGCGCCGCCACGAATCCGTCGCCGCCGTTGTTGCCCGGGCCGCACAGAACCGCCACCCGGCAGGGCGAGAACCGTTTCCATGTTTCGCGGGCCACGGCCCACCCCGCCGCCTCCATCAGCCGCTCGCCGTCGACCCCGGCCGCCATGGCCATGGCATCGGCCCGGGCCATCTGTTTTACCGTCAACAATGCTCGCGACATGCCCATTTCGGATATCCCCACACAACAAAACTGTTTACCGATCGGTCCATATGCCTATTCTGATCCAAGTTTAAGTTAACGGAGATCGCTGTGAAAGTCGTGGTTCTTGGCGCCGGGGTCACGGGAACGGCCACCGCATGGTATTTGGCCGAAGCCGGTCACGAGGTGACGGTGGTGGATCGTCAGCCGGAAGCCGGCATGGAAACCAGTTTCGCCAACGGCGGCCAAATTTCCGCCTGTCATGCCGAACCCTGGGCCAATCCCTCGGTTCTGCCCAAATTGCTGAAATGGCTTGGCCGGGAAGACGCCCCCCTGGTGTTTCGCCTGTGGCGGTGGGACCCCCGCTTGTGGATGTGGGGATTGCGGTTTCTGTCCAATTGCCCGCCGGGCAGGACAGCGGTCAACACCGAGCGCACCCTGCGGGTAGCGCTTCATTCGCGCGCGTGCCTGCAACAACTGCGGCAAAAGCTGGGGTTGGACTACGACCATCTGACCAAGGGCATTTTGCACATCTACACCGATCCAAGGGAATTCGATCACGCCGCCCAAGCGGCGGAATTCATGACCCGGTACGGCCTGGACCGGCAAATCAAGAACAAAGGCGAATGCCTGTTGATCGAACCGGCCTTGGCCCATACGCTGGACCCCTTGCAGGGCGGCATCCATACGCCCGGCGACGAATCCGGCGACGCTTTGAAATTCACCAGGGAATTGGCCAAGGCGGCGCAAGACCGAGGCGTCCAATTCCGGATGAACACCGCAATCTCGGCCATCTCCCACTACGACGGACGGATCAACGGCATCCTGACCGATCAGGGTCTGCTCACCGCCGACGCCTATGTTCTGGCGCTGGGCAGCTACAGCCCTTTGGTGGCGGCTCCGCTGGGTTTAAGGCTGCCCATCATCCCCGCCAAAGGCTATTCGGTCACCATTCCCGTTACCGACGCCCAAAGGACGCCGACGGTCTCGGTCACCGATGACGAACGCAAGATGGTGTTCACCCGCCTGGGCGACCGGTTGCGCGTGGCGGGAACGGCGGAAATGGCCGGATGGACACTGGCCATGACTGAAATCCGCTGGAAAATGCTGATCGAACGGACCAAAAACCTGTTCCCCGGTTGCGGCGATTTCACCGCCGCCGAGCCATGGGCGGGTTTGCGGGCGGCCACTCCCGACAGCGTGCCCATTCTGGGGGCCACGTCCTTCGCCAATCTGTGGCTGAATACCGGGCACGGCACCCTGGGCTGGACCATGGCGTGCGGGTCCGGACAGATCATCGCCGATCTGATTTCGGGAAAAAAACCGGCCATCGCTATGGACGGTCTGGGACTGGACCGGTTTTAGAGGCTGACCGGAAACTATTTTAAATAAAATCAATTTGTTATACAAAAACCGTCTTGCCCGTGCGTGACACGGGCATACACGTCCAGTCGCAAATATGATATTGAAAACAAAGGAATAAAAATAATTGGGGCCTATATACATAACTAGCCACTAAGATGGACACGTCCTCTTCCGGCACTTTGGGGCCATTGGGTCGGTCGGCCAGAGATTACGGGCCGCTACGGCTAGACGGCGCCGGGGATGTTGGAACGGTCATGGAATATGCCGGTAATCTCAGCGCTGCGGCCTGGCTGTCCTGCTTGATGAAGGTAGGAAAACCAGTATGGCCCAGCCTTAATCCAGAGATGGCCAAGCTCGGCCAATTCAGGGTATGGGCGCGGAGCGCACAAGCCGACGCGCGGCGTCCGGGTGATTTCGTGGATCGCCCGCTTCAGCGCGGCTTTCAGATTCGAAATGGCTTCGATGCGCTCTAGCCCATCGTAATGGATCACGAGGCGGCGCAATTGCGCCTGGGCTTCCAGCGACAATTTCATGGAAGTTAGGCTACTTCGGATTTTGTCGCGTTTTTGCGGCGAGCCTCAATGCGGGCTATCGCCTCATCCATTTCCGCAAAAACCACTTCTGAATCAACAAAAAGCCCGGCTTCAAGCTGCGCCTTGCTAATTTCCAAAGATTCAATCCACTCGGCAGGAGCCGGTTGATGGGTGGTTTTTGTTTTCATGGCGTCCACTATAAGGGGATTCGGGAAAAGTTACAACGTCCCCGGCTTTGCGCCGAGTAATCGGAACACAGCGCACGCCCTCTTAACCCCTCGATGTCCGCACTTGGCACAAATAGGGCAATTCAAACTGAGACACTACCAAATCATTTCGTGGATGGCAGGTCTCCAGACTCGATCCGAGGACCGGCCTCCTCAAGCGCCTCGTCCTCTTTCGGCTTGGGACGATGCCTGGGCACGGGGTGAAACGACCAGGGCCGGTCTCCCTGCCATCCGGCCACCGTCTCGACCCGGATCGTCCCGTCGGGTTTCAGCCATAGTTCATGCGCCCCGCGCCGCCACAGGTCGAACCGATCGATCACCACCTTGGCGCCGGGACAGGGATCGCGTACCGGAACGGCGCTTACAACCACGTCGAAACCATCGCAAGCCCTGGACAAAGCCTGCTCGGTCTTAACCAGCGCCACCAGATGGCCGGGCGGGCGGTACAGGCACCAATCCGCGTCGCACGACAGTCGACCGTCGCCGCTGCGCCCCTGTTTGGGCCAGAACGCAACCGCCAGCGGCCCCGCCCGCGCACCCCACGTTTCCTGAACGATCCTGCCGCCGTGGCTGATCAACAGCGAGTCCTCGCCGGTTCGCACCCCCCAGACGGTTCCGTGTTCCTCGACCAGTAGGTCGGGCTTGTCGTACAGCGCCAAGGACGCCAGCCCGGCGGCCATCGGCGCCAATCCCAACAGCCGCCATCGGGTCCGCCACAGGCACAGCCACAATCCCCCCAGGGAAAACACGATCAGTCCCCAAACCGGCATGGGCGGCATGGCGATTTGGGCATATGGCAGGTTGGCCGACCAAAAACCGATATCGGTGACCCGGTCTATTCCCTGCCCCATCACCCATAGCGGCCAGGACTCCAGCCCCACCGGCATCAGGATCAAGGCGGCCAGGGCGAACGGCATGATGAACAATCCAACCAAGGGAACCGCCAACAGATTGGCGATCACCTGCCAAACGGCGATGCGATTGAAGTGATATAGGCCGTAGACCATGGTGGCGGTTCCGGCGACGAAACTGGTCAACCCCAAGCGGAACAGATGCAGCCCCGCCCGGCCGACCCAGGAATCGTAGTCCCGACGCCGGGCGCTCAGCCACGACCCGAGAACGTCGTAGGTGGCGATCAAAGCCGCCACCGCCGCGAACGACATCTGAAAACTGGGACCGACGATCTGCTCGGGCTCGATCACCAAAATAAGGCTGGCGGCAAAGGCCCACAGCCGCAACGACAGCGCGCCGCGATCCAGAAGAACGGCGACCAGAACCGCCGCCGCCATGATGAAGGCGCGGGTGGCGGGCACAGGGAAACCGGCCAAGGCCATATAGCCGCCGGTCACCGCCAGCGCCGCCAAAGCCGCCCATTTCTTGATGGGAAAATTGAGCGCCACCGCCGGAAACAGGGCCAGACCGCCCCTGACCAGAAAAAACACCAGCCCGGACAGCAAGCCCATATGCAGTCCGGCGATGACCAAAATATGGGCCAAACCGGAATTGCGATAGGCCGCCAGCACATCCGGGGGAATGCCCGAGGTCTCGCCGGTGACGATGGCGGTGGCGACGCCGCCGCTGGGTCCCGGCAAAGCGCCGCGGATATGGTCGGCAATGACTTGCCGCAGCCGGTTCAAGCCGATCCGCCACGAGCGCCGATCGGGCTCGGACAGAATTTCCGCCGGAGCCAGGGCCATTCCGGTCGCCCCCAACTCCATGAACCACGCTTTCCTTGGGAAGTCGTATGCGCCGGGAACGGCGGGTCTGGCCGGAGGCAACAACGTCGCCCGGATGGATATTCCTTGCCCGGCCTCGACGCCGGGGATGGTGTCCCGAAACCGCAGCCGCACCCGTTTGGGCAACGGTTCATCCGAAAGAAAATCCACATCGTCCAGGGTAACGCGCTCGCCGCCGCCATCGGCGATTTGTTCGACCAGCGAGACGGTGCCCTTTACCTGGACCGCTCCGCTCATATGCAACAGCACCGGCGCCGTCTTCCAAACGGTCCGCATCTGGGCGGCGGCAAATCCGATGCCGACGCACAACACTCCCAGAGCCAAAAGCCGTCCGGCCAGCCCGCTACGACCGGCCGCCGCCAACAACGACAGCGCCCCGGAAATCAAAACCCACCCAACCCATGCGGGTGGCTCGGAGCCCTGCCCGAAATAGACCGCCACGCCGCTTCCCAGAAACACAGGAATCCACAGCGGATAACGATCTTTCTCGGCATCAAGGCTTTTGACGATCCAAGAAACAATCGCTATGGTGTGGATATTTCCTAACCTTTCGGGCTGGTTTTGTGGCATATACCCTCTTCAGACGCTTCGTAATGCCGTCCAATGGTAGCGAGCGGAGCGGCTTTGTCACCAGTCTTAATTTCAAGGTGTTGATACGCCCATCATGACCGTCGTAACCCGTTTCGCTCCATCGCCCACCGGATACCTGCATATTGGCGGAGCCAGAACCGCCTTGTTCAATTGGCTTTACGCCCGCCGTCACGGCGGAAAATTCCACCTTCGGATCGAAGACACCGACCGGCAGCGTTCGACCGCGGACGCCGTGGACAAGATCTTCGACGGTTTGCGCTGGCTGGGTTTGGATTGGGACGGCGAGCCGGTCTTTCAATTTACCCGCGCCCAGCATCACGCCGCCATCGCCGACCAACTGCTGCAAAACGGCAACGCCTACCGGTGCTACTGCACCCCCGACGAACTGACGGCGATCCGCGAGGAGCAGAAGGCCAAAGGCCTGCCGACCCGGTATCCGGGCATCTGGCGGGACCGCGATCCCGCCGACGCCCCGGCAGGCGCCCCATTCGCGGTCCGGCTGAAGGCGCCTCAACACGGCGAAACCACCGTGGCGGACATGGTTCAGGGGGAAGTCCGGGTGTCCAACGAGCAATTGGACGACATGGTCTTGCTGCGCGCCGACGGCACGCCCACCTATATGCTCTCGGTCGTGGTTGACGATCACGACATGGGCATCACCCACGTGATACGGGGGGACGATCATTTGACCAACACCTTCCGTCAATATCAGCTTTACAAGGCGTGCGGCTGGCAGGTCCCTCATTTCGCCCATATCCCCCTGATCCACGGCCCCGACGGAACCAAGCTGTCCAAGCGCCACGGGGCCTTGGGCGCCGAGACGTATCGCGACATGGGCTTTCTGCCCGAAGCGATGCGCAATTACCTGATGCGTCTGGGGTGGAGCCACGGCGACGACGAAATCATTTCCACCGAACAGGCGGTGCAATGGTTCAATTTCGACGCCATCGGACGATCCCCCGCCCGCTTCGACCTGGGTCGGCTGACGATCTTGAACGGCCATTATCTGCGTCAGGCGGACGATACGAGACTTGTGGAGCTTTTGCTGCCGCTGCTGGCCGAACGTCTGGGACGGCCCGTTACCGATGCGCAGAAACTGCGTTTGCAGTCCGGCATCGCGGGCTTGAAGGAACGGGCGAAAACCCTTCTCGAATTGGCGGATCAAGCATTGTTTTACGCCAAGGAGCGGCCGGTGGCTTTCGACGACAAAGCCCGCCGCATCCTGACCGAAGGCGGAACGGATTTGCTGGCCCGGTTTAAACCCTTGATCGAAGGCGTCGCCAATTGGCGGCGTCACGACCTGGAGGAATTGGCACGGACCTTCGCCGAATCCCAAGGCCAGAAACTAGGATCAATCGCGCAGCCGTTACGAGCCGCGCTTACCGGGACCTCTGTCTCCCCCCCCATTTTCGACGTGATGGAAATCCTGGGGCGGGACGAGACGGTGGGAAGACTTGTTGATGTTATCTTTTCTTCTGAAGATACAGAAACAAATGTAGTGACTTTACTTGACTAACGGAAGGGATGGCAAAATGACTGCTAAAGACGGATTTACTCTCACAGACAATAAGACCGGCAAGAAAATCGACTTGCCGCGTTTTTCCGGCACGGTCGGTCCCGATGTCGCCGATATCAGGTCGCTCTACGCCAATCTTGACGTCTTCACCTACGATCCCGGATTCACCTCGACGGGGTCGTGCAAATCGGCGATCACCTACATCGACGGCGACAACGGCATTCTGCTTCACCGGGGCTATCCCATTGAGCAGTTGGCGGAAAACTCCGACTTCCTGGAAACCGCGTATCTGATCCTGTACGGCGAACTGCCCAGCGACGAGCAGAACAAGAAGTTCCGGCACGACGTGACCTATCATTCGATGCTGCAAGACCAGATGAACTATTTCTATCGCGGTTTCCGCCGCGACGCCCACCCGATGGCGGTTCTGTGCGGCGTGGTCGGCGCCATGGCGGCGTTCTATCACGACTCGACTAACGTGAACGACCCGGTTTCCCGCGAGTTGGCCAGCTTCCGCCTGATCGCGAAGATGCCGACGATCACCGCCTGGGCCTATAAATACTCGCAAGGCCAACCGTTCGTCTATCCGAACAACAAGATGACCTATGCCGAGAACTTCCTGCACATGATGTTCGCCACCCCGTGCGAGGAATACCGCCCCAGCCCCGTGCTGATCAAAGCCATGGACCGTCTGTTGATCCTGCACGCCGATCACGAACAGAACGCGTCCACCTCCACCGTCCGACTGGCCGGTTCTTCCGGTGCCAATCCGTTCGCCTGTATCGCCGCGGGCATCGCCTCGCTGTGGGGTCCCGCCCATGGCGGCGCCAATGAAGCCGTGCTGCAAATGCTGCATCAGATCGGCTCGAAGGACCGGATTCCCGAATTCATCAAGCGCGCCAAGGACAAGGACGATTCGTTCCGTCTGATGGGATTCGGCCACCGGGTTTACAAGAACTACGATCCGCGCGCCAAGATCATGCAAAAAACCTGTCACGAGGTTCTGGATGAATTGGGCAAGAAGAACGATCCCTTGCTGCAATTGGCCATGGAACTGGAACGCATCGCGCTTAGCGACGAATATTTCGTCGACCGCAAGCTGTTCCCCAACGTGGATTTCTATTCCGGCATCATCTTGCAGGCCATGAACATTCCGACCCATGCCTTCACCTGCCTGTTCGCACTGGCGCGCACGGTGGGCTGGATCGCTCAATGGAACGAAATGCACGCCGACAGCGATCAAAAGATCGGCCGCCCCCGTCAGTTGTACGTGGGCGCGGCGCAACGGGATTATGTCCCGATGGCCAAACGCTAATCTTTCCTATCAAGGCCGGGATTAAACTCCCGGCCTTTTTCTTTTTACATAATTTAGTGCCGATGTCCTTTGTCGTGTGGTAAGTCTAACTTTACCCTATTGCTTGACTGTTTTCGGGGTGACGACATGGACAAGTCTATTTTGACGACCCCCGGACCCGCTGAACCCGTCGCGATCTCGGACTTCGTCGAACGGGCGAGTTGGGTTCCCACCATCGGAGCCGGTCGCGCCGAGCATTTCGACCGACTGCTTCACGCTTGGCAGGCCCGCTTCACTTTCTTCATTTCTCCCGTGGGGCTAAGACTGGCCTTCGCCGACTGGATCATGCATCTGGCCAATGCTCCGGGGATGCAGACGCGCCTAGCCGAATTGGCCGTCAAGCAGTACGCCAACCTAGCGCGCACCTCGCTGCCGGCCACGGTCGTTGGCGGCAGCCGCCCCTGTATCCAACCGCGGTCGACGGACAAGCGCTTCAGCAACGCGGCTTGGCAGCAGCAACCGTTCCGTCAAATGTATCAAAGTTTCCTGATGATGGAAGAATGGTGGCACATGGCGACGACCGGGGTTCATGGCGTAAGCCCCGAGCACGCCCGGATGGTGGACTTCACCACGCGGCAGATTCTGGACATTCTGTCGCCGTCGAATTTTCTGTTCACCAATCCCGAGGTGATGAACAAGACCTGTGCCGAGGGCGGTCAGAATCTGGTGCGCGGCATGGGTAAAATGACGGAAGATTGGATGTCCTACGTTTCGGGGGAAAAGCCCCCGGCGTCCAAGAACTTTCAAGTCGGACGCAATCTGGCCGTCACCCCCGGCAAGGTGGTGTTTCGCAACGATCTCATGGAATTGATCCAATACGCCCCGGCAACCGAAACGGTCCATGCCGAACCGGTGTTCATCGTACCCGCCTGGATCATGAAATATTACATCCTGGATTTGTCGCCCAGGAATTCCCTGGTCGCCTATCTGGTTTCGCAAGGGTTCACGGTCTTCATGATATCGTGGCGCAACCCGGGCGTCGAGCAACGCGACGTCGGGATGGACGGCTATCGCTGGCGCGGCATCGGCGCCGCGTTGGGGGCCATAAACGCCATCGTGCCCGACCGCAAGGTTCACGCCGTCGGCTATTGTTTGGGAGGCACGTTGCTGGCGCTGACCGCCGCCGCCATGTCGCGCGACGGCGACGACCGTTTCAAAAGCATCACCTTGTTGGCCACCCAGACCGACTTCACCGAGGCCGGCGAGTTGATGGTGTTCGTCAATTCGGCGCAGGTCGCCTATCTGGAAGACACCATGTGGGATCAAGGCTATCTCGATACCAACCAGATGGCGGGCGCCTTTCATTTGTTGAATTCCAACGACCTGATCTGGTCGCGCATGATTCACCAATATTTGATGGGCGCGACCGAACAAACCAACGATCTGATGGCGTGGAACGCCGACGCCACCAGGATGCCCTTTAAAATGCATACGGAATATCTGCGGCTGTTCTTCCTGAACAACGACCTTGCCGAGGGACGGTATTTCGTCGACGGCCGCCCAGTGGCTTTGACCGATATCGCCGCGCCGATTTTTGCCGTCGGCACCAGAACGGATCACGTCGCGCCGTGGCGCTCGGTCTACAAAATCAACCTTCTGACCGACACCGAAATCACCTTCGTGTTGACCTCGGGCGGACACAATGCCGGCATCGTCAGCGAATTGGGGCATCCCGGCCGCAAATACCAGATCACCGCGCAAAAGTCGGACGAACATTACATCGATCCGGACAGATGGGTGGCCACAACGCCCGAACACGAGGGTTCGTGGTGGCCCGAATGGACCCGCTGGCTGGCCGAGCGGTCTTCGGACAAGGTTCCGCCGCCGCCGCTTGGCGCGGCGGCGCAACGATACCGGGTGATCGGCGACGCCCCCGGAACCTATGTGATGGAACCGTGAATCCTTAAGCGAGGGCTGGCATTCCGGAAGGCATGAATCCGGACAGCACGATTTGTTGGACCTTGGCGAAGGCCTTGGCCTCGATCTGCCTGATCCGCTCCCTGGAAACTCCGAATCGCTCGCCCAGTTCTTCCAAGGTCGGAGGCGCATCGGTCAAACGCCGTTGGATGAAAATATCCCGTTCCCGCTCGTCCAAACGGTCCAGAGCGCTGGCGATCAAAGACCGGCCGCGATCAAGTTCTTCAACGCGGGCAAAAATCACTTCCTGGTTGGGAGTCGCATCGGCGATCAAATTCTGGACCTCGACGCCGCTTTCACCGACGGTGACATTCAGCGAAGAATCGCGCGCGACCATCCGGCGGTTCATGGCCACGACATCGCCTTCGGGCACATCCAGTTCGGTGGCGATGGCCGCGACATTGTCCGGGCTAAGATCGCCCTGATCGACGATCGCCAGCTTGGCTTTAATGCGCCGCAGATTGAAGAACAGCTTCTTTTGCGCCGACAGCGTCCCCATCTTGACCATGGACCAGGAATTCAGCACGAACTCGTTCAATGCCGCCTTGATCCACCATATGGCATACGTAGCCAGCCGGGCGCCGCGATCGGGATCGAATTTCTTGACGGCCCGCATCAGCCCAAGATTTCCCTCGGAAATCAAATCGGCCACGGGCAAACCGTAATGACGGTAACCCACCGCGATCTTGGCGACGTAGCGCAGGTGACTGGTCACCAGCTTATGCGCCGCCTCGGAATCCTCATGCTCCTGCAAACGCTTTGCAAGCATGTATTCTTCCTCGGCGCTCAGCATGGGCATGGCGCGCACTTCTCGCAGATATTTCGACAAACCTGAATCGACAACGGATATCGTTGTTTGCATGGGTCACATCCTCCTTAAGAGCAACATGACACGGACCCATCACTAAGGATCGGGTCCATGCGCGATCATCATACGGCCCTGCAATAGGCACCGCGATCACAGGGCGAGTATCTCAATTCGCACCCAAAAAGTCAACGATTGCGCTTATATTTTTACTCCCGATTTGGCCAGCAGCGTCTGCCGTGCTTGCTGAACCATGGGATTGGGGGCGGGAAAGCGGCGGTACAGTTCCAAGGTTACGTCCAGCAACTTATCGTCGTTGCTGTTGCCGCGCCGGATGTTTTCGGCCCCGGCCACATAGCTTTTGTGTATGACCACGGAATTGACGGGAATATGGACCAAGTCCCAGTCCTTAAGGCAGGAAAGCAGGAATTCCCAATCCTCGTACAGAATGAAGGCGTGATCGAATCGCCGTTCCTTGACGGCGGCGACGGGATAGATCAGGCACGAATTGGGAATGCGATTAAGAACGAACACGTCGTTCCTGGTAACGCCGCCGATCTCCACGACGCTGGTTTTGATGGCAAGCGGCGGGTGCTGCGTCCGGTCTTCCTCTTGGATCATGAAATCGCAAAAGGCGATTTTTCCAATGGATGAATCCAGCGTTTTGGACAGCATGGCCAAGTGGTCGGGCTCGAAGGTATCGTCGTCGTCCAGGAACATCACGAACGGCGTGTCCGCCAGTTGAAGCCCCATGTTCCGGCTGCTGGCGGGTCCGTTTCCATCGTTGTGAACCGCATAGACGTAGCGCCCCCGCAACCCCGATAGCGCTTCGTAAGGCGGAAAATAATTCGACGAATCCGAGACGATGACGACCCGGAAATCCTGGAAGCTTTGGCACGCCAGGGAAAGCAGGGTCCGATGCAAAAGAAGAGGCCGGTCATGGGTAGGAACGATAATGGTAAACAAAGCGGCACCGTCTCAAAATTATGATGGGTTTCCCAAGGCTACGCGTTGTGTCTGTGCGCAAGCTTCGCTATTGTGCACCTTGCGTTGGTCTAGGACCAAGAGGAGAATCAATGCCATCGTTCGAAATTCAGACAATGCGCGCTGGGCGGTGGATCATGTCGTCCATCCTCGACAAGGAAGACCAAGCCATGTCGTCGGCGCAACGGCTTTTTCAGGATCGAAAGTGCGAAGGCGTCAGAATCCTTAGTATCGTCAACCGCAACGACGGCAGCTCTTCCGAGAAGGAAGTCTTCATCCGCACCCGCAACGTGCAGGAGGAGGAAACCGTCTCGGTGTCCCAGGTCGACAAGGTTCCGCCGCCTTGCGTCACCGCCGAGGAATATTACGGCTTCGACAGCCGCCTGACCATGAACAAACTGTTCCGCAGTTATTGCGACCAGACGTTTCTGACCCCGACCGAATTGATTCACGATTCCAGGGAACTGAAGCGGCTTCAGGACAAGGGAACGCTTGTTTCCACGGCGGTGGACCGGGTCGCCACCTTGCAGGCCCGACAGACCGGCGGCGACGCCAAGCGCCGCAAGGACGAACTGTTCAAGGCGGTGGAAGACATTCTGATCCGCGCCAGGACGGCCGAAAAGTTGGCGCTCCCCCCCATCGACGGCAAGTTCGGGGACGTTTTCAAGAAACTTCCCAAAGACGAAACGCCCGACTATCTGGCGCTGAAGGTTCTGACCAAGGATCTTCTCAACATCCGCAATTGGCCGACCAAACTGGAACGGCTGTGCAAATTGGCTTTGGCCGAACCCGACCCCCATGCCTTGGAAATCTTGGACGGCGTCATCGCCGACGTCCTGGGATCGAACATCGTCCAGGACATTTTGGGGTGGCAGCCCAATCTTGGCCAAGCCATCTGCCGAATGATCGATCTGGCCGACGGCAAGTTGCCCGAACAACCCAACGACGCGGGCGAAAGTTCGGGGCTGCTCAACAGTCTGTTCGGCATGGGCAAACTTCCGATCAGCAAAACATGCCTGGTCGAACGCGCCCACCGTCAGCTCCGCTCCCCCAATCCCTTGAGCCGGTCCGAGCCCGACAAGGAAAAAGAAGTCTACAAACAGGTCGTCGAACGCCTGCTGCTTCCCAGCGGGTTCTACGACGGCCCCGAAACCGCCGAGGCGCTGACGCTTCGCTATTCGCGCCTGTTGAACGAAGGCGGGATCGAGGGCCAAAAGAAGGCCATCACCGGAACCTGCCGGTCGATGCCCGACAAGGTGGCGAGCATCATCTACCTGTGCGAGATGCTGAAGCTTCCCGGCACCGTGGATCTTTTGGACGTCGTCATGGAACGCTTCGAGGACATTTTGTTCGTCCGCCACATATCCGATCTGTGCCTGAAAGGACTCACGGGCCGCGAGCGGCTGGTCCGGGCGACCGGCGCCTATCGCGCCGTGGTCGCGGCGAAAATTCCCGAGACCCTGAAAAAGAAAATCGCCGAACGAATCGACGCCATCATCGACCGCTTTTTGGTCGACGAGCAAATCATCGAGAAAATGAACGACCCTTCGATTCATTTGCGGGACCGCGCCTCGCGGTTGATCCAGTTCTGCTCGGCGGGCGTCCTGCCGCCCGAAGGCAAAGCCATCGCCCGCGCCAAGGAACGGGTGGTCGAGTTGCTGCGCCAGCCCAATTTCGAGGAGCACTTCATCGAAGGCATCGCCGACCCCGAGATGGTTCAACAGACGTTGCGGGTGCTTCACGCCTTGTTGACCAAGGCGGGCCTTAAGGCTTGAACGACAATCCGAACTCGCTGCCCAGGACCACCAGAAGGTCCACCCCGGCATCGCGGGTCGACAGCCAATCGCCTTCGACCAAATGAAAATGAGCGGCGCCGCTGACGGGAGAGGACAGCCATATTTCCCGATTGGGCCGGTGTTTGTTGATGACGTATTGTCCGCCGTTCTCGACGGTCATGGTCAAGATGCCGCCTTGCAAGTCCACATCGATCCTGTCGCCAAGCAAATCGTCGACCCGATCCGCGATCAACTCGATCAGGGTGTCGGCCATGACATTGAAATCCGTTTCGTCCACGTTTCGCGCTCCCATCGTTCTTCCGCAAAATGGAACAGACAATTCCCCATTGCAAGACCCCTTGAATTTCTATATAGAAGCCCCTTCGAATTTCCAGGCAGGGCATCATGAAAAACGACATTCATCCCGACTACCATGAAATCACCGTGGTGATGACCGACGGTAGCGAATTCAAGACACGCTCCACATGGGGCAAGGCGGGCGACACGCTGCGTCTGGACATTGACCCCAAATCCCATCCCGCGTGGACGGGCGTCCATCGTCTGGTCGATACCGGCGGACAGTTGGCGAAGTTCAACAAACGCTTCGCCAATTTCGGCTTGAAGAAGTAAGTACTTCGTAAATGCGTATTATTGAAAAGCGGCACCCGATGCCGCTTTTCTTTTTTTTGATTCATTCTTAATCGTTTGGGTGTAAAACCTCGCTCGTTTGGCGGATTTGAAGTTTTTAGGGTCTGATACTATTCAGACGTTCGTTGATCCCCCATCTGGTATACCGAACGCCTGAATTCGATTCCTGATCCAAGGGTGTTGTTTTCTACCATGAATGTTACGCATTTCGAAGTTTACGCCTATGACCGGTCCCGCGGCTGGGTATTGCACGCCCGGTTTACCGGCCAAGAGCGCGAAACGGCGATGGACGAAGCCCGGGAACTGGAAAGGATGGGATTCAAATCCCGGGTTGCCCGCGAAATCTACGACACCGAGGCGAACACTTACGAAGAATCCGACATCTATGTCAGCCGCGCGCCGGATACCGCGGCATCCTCCTTCCAAGGCGGAAGCGCCGGAAAAAGCAAGGGCGGCAGAGCGGCGCCACCGGCAAGGCGCGGATCGTCCGCGGCATCGGGCGGCCCCTCTTCTTCCGCCAAGCCTTCCGCCTCCGAAAGGGGGGAAAGCGCCGGAAAACAAGCCCTCAGCCTGATCAAGTCCAAGGCCTTCACCTACATCGTCATCGTTCTTGTGATTGGCTTTTCCTGTGGCCTTGGCGTCGTCCGCCTGTTGCCAACGGTGATCACCACCGCTTGGAATATGGGCTATCACATTGATCTTAAAGCAGATTCATACGAGAACATCTTGCTGATGGCGTTCGCTGGCGCGTTCATCCTGACCGCCGGTCCATTGTTTCTATACCTGATGCCCAAGATGTTCGGGAAAAAGGCCAGCTTGTCCGGAAGTGAAATTCAGGACGTCAAGCAGCAGATGATCCAACAAGCCAAGCGCAAGAAAGTTCAAGAATCCCTGGATAGCCTGACCAAGCAAGCCTTGATGGAGGAATCCGCAGCCGACGTTTCGCCCCTGGACGCGCCCATAAATTTCGATGACGACGAAGACGACGACGAAGACGACGCTCCGCCGCCCCCCGCTCCCGAGCCCTCTCAAGAGCAGGCGGATCAGGGGAAGTCGGCATCCCTGTCTTTGACCGAAGCGTCCAACAAGATGAGAACCTTTGTCGACAGCGCCGTCAACGCCATCAAAACCACCAAGACCCAATTGGACAATTACAACAAGTTCGCGCTGCATCTTTATGTGGCGGGAGCGGTGGACGTGCTGGCCGACAGCATGACCCTGGTCGCGTCCGACCGCCGGAAGCTTACCGCCAACTCACTGGCTTCGCTGGGCACCAAGGGCGAAATGGCCGAGCAGTTCTACGATAAGGTTCGCGAATACACCGTCGAGGAACGCTATCGCAAAATGGTGGATTTCGGCCGCTCGGCCATGAGCGATTTCCTTAAGGGCGCCGAGGCCTCGGCCCATGGCCAACTGACCGGTGCCATCCAGGAATGGAGCCGCGGCGCGGCCGGCGCGACCGCGTCTTCCACGATTACCGTCATGTTCACCGACATGGTCGGGTCCACGGATATGACCCAGGACCGGGGCGACGTGGCGGCCCAGGAAATCGTGCGCCGCCACAACACCATCGTCCGCATGGCCATCTCGCAATTCGGCGGCAAGGAAATCAAACATACCGGCGACGGCATCATGGCGTCTTTCGACGACGCCACCGGAGCCGTGGATGCGTCCATCGCCATTCAGCGCAATGTCGGCAGCCACAACAAGGCCAGACCCGACCAACCCCTGCAATTGCGCATCGGACTTAACGCGGGCAAACCCATCCAAGAGGAAAACGACATCTTCGGCGCCACCGTGCAATTGGCCGCCCGGGTCTGCGCCGCCACCAAACCGGAACAGATTCTGTGCACGGAATCGGTTCAATCCCGTTGCCGGGGCCGAGCCGACGTCGTTCAATCGGTCGGCAGCGTCCCCCTAAAGGGGTTCAAGGACCCCATTCCGCTGTTCGAGATCAAGTGGTAGAGCGAGCGAATCAGCCCCGTATATGCAGAATGCACACCAGGGTGAACAGCCGCCGCGCCGTATCGAAGTCCATGTCGATTTTATCTGCCAAACGCTCTTTCAGCAGCGACGATCCTTCGTTATGAAGGCCCCTCCGCCCCACGTCGATCGCTTCTATTTGCGCCGGCGTTGACTTGCGGATGGCGTCGAAATAGCTTTCGCAGATCAGGAAATAATCCTTGATGATGGATTGGAACTGCTTGACCGGCAGCGCCACGATTTGCAAGGGGTGCCCGTCCCGGGTGCGGAGATCCAGCAGCAGTCTGTTGTCTTCGACCGATAAATGGACCGCATAGGGTCCCTGCTCGTCGCCGATAAGAGCAAAGGTGTTTTCCTCCAAAAGATCGAAAATGGCGATGGCGCGTTCCTGCTCGACCTCGGGCTTGCGTCTGACGCCCGCGTTTTCATCCAATTGAATGTGAATTATGCGGTTCTTCGAAGTCACCGCACGGCGCCCCTTCCCGCAAGACGGAGATAGATCGAGCGGGCATGAGCGTCCAACCCCTCGGCCTCGGCCAGCGTAACCGCGGCCGGTCCGATTGCGGCCAGGGACTGAGCGTCGCAACCCAGCAGCGTTGTGCGTTTCATGAAATCCTGAACCCCCAACCCCGACGAGAACCGGGCCGAACGAGCGGTCGGCAGCACATGATTGGGACCGCCCACGTAATCGCCGATAGCCTCGGGCGTTAGGCGGCCCAGGAAGATGGCGCCCGCATTGCGGACCTTGACCGCATACCGCTCGGGATGGGCAACGGCCAGTTCCAAATGCTCGGGAGCGATTTGATCGATCAGGCCGACGGCATCGTCCAAATTGGGAATCAGGATGATCGCGCCGAAATCGCGCCAACTGGCTTCGGCGATCTTGGCCCGGTCCAAGGTGCCCAGATGCTCCCAAATGGCATGCTTGACCTTTTCGGCGAACCCAGCGTCGTCGGTGATCAGAATGGATTGCGCCACCGGATCGTGCTCGGCTTGGCTCAACAGGTCAGCCGCGATCCACGAGGGGTCGTTGGCGCCGTCGGCCACCACCAGAATTTCCGACGGGCCGGCGATCATGTCGATGCCGACGATGCCGAACACTTGCCGCTTGGCCGCCGCCACATAGGCGTTTCCGGGTCCGACGATCTTATCCACCGGACGGATCGTTTCCGTGCCATAGGCCAGGGCCGCAACAGCCTGGGCGCCGCCGACGCGATAGATTTCGTCGACCCCCGCCAAGCGCGCCGCCGCCAGCACCAGCGGGTTGATCTTGCCGTCGGGGGTGGGCACCACCATGACCAGACGTTCGACGCCGGCCACCTTGGCGGGAATGGCGTTCATCAATACCGACGAGGGATAGGCCGCCGTGCCGCCCGGCACGTAAAGTCCCGCCGCCTCGACCGGCGTCCAGCGATAGCCCAGCCGCACGCCGACGATGTCGGTGAAATGATCGTCGGACGGTACTTGCCTTTGGTGGAAAACGCGAATCCGCTCGGCCGCCAGTTCCAGGGCCGCCATCACTTCGGGAGCGATCGAGGAAGCGGCCGCGTCAACTTCGGCTTTGCCGATACGCAATCCTTCCGCACCAAGCTTCAGCCGGTCGAATTTAGCGGTATACTCAATCAGCGCCAGATCTCCCCTGGCCCTTACGTCGGCGACGATGGCGGCGACGGCGGCGTTAACGTCGGCGTCGTTTTCGCGCTTCATGGTCAACAGGCGACCGAATTCCGCGGCGAAATCGGGACCCGCGGCATCAAGTTCAAGCGGCATGACGAGCTCCACAAACATCGCGAAAACGATCGATCCACCCCGTCAAATCCTCGGGATGAACTTTCAGCGCCGCGCGATTGACGATCAAACGGCTGGTCACCTCGGTGATGACCTCCACTTCCTTCAGTCCATTGGCCACCAGGGTGCCGCCGCTTGACACCAAATCGACGATCCGACTGGCCAAGCCGAGACTGGGGGCCAATTCCATCGCGCCGTTCAACTTAACGCATTCGGCCTGAACGCCGCGTTGGGCGAAATGGCGGCGGGTCACCTCGGGATATTTTGTGGCGATGCGGATATGGCTCCACCGCCTGGGATCGTCGGAGGCGGCCAATGCGTCGGGTTCGGCCACCGACAGTCGGCACCGCCCGATGTTCAGGTCCAGCGGCGCATAAACTTCGGCGTAATCGAACTCCATCAGGACGTCGTTGCCGCAAATGCCCAGATGAGCGGCGCCGAACGCCACGAAAGTGGCCACGTCGAACGAGCGCACCCGGATGATGTCAACATGGGGCAGCGAAGTGGAAAACCGCAGCTTACGGCTTTTGGGATCGTCGAAGGCCGGTTCCGGCTCGATCCCCGCCGCACGCACCAGCGGCATGGCTTCGTCCAGAATGCGGCCTTTGGGCAGCGCGATCACCAATGGATTGTCGGATACGGTCACCGTTTCCTCCACATCACAGGCGCGGCAGGGTCACGCCCTGCTGCCCTTGATATTTGCCGCTGCGGTCCCGATACGAAACCTCGCATACGGACTCTCCCTTCAGAAAAATGAACTGACACGCGCCTTCGTTGGCGTAAATCTTGGCGGGCAACGGCGTCGTATTGGAAAATTCCAAAGTCACGTGCCCTTCCCATTCCGGTTCGAGCGGCGTCACGTTGACCACGATTCCGCAACGGGCATAGGTGGACTTGCCCAAGCAAATCACCAAGACGTCGCGGGGAATGCGAAACAATTCCACGGTTCTGGCCAAGGCGAAGGAATTGGGCGGGATCACGCACACGTCGGTATCCACGTCGACGAAGCTTTTCGGGGAAAATTCCTTGGGGTCGACGATGGCGGAATTGACGTTGGTGAAAATTTTGAACTCGCTGGAAACCCGGGCATCGTAGCCATAGGAAGACACGCCGTAGGAAATCACCCCTTCGCGCTTCAGGTTCTCTGTAAACGGCTCGATCATGCCGTGTTCCGTCGCCATCCGGCGAATCCAAGTATCGGGCATTACGGACATAAGGGTGACACTCCTGTGAGACAATGGACCGTTTTAGCGCGTGGACTTCGTGGGCGCAACAGACGCGAAATGATTATCTTGGGGAAATTTCAACGGTCGTCGACACCATCGTTTCGAAGACGAACCTGGACTTTGCGTCTGGCGAGGTTGGCCCGAAGCGCTTCCGCCTCGCGCTGCTTGCGCGATTTGGCGGCTTCGCCCGCATCGTCGGCAGGATGATTCTTTTGCTGTTTTTCATCGTCCATCGGTAACCTCTTCGATTTTCCCTACCATAGCGCTTGCAGCGCCTGCTTTGCTATGGCATAAAGCGCGCCTCTCGTCGTAGCGCATCATCGGTGCGCATGGCGCTGCTGCCGTAGCTCAGTCGGTAGAGCATACCCTTGGTAAGGGTAAGGTCGATGGTTCGATTCCATTCGGCAGCACCATTTTCGGGTCTGCCCCAAAGATGGGGGCACTGGGCGGTTTCACTATAGCCCGCCTTGTGGGAGATGCCCACACAAGACGATGACTCTTAGTCGATAGTTCTGGAAGTTTCGGAAGCCGTAAGCTCGT
>Ga0316224_1001822_pt1 | contig 21681 bp, 17 predicted proteins | sample TBH18013metaG_FD_206254 | JGI IMG/M metagenome (GOLD analysis project Ga0316224, IMG submission 206254) | Freshwater microbial communities from Trout Bog Lake, Wisconsin, USA - TBH18013 | ecosystem: Environmental > Aquatic > Freshwater > Lake > Hypolimnion/Profundal zone | place: USA: Wisconsin... | reverse complement strand
CAATTACTCGGAAAAAGATGAAGGTTATAAAGACCACGGCTCGAGTGTTTTTCAGTTTAAGACCGGGCAAAAATACCATGTTGCTTTCTGGGTACAAAAACAACGCTTAAGAATGTACGCAGATGAAAATAAGGTACTCGATCTGCCCCGCGGGCTAATAGCAGACTATATTTACAACATTTTCAGGATAGAAACAACAGATGAAGCCACTCCACTCCTTAGTAATTTCAGGATCGCCACAGGCCTCCCTGATATGCGGAATAAATTGCTTACTGAAGGAAAACTGATTTCTTACGGGATTCAGTTCGATGTAAACTCGGATAAGATTAAACCGGAATCTTTTGCTACCCTGAAAGAAATAGCCCAGGTACTGACAGACAATCCGGCACTGAAAATAAAAATTGTAGGGCATACTGACAGCGATGGCGATGATGCCGCCAACCTCGACCTTTCCAGGCGCAGGGCCGCTTCTGTAAAAACGGCGCTCAACCAAAGCTTTAGTGTTGACAACAGCAGAATGGAAACAGACGGAAAGGGGAAAACCCAACCCATTGCGCCCAACGATAATGCCGTTAACAAAGCTAAAAACAGGAGGGTTGAGTTTCTGAAACTGTAAATTATTATCCCCTTCGCATTTTATGGCGGGTTAATTAATGTTGCGCCGATTCGGTTTATGAGGCTGGTCAGGGCAAATTATCACCTATAAATTGAAGGGCTGTTTTTCGTAACTTTAACAATGTGTTCATAAAACAATCTAAATATGTGGTGGGAGTATCTGTTGGTTTTTGCCGGAGCTTTTTTGTTTGACGTAGTGCCTTTTCCGTTTCCACCTGCCTTTACCATTATGGTCTTTTTTCAGATCATGTTCGGTTTAAACATCTGGCTTGTTATTGTAATTGGTGTAGCGGGCTCCATTTTTGGCAGGTATGTGCTTACGCTATATATCCCTTTGCTGGCCGGTAGAATTTTTAAGCCTTCAAAAAATGCAGATGTTCAGTTCCTGGGCGAAAAAATGAAAGAGAAAGGATGGAAAGGGCAACTGGCAATTATTGCATACTCCCTTTTACCCTTGCCCACCACCCCTTTATTTTTGGCAGGGGGAATGGCAAGGGTAAATGCGCGATATATTATTCCGGCGTTTTTCATCGGCAAATTTACAAGTGACGCTATTACGGTACATTTAGGCCAATATGCCGCATCGTACGCCGAAAATATAATGACCGGAACGTTATCGTGGTCGTCAATGATAAGTTTAATAATCGGATTATTCCTTGTTTGTCTTGTTTTGTTCATCGACTGGCGTTCGCTCATCCAAAAGAAAAAATTTCTGTTAAACTTTATGATATGGAAGAGCCATAGTGCGATTGATGATTGATAGAAAATGATATTTTTACCTCGCATTTAATCCATTCTTGCATGTTAAACATCAGCCTTGTTCAATTTACGCCCTCTTTGGGCAATCCAACCGGCAACCTAAAGCAAATTGGCAGCTTACTTGAGGGCATAACAACCGATATTATTGTACTGCCCGAACTATGTACAACCGGATATTCATTCTTATCAAAAGAAGAAACACTCGGGGCAGCCGAGGGGCCGGACGGTGAAAGTACTGCCTTTTTTAAAGAATTAGCTGCGGCCCATCAGGCCATGGTGGTTGCAGGTTTTGTTGAGAAAAGCGGTGATAAGGTCTATAATTCGGCGCTCATCTCCCTTCCCGATGGCGAGGTAAAGATCTATCGCAAGACGCACCTTTTTTACCGCGAGAAGCAATGTTTTGAGGCTGGAGATTCAGGTTTTTTTATCGTACAACATCCTTTTAATGACTGTAAGGTTGGTGTGATGATCTGCAACGACTGGCGCTACCCCGAGGCCGCCCGGAGCCTGGCTTTGCTTGGCGCAGATGTGATTGCCTGCCCCTCAAACCTAATATCGGACGTATGGCGCATAGGGATGCCGGCAAGGGCGCTCGAAAACAAAGTATTTGTAGCAGTAGCCAACCGCTGCGGCACCGAAACGCGGCAAATGGAAGATGGCAGTACACAATCGCTTACTTTTACCGGCGGCTCTGTGCTTTACAATTTCACCGGCGAAGTTATTGAGCAGGCAAATAAAACAGAAGAACGGGTCATCACTATACAAATTGATCCCTCACTTACCAGGGATAAACATTTTAACGCTTATAATGACTTGCTGAACGACAGGAGGCCGGAGTATTATTTGAGATAGTGAGATTTAACAATAAGGACAATGGCTTATGTTTAATTGTTTGGCTAAACGAAAAAGGAAATTCCCAAACAACAAGCAAGCTATTATCTGTCTATGCGCGTTTTTCTTGCTCAATTTACTGCTGTCTTTTACAATTCAGTAAACAAATCGTTACCTGATTTTGGCAAATCAATCGTTTGTTATTTTATCTTTGACCTCAGTTCCCTTTTCCCAATAATACCTTCAATCTAAATTTGAATACTAATAATTAAATTGTTTTTATATGAACTATTTGGCAAATACACTAAGATACCAGGGCATGGAATACCGCCGTTGCGGAAATAGCGGCCTTAAACTGCCCGCGGTTTCCCTGGGCTTGTGGCATAATTTCGGCGATATTGACAGGCTTGAAAACGCGCGCAATATTTTGCGGTTAGCGTTTGACAGTGGAATTACACATTTCGACCTGGCAAATAATTACGGCCCGCCTCCGGGTTCAGCAGAGGAAAACTTTGGTAAACTTTATAAGGATGACTTTAAAAGTTACCGCGACGAACTGATCATTTCAACAAAAGCAGGCTGGCCTATGTGGGATGGCCCTTATGGCGACATGGGCTCAAAAAAATACCTGGTGGCAAGCCTTGACCAGAGTTTAAAAAGAATGGGCCTGGATTATGTAGATATATTTTATCACCACCGCCCGGATCCTGAAACGCCGCTGGAAGAAACGATGACCGCGCTTGACCTGATCGTACGCCAGGGGAAGGCTCTTTATGTGGGTATATCCAGCTATCAGCCGGCAGAAGCCGCAAAAGCAATTGCAATTTTAAAGGAACTGGGCACGCCATGCCTGATACATCAACCTAAATACTCCATGTTCGACCGCTGGGTGGAAGATGGTTTGCTGGATGTACTCGGAGAAACAGGCGTAGGCTGTATCCCGTTTTCGCCGCTGGCGCAAGGGCTTTTAACCAATAAATACCTGCACGGTATCCCGGAGGGTTCAAGGGCCGCAACACACCGCGGCAACGGAGCCATAGAAGAAGATGCGGTATCGGATGATAGAATTTCGCAGGCAAGGCAGCTGAACGAGATAGCTCAGGAACGCGGCCAAAACCTGGCGCAACTGGCATTGGCGTGGATCCTGAAGGATAAACGGATCACTTCTGTGCTCATCGGCGCAAGCAGGCCCGAACAGGTTACGGACTCCATAGGCTGCATCAAAAACACAACATTCAGCGAAGAAGAACTGGCACGGATCAATAAAATTTTGAAATAGGACTAAAAAGGCCTCTCAAAATGGGAGGACTTTTTGTTTAAAGGCAAAACAGGTATTTATAAAACAATAACCGATGATGAAAAAGACCACCGTTTTTACATTTCTTTTTCTGTTTACCCTGACAGGAATGGCGTTTAATGCTTTGGCGCAGGATGGCCCGCAGGCAGATCATATTGCCCTATATGTAAAAGACCTGAAAACAAGCGCGGATTTTTATGAAAATGTGATGCTGCTTAAGGTGATCCCGGAGCCTTTCCATGATGGCAAACACGTTTGGCTGCGTACAGGGGAGCATACCCAGCTGCATTTGATCCAGGGTGCCGCAGAAATAACTCAGCACGATATCAACTCACATTTTGCATATACCGTGCCCAATTTGCTGGAATTCACCAAACATCTTGATAAACTGCATGTGAAATATGGCAACTGGAAGGGCGACTCCAAATCGCCTCAACTACGACCGGATGGCGTTAAACAGGTTTATTTACAGGACCCGGACAATATCTGGATTGAAGTTAATGATGATAAGTTTTGATGGTCCCGGTAACATTGCCGTATGCATATCAAAATAATTTTGCTTTGATCATGCTTCGCGCGATCAAACAGGCTCCGGTACTTTAAATAGGCGAGCCTTTTTAAAAGACAGACTGACAGATCATCCAAAGAATCCCATATCATTTTTCTTTTTATCCAGGTAATCCCATTCATCTTTTTCACCCAGTTCGCGGTAGCTAAACCCTTTTTCTTTTAATACTATATAAACCATCCCAACCAGCATAAAAGGGAACAATGCAAACAAAATGAGGCTCAAAGAAAGCAAAGAGGTGATATTCAACGTTATCAAAAACAAGATGATATACAGGCTTGCTGCAATAATAAATACATTCGTTTTCATAAAAAACAATTGATACCCTTATTAACAAAGCTGAGAAAATAAAGTTTTTAACAGCTGTTTTTATATCGTTTTCTGGCAGGGCATTTGCGGGTATTGAATCAAAAATAAAATTTATGAAAGCAGTGCTGATATACGAATACGGTGGCCCGGATGTATTAAAATATGAAGAAAATGTGGCCGAGCCGGCGATCAATCCTGATGATGTATTGGTAAAAGTTTTTGCAACCAGCATTAATCCTGTTGACTGGAAAGTGCGTGATGGCCACATGAAAGGGTTAGCACGTGTATTTCCTGTGATTTTAGGATGGGATGTTTCGGGCGTGATAACAAAGGTGGGCTCTCAGGTAAACGATTACAAAATTGGCGATGAAGTGTACGCTCGCCCCGATGTATCACGGAATGGGACCTATGCCGAATTTGTGGCAGTGCGCGCAAATGAAATTTACTTTAAACCAAAATCAATTGATCACCTAAAGTCGGCGTCAATTCCGCTGGCAGGCCTTACTGCCTGGCAGGGTCTTTTTGATCATGGTAAATTACAAGCCGGGCAAAAAGTATTGATCCATGGTGCAGCGGGAGGGGTTGGAACCCTGGCTGTCCAGCTTGCCAAATGGAAAGGGGCTTATGTGATCGGTACAGCTTCGGAAAAAAACAGTGCCTTTCTGAAAGAACTTGGTGCAGACGAAGTAATTGATTATCGCAAAGAAAACTTCGAAGAAAAGTTAAAAGATATTGATGTGGTTTTTGATACCATCGGCGGGGAAACGCAAATAAAATCGCTGCAGGTTTTAAAACCGGGGGGCATATTGGTAAGTACCGTTGGCATCAGGGATGAAGCCGCGCTAAAAGCAAAGGGGATACACGGTGCCCAGTATATGGCGCAATCTGTGCCAGAAAATTTGAAACAACTGGCCGAACTGATAGACGCCGGCAAATTAAAACCGGTGATCGCTGAAATATTGCCGCTCAAAGAAATTTTAAAAGCGCACCAACTCAGCGAAGGCGGCCATACCAGGGGTAAAATTGTTTTACAGGTGGTGAAATAGTTCGCTGTCCGCTTACCTTGGCTTATACTCTTGAAACCTGCTGCGCAAAGGGGCTAAGCATATATTTCCTGACAAAAAAATGCGCCCCGGTTCTCAACCCGGAACGCACGCAACATCATTATCAGATAATGCTGACCAACTAAATCTCAGATAACCTGCTTAAGGATCATCCACGTTCTTTATTTACAATTGCTGACCGCGGACGATCAGTAAATTAAAATTTAATTTATTTAACGCCGGCCGGCGTTTGTTTTTTAACAATTAATTGGGGGTATAACAAGACCCAAGTTCGTTGTTAGCCGTATTAACATTGACATTATAATCAGACAAAGACCAGATATCGCCTGTATTAATGTCAGCAATATATAAATCATAGCCCCCTTTTGAATCTGACCTGGTGCTGGATAGAAAAACGTATTGTGCATTGCAGGGAAATGGGTCAGAATAATTTGCCGCAGAATCATCAAATGGTAAATATGCAGACGCTTTATTTATATCATAAAAACCCCTGAATATCTGGTCATTATTATTCGTTGCACTAACCCATGCCGTATAAAGAAACGACACACTATCCTTCGCAATAGGGTAATACTCATCGATATTTGCCTGAGCTGCCCGGGTCTTAACAATTACACCGTTAGTATCAATCATAAATATATCAGAAGCAGCCCCGGCTCCTTCAGCATACAAGATCACCGAATCATTATAATTATAATAGGGCATTGACTCTTCTCCTGTACCAGATGTAATGGTCCGGGTAATATTTCCGTTTAAATCCATTTCTGCCAGATGCCCGTTGTGTTTAAAAACTATCCGGGTACCGCTATTTGAAAATTTAGGGTCTTCGTTGCGTGACGAAGCGCCTAATGCCGAAGTAAGGTTCACTGGTTGGGATGCCGGATTTTCGTTCCATAAATAAACATTCCAATTAAGATTTATGTTATCGGTCCCCATGAAAACGATTTTTTTTCCATCGGGTGAAAAATGTGCATTCATGCAATTGCCGATATTCCAGCCTGAATTTATTTGAGACAATGCCCCGGTAGAAAAATCTAAAATAAAAAGCTTTGAATCGTTGCAGCTATAACACGAATAACTATGAAAAACCAGCCTGCCCTTAAGGGCAGGTGGATTTTTAACCTGAGTAACAATAACTGAACCCGAAGGCTCAGTTATTGGGTTACTTTTATTGCATGATAATAACAGCACAAAAAATAATGTTATGAGTATATTCAGCATAATTTTCATACGGTTGCAGTTGTCATATATCAATACCCGGGGTTTTGTGTTAAATTAGGATTGTTATTGATCTCACTTTGCGGAATTGGCATTAACCAGTGATTCTTATCACAGTTATAAACAATTGGAATTGGCGCGCTTGGCGTTCCGTTATTGCAGGTATATTTTACCTCGGTTAATCCTTTCATAACTGTGGTGGCAACGCCCAGCCTGACTAAATCGTCCCAACGTTGGGCTTCAAAAGCCAATTCCAGCCTTCTTTCGTTTAATATGGCTGTCGTTAAAGCGCTTTGAGTAGCGGCAGTTGTATTAGCCAAACCAACACGGTTTCTTATTTGATTTAACAAATTAACAGCAGCGCCTGTATTGCCGAGCTGGTTATTAGCTTCAGCTGCCAGCAGGATGATATCATCAAGGCGCAATAAATAAAAATGATCCCCACTCGACCATCCATTCGCATGTTTTTGTTTGTAGGCAAAGGGTATTGGTTTTGTTGGGTCCTGGCACGGGTTCCAGTTTTCATCAGCCCAGGCAATGGGGTTACCATTAACATCTTTCGTTACAAATAAAATACTTGCATTTTCCCTGATATTGTCACCCGCTGCTGCAAAAGCATTTGCCAGATCATGTGAAGGGACACAATATTTCTGCCAGCCATCTTCGGGTGCCAAAAACAATTCAACGCCCCAACTTGCATTAGGACCGCCTGCAGTAAATGGAATTTCCATGATTGACTCAGAACTCTCATAATTGGACCCGTCAAATAAACTGGCATAATTAGAGACCAGCGAATATCCTGCTGCGCTGTTAATCACCGCATTACAGTAGCCAAGTACCTTATTATAATCCCTGTCGCTTCTTTGCGCCCATATTTTAGCCAGCAAAGCATTTGCCGCACCCTTAGTTGCACGTACTTTGTTTACAGATGCATCTGATCCGTAAGTATCCGGCAAATTGGCAAGCGCTACCTGCAGGTCGCCGTTGATCTGATCGTAAACTTGCTTTTCAGTTGACCGCGGCTTCCTGGTAATCGCAGGATCGGCTGTGTTGGATTGTAATTCAATCGGAACACCACCCCATGTTTTTACTAACTGATAGTAACTAAATGCCCTTAAAAAACTGGCTTCTCCAATTATTTGAGCCTTACGGGTAACGGACAAGCCGGTTGCACCATTAATATTGTTCAGTAAAAGGTTGCAACGGGCAATCCCCTGGTATAAAAAGCCCCAGTCTGCATATATGTGGCTGTTACTTGCCGGCACATCAAACTGGTCTTCTTCCACGAAAGTTGCTTCGCCGCCGCCGCCAGGATAGGCATTGTCTGAAACATTATCGCTAAGCATAACATTTTCCCATTGATAATAATCAGCGCCCATAAAAATCTGGTAACATCCGGCAATTGCATTCTCAATATCCTGTGCTGAATTGTATGCGTTTCCCGTGGTAAGATTTGTTTGGGGCGCTGTCTCTAAAAATTTTTGACACGATCCCATTGCCATCGCAATAACAAACGTTAAAAAAAACAATACTTTATTTTTCATGATTTTCCAATTAATAGTTAAGGATTAGAAGGTTACGTTGAGGCCTAAAATAAAATCCCTCGATTGCGGATATGTTCCATAGTCAACACCAGGGGCGGTATTTTTGCTCGCGGTATCTGAATTTGAGGCAGCGTTGAACATGCTCGCCTCTGGATCAAACCCTGTATATTTAGTGAACGTAAATAAATTTTCAGTTGTTATATAGAACATACAGCGGGTGATCTTCAGCTTACTAAGCAGACTTGCCGGAAGAGAATAACCTAATGTTACCGACTTAACCCTTAAATAAGACCCATTTTCGATAAACCTTGTTGAAGGATAAACATTGGCAGGATCAGCGGTGGTGGATGATTTTGGGACATTTGTGATGTCGCCAGGTTTTTCCCATCTATTTAATACCGTAGCCGACTGATTTTCGCCAATAGTCATTGATTCAGTAAGCATTCTTGTGGCATCAAAGATTTGTTTACCCTGCTCACCCTGTAAGAAAATATTTAAAGTGAAGCTCTTATAGGTAAATGAGTTAGTCAATCCGTATGAATACTTTGGATTCGCATTTCCTATTACGCCAACACTGTCGGCACCGGCTTTATTCTTCAGGTACAATTCATTTCCTGTTGCCGGATCAACACCCAAGGCATGTTTTCCATAAAATGAGCCTAAGGGCAACCCTGCCTGCACAATAGCCGTTTGATATGTGTTTCCTGCAACATTAACATTACCTGTTAACAAAGTTTCGCCTACTACATTAAGCACCTTACCCTTGTTAAAATAAATATTGAAATCAGTGTTCCATTTAAAATCTTTGCTTTCAATGTTTCTTGAAGTCACCTGAAACTCAAAACCTTTATTTTCAATTGCACCTGCATTTATAATGGCCGTATTGCCACTCACGCCTTCACTTGCCGGAATTGGTGCATTTAATAAAAGGTTGGTCGTCTTCTTATTATAATAATCAGTAGTAATTGTTATCCTGTTGTTTAGCAATCCAAAATCAAGGCCTATATTGTATTGGGCTGTTTGCTCCCATTTCAGGTTGGCATTCGGAAGGGTAGAAGGAACGTAAGCAGTTACCGAGTTCCCCCCAATTACATAGGATGACAGGTTTATTAATCCATATCTCGAATATGGGTCTATATTGTCATTACCTACGATACCCCATCCGGCCCTTAATTTAAGGTCGCTGATGGCGGTAATATTTTTGAAAAAATCCTCGTTTGAAATTCTCCAGCCTACAGAAAATGACGGAAAATATCCCCATCTGTCCTGTGCAGAAAATATACTCGAAGCGTCGGCCCTTAAATTGGATGTTAAAAGATATTTGTCTTTGTAATTATAATTTAACCTTCCAATAAAAGATTCGTGGGCCTTATCGTAAATATTTATCTGAGGCTTCGATTGCACAGTTCCACCTGTCACTGTTGTAATTGCTGTACTTCCGCCAAATCCATGAGAAGCAAGGTAAACACTACGGGCACTCTCGTCTGAAGCAATATAACCCGCTAACAATGAAAAGCTATGGTCTTTTATTTTCTTTGCATAGTTAAGCGTGTTTTCAGAAATCCAGTAATCATAATTATTGTCATTTTCAGTAGCAAGGCCGTCCATTGACCTGCCATAGCTGGTCAGTATAGAGTTTTGAAAACTTGTGCCTATGCTATTGCTGTGTTCGAGCCCGAATATGCTTTTAAATTTAAGGCCGGGTAAAATACTTAATTCGGCATTGGCGTTTCCATTGAACCTGTTGTTAACTGTTAAATTTTGAGGTTGATAAGCAACAGAAACCGGGTTTTCCACATCAACCGGAGCTACCGGGCTTACCGCATATTGGGTTGGGATCAGCGGGTTCCATACACCAATAATCGGAACAGTTGTAAGCATCCTTGTTATAACGCCGTTCGGGTTGTTTTCAAGAACATTTACGTCAGACCAGCGATCATAAGAAATATTTGTTCCTACCTTGAAAAAGTCACTCACTTTATGATCAAGGTTAACTTTAAAGGTAGCCCTGCCAACATTATTGTTAATTATAATCCCTTCCTGGTTAACATAAGAACCGGAAATATAATACGTTGTCTTATCGTTGCCGCCTGATATGGAAAGATTGTTGCTTGAAGAAAGCGCATTTCTGAAAACCAAATTCTGCCAGTTTGTGTTTGTAAAATTTGTAGGGGGAGGTAAGGCAATCTGCATTTCTGCCATCAGCGACTCAAACTGGGGAGAATTTAACACCTGTAGTTTTTTCCAGGCTTGCGACGAAGTAAGCGCAGTATTAAAATTTACCCTGGTCTTTTGATTTAAGCCACCATGTTTGGTTGTTATTAACACAACACCATTAGCGCCGCTGCTGCCATAGATAGCGGCCGCAGATGCATCTTTTAATACAGTGATGGATTCGATATCGGCCGGATTAATTTCACTTGTGTTATACGTTGGCACATCGTCCACAATATAAAGCGGGTCGGTTCCTGAGGTGATAGATGATGTTCCCCGTATTTTAATGGAGAAGCCGGCATCTGGCTGTCCTGATGGCCTGATTACCTGCACACCCGCAGCTTTGCCCTCAATTGAATTTCCAAATTGAGTGTTTGGCCTGTCTTCAAGTTCTTTCGAACTAATAACAGAAACAGCACCGGTTAAGTCTTTTTTCTGCTGGGTTCCGTAACCAACAACTATTACCTCATTCAAACCGCCGGTGGATTCTTTGAGTATTATTGTAATTTCAGATTTCCCGTCAACGGCTGCATCTGCGGCTTGAAAGCCAACATAAGATATATGTAAAACCGTGTTTTCAGGAACATTAACGCTGAAACTTCCATTAATATCAGTAACGGCTATATTTGCACCATTTTTTATGCTTACAGTTGCCCCAATCAGCGGCACGCCTTTGGCATCAGTAACTTTACCGGTAACTTTAATGGGCGGAACAGCGATTGCAGGGTACTCGGTTTGTTTCCTGATCACTATCGTATTCAGATTAATAGTGTAAGTAAGCGACTGATCCTTCAAACTTTTATTGAGCACCTCTTCGAGGGAAGCATCTTTAAAAGATAAATCAACATGTTTGGTTGAACGGATCATTTTAGAATCATACACCACTGTATAATTGCTTTGTTTTTGTATCGCTTCAAAAACCTCTTTTAACGAGGCATCTTTTTTATTGATAGTAATTTTTTGAGCATACGTTACCGCTCCTACCTGTAATAAAGTTGTTAGCATTAAAACAATCGTAAGCTTCATGGTTAACAATAGTTTAAATGGGATTCTGCTGCATTTAAATGCAGGATAAATTTTATACATTTGATTGTTAGGTTAATTAATAATTGGTTGTTAAGATTAATTGTTTTTTAATGGCCTGACAACGCTTGTCCGCAAGCTCAAAACTCAGGGGCGGTGCGAACGCTCCTGGGTTTATTTTTTCAGGCACCGATGATATAAGTAAGGCTTACAACATAACAGTAACCCTCCTTCCTTCAATTTTGAAATGAATAGTTCCGGTCAATTCCAAACTTTTTAATACGTCTGAAATGTTTTTATAGCGCGATACTTTTCCGCCATATTCTTTATCTTCCATATTTCCATGGTACTCAACATCCACATTATACCAACGTGAAACTTTTCTCATGATACTTTGAATGTTTTCGTCCTGAAATACAAAATAGCCTTCTCTCCATGCCATTGTTTCACCAATATTGGCCTGCTGTACTATTATTTTATTTGATGTATTTGAAGAAATAGCCTGTTCTCCCGGTTTCAACAGCACCTCCGATTTGTTTTTTACGAATTTTACGGAGCCTTCAAGCAAAGTGGTTTTTATCTCAGGCTCATCCTGGTAAGCCATCACATCAAAATGGGTGCCCAGTACTTCAACCTCTGCACCATTTGAAAAAACCCTGAACGGCATATTTTTATTTTTTGCAACTTCGAAATAAACCTCACCGGTAATTTCCACATCCCGGGTATTGCCCTCAAATGCTGTTGGAAATTTCAGGGAGGATGCCGCGTTAAGCCAAACTTTAGTTCCATCAGCCAATACAACCTGGTATTCTCCGCCCCGGGGAGTTGAAACCGTATTATAAACCATTGGCGAATTTGACGTGCTGCCCTGATGATCATTTGCGCGATAAACAATTTGTCCGTTTTGAGTTTTGTTTACAGCGGTATTACCCTGCCTGGTTAATACTCCGGCTTTTGCATTATTTAATACAATTTTCGCCCCGTTCGAAAGGGTAAGTATCGCATTGTTACCGCCGGGCACGATTTCATTTTTAACGATATATTCCTTATGCTGATCAACCTGCTCTTTTTTATTATGCAGGTTCAAAAAATACAAACCGGCGCCGATAGTAAACAATAAAAAAGAAGCAGCTATTGATAGTTGACGGATCTTGATTCTCCTGATAACCTGGTGTTTTTTAACCTCCTCAGTAATTTTATCAAAGATCTGGTTTTCAACAGCCTCTTCATCTCCGATCTCTGCATCCCAGGGAATATCTTCCAAATCAAAATCATCTGAGTAACTGTTTAATAGTTCCCATTCCTCAGCGGTGCATTTTCCCGAAAGGTATTTTTTATATAGTTTAATATACTCGTGCTGGTTCATGAAATTGTATTGGGTTCGTAATTATATAGGCACATAATTGCGGGCCAACACACATAAAAGATGTTCAAACATTTTATTTTTATCACAACAGGCTCATTTACAGCGAAATAATTTTTTTTATTTTATTTTTATGACAGCACTGATATTATTTTAACATTTTATTAATTTTATGCATAATTTTATGCATCCAATTTTATGCCGAATAATCCCCTAACAGATAAGCAGTTGTGGAATGCCATTGTTGACGATGACTACAGGGCTTTTAATGTTTTGTTTAAGCGGTATTGGAAAAAGTTATTCATGATTGCCTATTCATTTCTGAAAGATAAAGACGCCTGTGAAGAAATTATCCAGGATATATTTATTTATTTATGGAACAAAAGGCAGCGTTTGGAAATTGAATCTTTTCCGAAATACCTTTCCATGGCCACGAGGTATAAAGTGTATAACTACCTGAGATCCGTAAAATCATCTCCGGTGGTTTTTTCAGATGACTCAATAGAGGAAGGCGGCAGCTTTTGTATAAACCTGGGCGATGAGCATATAAGGCAACAGGAACTGGACCAGCAGCTTCATCATTACCTTGATCTTCTTCCGAATCGCTGCAAAGAAATTTTTGTTTTGAGCAGAATTGAACACTTATCAAATGACGAGATCGCGAACCGCCTGCATATTTCTAAAAGAACAGTCGAAAACCAGGTTACCTCTGCTTTAAAACATTTGAGAATTTCGTTAAAAGATTCGGTTTTGATATTGGTGCTTTTGGATCTTATTTCAAGATCCTGAACCAGCTATCTTCTCAACAAATACAGAACCGGGATGTTAAATCTTTTATTCCACGACTTTTCTGAGTGATCGGCTCCAGGGAATTCACGTGTGATCCAGCTGTTTTCGGTATAGCCTTTTGCCCGCAATATGCTGTCGGCCTGTGACTGGTAAGGTTTATACATGGCATCCAATGTTTCGCTCCCATAATCAAAGTAGATCTTGTGGTTCCGGGGTGATGGCAAATGCGCTGACAGGTATTGCAGGAAAGCCGAGGGTATCGGGTTATCCTTTGTGGTGAAAATACCCGGCCAATGGGTTGATAAACAAGCTGCCCCACCAAAAACTCCCGGGTATTCGCAAATTGCATACATGGATATCAGGCCGCCCATACTTGAGCCTGCAACAAAAGTATTCTTACGGTCTTTTAAAGTACTAAAATGACTATCGACGTAGGGCTTCAGTTCAGTAACCAAAAACTTTAGGTAATCGTCAGAAATTGGGCCTTTGCCAAGAAGCGGGGCGTTCCTATCCTGTCCAATGGCTAAGATCTTTTCGCGGTCTGCCGGACTCATGCTGTAAAATGGTTTCTGCGGAAAGTATTCCGGGTGCCGTTTTGCAGTGTTCCAGATCCCGACAACAATGCAGTCCTTTATCATTTTTTCGGCCGTCAATTTGCAAAGGGTTTCATCAACACCCCATTCCTGTTTGTTCCACATCAGGGTGCTGTCAAAAAGGGCCTGCCCGTCGTGCATATACAAAACGGCATACTTCTTACTGTCGCTGTAGCCATCTGGCAGCCACACATCAACATTTCGCGGGTCAACAAATTTGGATGAAAAATTTTCCAAACGTTTTACTGTGCCGCAAGCTACCTTTGGGATTGGCTGGGCCGATAAGAACGTATTTACTAACAGGAATCCGAGGGTTAAGGCCGCAGGCCTTTTAACGGTTTTATAAATTTGATTAAAAGCGAATTTCATTATCATATATCGTACTGAAACAGATCGGAGACTAAGCATTTGTTATTGTATTCCTTTCACCCTTTCTGCAACCGGCGCCAGTTCTTTTAGTTTACTTTCAGGCCTGTCTAAATAAAAATAAGCTGTCGCAGAGTAATCGTCAACACGGTAAAAGTTCACCCAGCTATAGGGCAGGTTATTGTCAGTCAGCTGCTGCGGATGTTCAAACAGCCGGGTAAAGCCATGTTCTCCGGCAACTGTAATTGGGGTTAAAGCGACGCCCTTCGCCTGCAATGCTTTTACTTCGTTATACATCCCTCCGCCTAACTCCTGAATAGTGGCTTTAAAATTATCCTCAAAATAAATAGCGTCGGGAATGTGGAAGCGATAGAACGCGTATTGCCGTTTTGTGGTATCGGCCAGCAGACAGCCCTGGTACAGGTGAGTATAAGTACCCTCGCCCCAGCCGGTACCTATATAATCCTCGGCCCCGGTTCCATTGATTGTCGGGTATTTTTTGTCTCCGTCGATATACAGTTTTACTTCGCCTTCGCCCCACCAGGTTTGACCGTATGCGGCATCAACGTTAACCCCGATGTTTACGCCTAAAAAGCGACCCCGGCCTTTGATCTCCGGCAACAATTCAAAATCCTGCCCGGGAGTTGAAGTGACTGACCTGTTCCAGCAGGCATGGAAATAAAGCATATTCTCCTGTGGCTTATCAAGTACATTATAATCTATATCAAAATAAAGCAGGTTGATATCGGTACTGCTTTCGTTGGTCAGCACCATTTTTGCCCCCTTTTTAAAGGGCATCGGGATATAGCAATTAAAACTCCGCCCTTCCGGATCGGTAAAAAGCGCCGACTGAAAGGCCACCAAATGCCCAAGTCCGGTGCAGAAAAAATCGCCGAAAGGCACGTCAACCGCAGGCTTATCACTACCATCCCAATACATCCGAAGGCGCAGAGACCGAAGCATGAGAGGGCTGCGCTCGTTAAATGTGAACCACATACGCTGTATCACGCCTGCCGACTGAACGCTGAGCAAGGTTTTGCTTTCCCCGGCTTTAAGCTGTTCAAAAGCATTACCTTTTGCCCCCTTGTTGGTTTTGCCGCCTTCGCCTCTTAAGCCGTTCAGGTTTTCGAAACTGCTCACCCTTGATTGCACGCCTTTCGGCATGGTGTAAAGCTCCTGGGCAGATAAACGCCCGGCAACAACAAGGATCAAAAAAAGTCCGGTTAAACTGCTGCCTGTTTTATGTGATATAATTTTCATGAGATTTTATGATCTTTTTGAGATAACAATATGCTGAACATCAATGCTGCCATAAGCCACTCTGACACTTGCTTTGCCATTTTGATAAACAACATTGCCGAAGCCTGTGGCGGTACTTAAAAAACTGGTAAAGTCGCCCACTTTGGAATCAACATAAAGCGTTTTTTCAACGGCATCATACCTGACTCCTGTCAACGCTTCGAGCATGGCATAGCTGCTCATCGCCCTTGCGTACCAATGCCCGCATTCATATTCATCAAAGGGATTGCGCACGCTGCCACTGTAACGGCTCCTTGCTGTCCGCACAATATCCAGGCCTTCTTTTACTTTTCCCATAAACATCAGGTGCGAAGCCACTTCATATTCAATACCGGTCCAAACTTCGTTGCTGTAAACAAAGGGCAGGGAAAGATTGCCTCCCCTCGGCCAGGTGCACAATAACAAACCGCCTTCGTTACCCAGGGCATAAGCCGCCCTTTGCGGGTTACTAAAATTACTAAGGTCTTTTTTCTCATTATACCTGTACACGGCGCTTAAATGGCTTTTTATTTTCGCGGTATCAATCGGCTGAGGCAAACCGCAAACCCTGGCCATCCACGCGCCGATCATGCCATCAGAAAGGCACCCATTACCATATTGATATTTCGGCCCTTCTTTTTCAAGCAGCGCTTCCGCTTCGGGCGAATACGCGCCGCCTCCGTCATTGCTGTTTTTGGCAAATTCCACCGGGTCGGCCGCTGTTAGCCCGGTCCATTGGATGTGCTGAACAAAATACTCCCCGTTGAATAAATGCTGTTCCATAAAAGCTTTGCCTTTTTCCAGCAAGTCTTTATAAAGCCCGGTATCTTCATGGAAATAATCACCCATTTTTATCATGGCTTCCAAAGCTCCCAGGTAAAAGCCGGTACACATAGGGTCGGCCCCCCAAAATTCAATATCGTAGGTATTATGATGCGGTTCTTCGAGTGTGCCATGATGGCGGGGGTCCCAGGTTTGGATACAATAGCCAAGGCTGAGTTTTAGTTTTGGATAAAGCGAGCGCAACCAGGCGTCATCACCGCTGATGCGCCAGTCGCGGTAGGTTTTCATAATGCCGCCCAACTGACCATCAGACGCAGCATAAAAATCATGTGCCAGCGGGCGGATGGGCAAAGCTGCCCTGAACTGCTGGTGCCCGTCGGCGTTTTGATCTTCGCCGAATTCGGTCTGCCGCAAGCTTCTTTCCAGGGAAGGAAAAAGGTGCGATAGCGCCTGTGCATAATTCCAGACATGGGTGCATGAACCTGCGCAACTGCCATCCCGATCGTTACAACCTTCCCAGGCCCAAAAACGGCCATCATATTGCCGTAACACGGTAGGGGATTTAAGGATGGTAAGGTTTGCCGATATAGCCTCCGTTACTTCGGCAGGCAAGGTGTTTTTATAAAAAGCGGTGGTAAAAAGCCCCGTATTTTTTTCGAGGTCGGTATAATGATTAGTCCAGTAGGCAACAACGTCGTTGATATTGGCAAAACGGCTGCTGTACCATGGTTTATGATACGCGGACGGCAAGTCTTTTGATTGATCCCTCACTACGCTGTCGGTAGTTTTAGCAACCGGATTACCAATGCGCAGGTTCGAATTTGGCACATACCATGCCATTAAAACGCGAATAGTTTTTGATTCGCCGGGCTTTAGCCGAAAAGACACATATAAGGAAGCACCTGGTGCATCCTTACCGACCGGGGCAACCGCAGCCGTATCCATTTTGCCCACTTTGTTCCATGCCATAGAAAGGGGATCGAACCACTCGCCCCTGAACCAGCAATGGTCAACACTAGCTTGCTCATCCACCCAAACGGCAAAATCGCCCTGCTGTTCGGGGTTCTTCAGGGTACCATCCTGGCTTAATATAAACCCGTTCCTGGTTTGTTTGATATGATTTGCGCCTATCGCAGCGCCCTTTGCATCATCGTCAGAAAATGCCATAAAATTCCTGGCGTTATAAGAAAATACATATTCCAATACTTTGCTGCCGGTATTGCTGAACCTGTATTCAAGCGCGCCAACAGGCAGGCTTGAATTATCAGCATCAGTAGGGATAAACGGGCTCCATCCCTTAATGTTTACCGCAAGGGGCAGCACGGGATCTTTCAATGTAACTTCGCCAAAGGGAAAGCGGGCCTTAAAGCTTGCCCCGCGGAAACGGGCCAGGCCGAAAGTTGAGCCTTCGTCGCCCCGGGCTGCACCCAGTTGTCCGAATTTTTTCCATCCGGGAACCGGCCCTTCCAGCACCCGGGCGCTGTTTGTGTAACCCTTGATCGCTATAGCCGCGAATACCGCGGGCTCATTGAAAATATCCGGGTTATTGCGCACAGACATATGAGAGATAGCGCCGGTACCCTCCAGACAAAACATGCCTGCGCCAATTCCACCGATTGGAAAGGCGATATGGTCAACGTTGGTACCGGTATAAATCCGCGGCTGGGCATCAACCACCGCTGATTGCAGTATGAGCAGCACAGCAGCGCCAATCATTTTGCGAACGAAAACAGGTTGGGGAAACATTGGGTAATAATTGTTTAACAATATTATAAAAAAAACCATTCTCATCATTAATCAGACACCTATATATTGTCTGTTTTTGCAGGTGGCATTGTACTGCTGCATAAGATCAGCAATAAAAAACCGTAAATGGTATATTGTAATAATTTCATTTTTAATAAGCTTTATAATTTTTGCCGACAATTTACCCGAATTGTACAGATATAAACAGTCCGATAAAAAAATATCGCTAAGATAACCAGCTAAAAATTGAAATTAAGATTTAATGAAAAAGATACATTTTTCTTTCCCGCAGCGAAGGCGTTGAAATAAAAAGCTGCTCAAGCTTTCCTCAACGAAATAATATAATAATCACCAACATACCTCCATGGCCAGCGGGATTTTAGCTTGTCTTCTTTTTCTTTCAAAAACTTATAGGCTTTCGGGTGTTTTTCCGCAAATCCTTCAATATATGACGGCGGGACGATGGTGCATAATCCTTCAATACCTAACAATTCAAAATGACTTTTTAGGTTTTTTATGATAAATGAAGGATTGTAATACCAGCATTTAAAATGAACGCCCTCAACATGTGCGTTGGTCCCGTTGCTGCTAAAAAATCTGCGAAAGGCCGTTCTGAATTTCCCCTTAAAGAGAAGCAGGGTTTCCCATAAACAAAACTTGGGCAAAATAACGAGGGTGACTATCCCATTTGGCTTTAATAAACTTTTGAATGATGCCAATACCTTGTCCAGTTCATTGGTGCAGTTTAAGCCTGCAAAGTTGGAGAAGATCAGGTCGTATGGGCCTTTGTTTGTTAGTTGGTCAAGCTTTGTAAACGAACATAATTCGGTGCTTACATTTGCACTCATTCCGTTCATTTCTACTTTTTGCTTAAGTTCCTTCTGCATCCCGGTTGATATATCAGTAGCATGAACTTTGTGCCCGTTTTGGGCAAAAGAAAGAGCATCCTCACCTGTACCGCTGTTTAGTTCGAGTATGGAGCTGCCGGGTTTTAAATATTGCAAAACGTGAGCGCGTACCCGTTCCCTTTTATAATTTACAATGGTATTACCTGAATATATTTCGTCAAAAATACCAGACTGGCTGGTGAAGGCGGCTTCAGCGAGTTGTTCATTAATATTTGCTGACACCGGTTTCATCGGGCGTAGATTAAATGGCCGTCTACAAACATGGCGCATAATTTACTCACCCGGACATCGCTTCGCTCGTCCACCCTCTCTTCCACAAGCGGGAAAGAGGGTGGAAAATAACGAAAACCGACTGCATATCCCTTCGCCATTCGATACTCAACATTCATTATTCTATATTCAAATTCTCCGCTCATCCCTGTAATCCCTCCAGTTTTCTCAGTTTTAAACCTTCAATATATGTTGCCGGGGTATGGTAAAAAACCGACAATGCTTTCCTAATGCGCCTTACATTTACATGCAACGGATCATTCAATAGCTTAAGCATGCTGTTTTTGGCTAAATGCTTATGATAATTTTGATGTACATACCTGTGTAATTGTTTATAATAAGATGGCGGAAAGGTATTATGAAACATCAAAGCCATTTCGTCTGAATCGGTCCAGTTTGTTTTTTTCTTCAGATCAGCTTTTACCTTTTCATAAAATACGGTTCCAGGCAGGGGATACGATACAGAGATGCCAATTTCAAAAGGCAATAGCTCATTTATCATATCAATAGTTAGCCTTATATCCTCTTTCAGCTCTCCGGGGTAACCAAACTGGATAAAAAATGATGGTTTTATGCCGTGCTCTTTCATCAAATGGGTTGCTTCGCGGATTTGCTCAACCTTTATGCCTTTATCCATGGCATCCAATATTTTTTGTGAACCGCTCTCTGCGCCAATCCAAACATTTTCGCAGCCCGATCCGGCTAATGCTTTCACTGTGTTTTCCTGTATCAGCAAATCTGCCCTTGATTGGACCTTGTACCTAATGCTGATATTTTCTTTTTTCAAAAGTTCAGCGAACTCCAAGACCCACGCAGGTTTTAAGCCAAAAATATCATCGCAAAACCAAATATGGTCCATCTGATAAAGCCCTTTTAGCAGCTTAATTTCAGCAACAACATTTTCAGGACTGCGGGAATTATACCGGTTTCCGTAGATGGGTTTTGCGCACCAGTTACATTTAAAGGGGCAGCCGCGGGTAGTGCTCATATTTAACGAAAAATAGCCGGTATGCTTAAGCCAGGTTTGGCGGTATAATTCCATATCAACCAAATCCCAGGCAGGTAGTGGCAGGCTATCCAGGTCTTTTAAAACCGGTCGCCCTGGAGTTTTAACTATTTGACCATTTTTTATATAGGCCAATCCCATTATACCCGAATAATCTTCAAGCCCATCTTTAATATGATTGGTTAATTCCAGTAAGGTATGTTCCGCTTCGCCAATTATTATAAAATCGGCACCTTCGTTCAGGTATTCTGCATACCGGTCTGTAGCATCTGAACTGGAAACAATAACGGTACACCCAGCTGCTTTTGCAATTTTGCACATCCTGAATGCGGCCTCACGCATATTAGTAAGACACATTTTGGTGAGGTAGTTAAAACCATCATCGTAGATCACAAAATAGTTGGGTGCGTTTTGTGTAATTGCAGGGCTTACCTCTTTCGGGTCATGCACAAACATCGTATCGAAAAGTGATACCTGGTAACTATTTTTCCGCATTAAGGCGGCGGCGTATAAAGCGCCTAAGGGTGGATATGGTTGTCCCTGTTGCCACTGTTTGGGGTCAAAACGTAAAAAGTAAGAATGTGTGAAAAGAATCCTGTTCATACTTTTTTAATTATTCATACTTTTAAAAGGCGATAAATTTAACGAGCATACACATTTTACACAGGTTTCATTTTTACTCATATCCAGCGTTTTACGAAAACTAATTGCCTTGTCACTATTTAATATAGCAGCCAGTGATGAATCCCTGATATTGCCGATCACATCATGGAAAAAACACGGGCGCAGATTGCCGTCCGCTTCAATTACGGTTGAAACCCAGGGGGCATTGCACTTTTTATAGGGGAATGGGTTTAATCCGTAAAATGCAGCATAATAATCATGGATCTGCCGGATTTTTTCGGGTGATTCAGCAATAAACCCCGAATCAAAATCAAAACGGTTGTTTTTAATTATCCTGTTAATTATTTCCTGTAGTTCGGGAAGTTCTTTTTCTGAGATTAATATTTCATGCTGTTTCGGTTCTTCCCAGGCCATTTGCCGGTTAAAGGCGTGACTGCTCACATCAGCCGGTAAAAAGCTGATTTGGTCGAGGCTCATTAATTTGGCTTCATTAATAATAGCTTCCCAATTCCT
>Ga0316224_1001819_pt1 | contig 21692 bp, 19 predicted proteins | sample TBH18013metaG_FD_206254 | JGI IMG/M metagenome (GOLD analysis project Ga0316224, IMG submission 206254) | Freshwater microbial communities from Trout Bog Lake, Wisconsin, USA - TBH18013 | ecosystem: Environmental > Aquatic > Freshwater > Lake > Hypolimnion/Profundal zone | place: USA: Wisconsin... | reverse complement strand
AATCCGGACAGAAAGTGCTTTTCGAAGGTGAAATCCTTGATCACAAAATCGGGATCGAATACATTCTTGGCGTTATATCGAGCCAAAAGCATGGTTGTATCGAGTCGCTTGATGAAATTAACGCAGTGGGTCACCGCGTAGTTCATGGTGGAGAGGAATTCAGTGAAAGTGTGTTAATTACAGATGAAGTGATTGAGACGCTGGAAAAATTCATTGAACTTGCACCACTGCACAATCCGCCAAACCTGAAGGGGATCTATGCACTTAAGGCACTGGTTCCCAATGTTCCGCAAGTCGCAGTTTTTGATACCGCCTTTCACCATACGATGCCGCAGCATGCTTTCATGTATGCGATTCCTTATGCACTCTACAAAAAATATGGAATCCGCAGGTATGGTTTCCATGGAACAAGCCACAAGTATGTTTCGAATAGGGCATGTGAGATATTGGGAATTGAAGCTGAATCTTCAAAAATAATTACCCTCCATCTCGGGAATGGGGCCTCGGCATGTGCGATAAAAAGCGGGAAATCGATCGACACATCCATGGGATTTACCCCGGTTGAAGGTTTGATCATGGGAACCCGTTCCGGGGATATTGATATGGGTGCTGTGGCTTATATTATGGATAAAGAGAAAATCGGCACCAAATCAGCCTCTACCCTCTTCAACAAACACAGCGGTTTACTGGGAATTTCAGGGATTTCCTCCGATTCAAGAGAGATTCGCGCTGCGGCCGAAAAAGGGGATGAGCGTTGTTTGCTGGCCATAAAGATGTTTGACTACCGGATAAAAAAATATATCGGAAGTTATGCTGCCGCCATGGGTGGCCTGGATGTGGTTGTATTCACGGGGGGGATTGGCGAAAACTCCGATGTCACACGGGCAGGAATCTGCGAAGACCTTGAATTTATGGGAATTGAACTGGATCCGGATATAAATAAAGGTTTGCAGGGGAAAGAACAGGTTATCAGCACAGAGGGTTCAAAAGTGAAGGTAATCGTTGTACCTACCAATGAAGAATTAATGATAGCCATTGATACGCAGAATATTGTATGCGAAAATAAGGAATAGGCTGACCAGATTAATCAATGCTGATAATTATTCCCAGGATGTAAGGTTCTCATCTTAAAGTGACCGGGTAAATGTTCAGAATCTGAACATTTACCCGTCACTAGTTTAATAGGAATCAGGATTTAAGGGAGATTAATCAAATCCGAATCTAATCATATAACTAATCCCTTATAATATTCAATTTTTTATACCACCGCTGATATTCTTCAAGCTTAAACGGAGCTTTTCCTGCCAGGTAATGATTGGTGTAATTATCTTTCCCGATTGTGAAATCAATGAGCCACATAGCCTGCTTTGATTCTTCAGGAATTGTACCAATCAAGATTTTACCGTTTGCAGGAATGACAAACGAAGACGAAAACATCGTTTCACGGGTGTCGGCATCCTTAACCACAACATTTCCTGACTTTTCTTCCCTCGTATCATTCACAGCTACAACCGGATGTTTACCTTTATGCGCATCACCAATCATCACGCAGGCGTCAGACTGAACCTTTCGGATGTAGTAGTAAGCCAGTTTTTTACTGTTGTAAAAATCTACGATTGCATCAGAGATGATCGGCCATCCATCCCGCAGGTTCCACCAGATAATCCCGGATTTTCGGAACTTATCCATCCGCCAGAATTCGATGAAAAACTTCATCGCTTCAGCCTGAACGGCCTGAGAGGCAAAAATGAACTGGTCCAGATCTTTTGGATAATCTCCGAATAAAGCTTTGACCTGTTTAACCATCAGATCATTTCGGTGAATTGTCGACCTTGATTCGGGATGTGAACGCACCGATTTGGTAACCCACTCATCATTCCAATCTCCGGTTTTGGTCCACGGGTAGACAAATTCGGGATCAAACATTTTTTCGAGACTAATCCTGTTTGGACATCCGTGATATCCGATTTCACTGACAAAGTGGGCATTGACATCGGTATAGAAAGGATCTTTGTAATACCCTCTTGGACCCCAAAGGTGTACCTCCGGCAATAGAGCCGCATTATTTCCCCGTTTGTAATAATCCTCACTTGAATAGGGTGAACTTGGTAAATAATCCCTTACAGGATCAAACTCCCAGATGATGCGGGGCAAAATCTCCCGGCTGATCCGATCCCTGGCAGGATCTGGATGTTTGCGAAGCGTCCATTCCAGAGAGGCATCATTTTCATTGTTTCCCGACCACAGAACCAAAGAGGGATGCGCTCTGAGCCTGAGGACCACATTAATGGCTTCCCTGGTGATTTTATCGGCAAATCCATTGTCCTGAGGATAGGTGGTACACCCCATCGCAAAATCCTGCCAAACCATAATCCCATGCTGATCACACAAATCGAAAAAATCATGATCTTCATAAACATTCCCGCCCCAGCAGCGTATCATATTACAATTCAGGTCTTTTATCATTTCAAAGGCATCTTTCAGATGGAGCTGGTCACGGCTGTGCAGCGCATCCAAAGGCACCCAGTTCGTTCCCCTGACGAAAACTCTCTCGCCGTTTATTTTAAAGGCAAATTCCCCGGGATTTTCCTTTGTAGTAATTTCCGAATGGATTAATTCTGCCGTTCGAATTCCAATCCTCTGATGATTTTCATCCAAAATATGGTGCTGCTTATCTGCAATCCTCACCGTCGCCTCATAAAGAGACGGGGACCCGTAACCCCTGGGCCACCAATAATCTGCATTGTCGATTGAAATTCGCTGATGAGAACAATAGGTATACAAGGGGTATGAATTTTCAAAACATATTTTGGAATCCTTTTTCAGGGAGACCTCCATGGTCAAACCATCAACAGTCGGGTAATCTGTTGCAAATTCCCAGTCCAGCAGCAATTGCGCCTTCTTTTTGGCAACATCTACCGAATTTGTCATCCAGTACACCTGCTTAAGCCGGGTAGGCTTTACGATTTTGAGGTGAACCTCTCGCCAAAGTCCGGCGCTGATTAGTCGTGGCATAATATCCCAGCCATACATGTGGGGTGCTTTACGAACATTGACTGCCTCGGCCCCAAAGTCCATCCTCGTTCCAATCACCCCGTTCAAATATTTCTGACCCTCGGCTACAGCAGGCTCAATCCGGACACAAATTGTATTTTCAATTCCGGCTTTCAGCAGATCAGTAATATCGAAACAATGATCAATCAACATGTTGTCTGCCTTGCCTACCAGTGTGTTATTGATAAAGATTGTCCCGAAACAATCCAATCCTTCAAATGCAATTTCAATGCGTTCTCCTTCCCTGATCTGAGGCGTCTCAAATGTTCTGGAATACCACCACTCATAAGCTTCATATTTGCGCAGATCGTAGATATGATTCCCCTTTTCGGGGTCTTTTATTTTTCCTGAGGCCAATAGATCAAGCTCAACATTCCCCGGAACAATCGCTGGGATGCCTGGCCAGTTCATTTTTTTCAACTGATCAGGAGTTTCAGGGGAATTCCTGTCATGAATTCCGTAATATAAATTCCAGGAGCCACACAAACTGAGTTTGGGGTTAATCTGCCCAAAAAGAGATGATTCCATTAGAAGAATCAGAATAGTTAAGGTCTTATGCATTTGGATGTGTTTTAAACCGAATGACGAAATTAAACAGTTAAATCATATTCTGAACATTTGATCTTTGGGGAATCTTATTTTGTTGTTAATTATCACGCTGATTTTAGCCGTTCCAATCCCGGAAACCTTTAATAAACTACATTTGTTTACATTTTAATGTCTGAAATTTAGCAAATACGATGTTTATAGAATTTGGAATCCTGATGGTAGGTATTCTGGCCGGAGTTTTATCGGGGTTGTTTGGGATTGGCGGAGGCATTGTAATGGTACCCACACTGATTGCCTTCTTCGGCATGGGGATGCTTAATGCGAATGCCACATCGCTGGCAGCCATGCTCTTACCAGTTGGATTACTGGGCGTTATCAATTATTACAAGGCCGGATACATCAACATCAAGGATTCATTATGGATTGCCGGGGGATTACTGATCGGTTCCTATTTCGGGGCCGAGCTGGCTATTTCAGTGAATGTCAGCATTTTGTCGAAGCTTTACGCCGGTTTCTTGTTGTACATTGCAGTGAGCTATCTGAATATTCCTGAGTATTTCTCCCATAAAAATGGGGCGATTGAGATCATTAAACCTGTTAATCCTGAAATAAAGTCGTTGTGGCTTTTTATTGCCCTTGGATTATTTGCCGGATTAATTGCAGGCATGTTTGGCAAAGGGGGAGGACTTATCATCGTACCAATCCTGATCAGATTTTTCAGGTATGAGCAGAAGGCTGCTACGGCGACCTCGTTAGCTGCCCTTCAGTTGCCCGTTGGTCTGCCGAGTGTAATTGTATATGCTCATGACGGATATTTTAACTGGTTGTTTGCCGTAATTATGGCCGTTGGTATCGTATTCGGGGTATTTTTTGGCTCCAATCTTGCCATCAAGTTGCCTGCCAAAATGTTTAAAAGAGTTTATGCGATATTTTTGTTAGGGGTGGCTATATTTATGGTATACAAGTATTTATAATGAATTTTCATGCACCTGTTTGAATAGGGATATCGCTGTTGGCTGATAGTTTCCGGCACCTTTCTGAACTTTTCCCGGAAAAATTTGGTTTTCAAAACTGGTTTAGGAATTATGGACCATAAGTTAACGGCAATATTGATGGCTGCCTGTGAACCATAGCCACAAGGGAACCTCAATCGAGCGATTTGCACATAGCCTTGCCTATCAGATCTCCAAAACCAATCCGTCATACCCTGGACGGATATCAGACGGCAATTCTTCGGTCAGTTCAGCATGTTTTCCCATTTCGTGGCTCATGTGGGTCAGAAAAGATCTGCGGGGATTTATTCTCCCGATCAGTTCTTTGGCACCGGCAAGGTTCAGGTGTGAGATGTGGGGAGACTTCCGCAGAGCACAAATTACGAGGGTATCAATTCCGATCAGCTTCTCAACTTCACCATCCTCAATTAGATTAAAATCAGTTAGATACGCGAATTTACCAAACCGAAAGCCATAAACAGGCAATTTGTAATGATAAATCCGGATAGGAGTTATAGGTATCGGACCAATTTTAAATGTCTTGCCGGTAAGGTCAATCAGGTCCATCTGGGGAGTGCCGGGGTATTTATTGGTATCAAAAACGTAGTTGAAAATTGAACGGAGGTTTTTCTGCACCCGTGGCTCACAATAGACATCCATCGGTGATTTTCGCAACCAGTTAAAACTTCGAATATCGTCAAGCCCAAAAATATGATCGGCATGTTCATGGGTCAATAAAATCGCGTCAAGATCATCCACCTCATGGCGCAACATCTGCTGTCTGAAATCGGGGCCAACATCAACCACGATCCGGGTCGATCCTTCCTCGATCATGATGGCACTTCTAAGCCTTTTATCTTTGACATCAACCGACCGACAAACATCACATTTACAGGCAATAACAGGAACACCTTGTGACGTACCAGTTCCCAAAAGGGTTACTCTCATTAGCTTCTTTTTGTGATTCAAACATACTCAAAAATTAGTTATTGCCAAGACTTCGATAATGAATTCCGTCATTCTTTAATTCCTTCATTCTTTAATTTTATAACCTTACCTTTGGCAAAAATTGAACTATGGCAAGTCTATACCTCATCCCAACTACTCTTGGTGAATCGGGAACAACTCATGTAATACCATCTGATGTTGCAGTTATTGTACGAAACATCAACTATTTCATTGTTGAAAATATACGAACTGCGCGTCGCTATTTGCGCAAATTGGATCCACAGCTTGACATCGACCAGTTGCAGTTTTTTGAATTGAATCAGCATACCGATCGTCAAATTGTTGAAAATTATCTGAATCCGGTTTCAGAAGGTCATGATGTTGGGATTATTTCGGAAGCGGGATGTCCGGGTATTGCCGACCCGGGCGCTGATGTTGTCAAATATGCCCATATACGACATATTCAGGTTGTTCCGTTGGTTGGGCCATCCTCTATTTTACTTTCGCTGATGGCATCAGGCATGAACGGGCAAAACTTTGCGTTCATCGGGTATATTCCCGTCAAACCGGCCGAAAGAATAAAGGCAATCAAGGATATCGAACGGAAATCAGGAATTGAGAACCAGACACAAATCTTTATAGAAGCGCCTTACCGGAATAATCCGTTGCTGAATGATTTGATTAAAACCCTGAATGACCAGACGCGCCTCTGTGTTGCCTGCGACCTTACCCTGGAAACAGAATATATTAAATCACAAACAGTTGCGCAGTGGAAAAGAGAGATTCCCGATCTCAATAAACGACCGGCTATATTTTTGGTGTTGGGCAATATGATTTAAAAAATTCGGGAATCAGACTATTCAGCAATTAGTGAATTCGGGAATTAGCCAACTAAGAAATACTAAGAATTAGATTTCGTATTGCGGGAAATGAGGTACTCCAAAATACGAATATTAAATCAACGAATAGTCAGATTGTCGAATTATCCTATTTTCCTATTTTTCAACAACTGGAATTCATGTTCAAAATTTGGGGTAAAAACGCCGTTACCCAGCTGTTTTTCAATCTGGTTTGGACTCCAGAACTTTCCTTCTTTGACCTCCTCGCTGTGAAGTCTTATCTTGTGAAAATCGTAGGATATAAAATAATATACAAGCTCGGATTCGATCTCGGAATCCCATCGGTAGTTACCCAGCGGTTTGGCGGAGAAATTTTCAAGGCCAATCTCTTCAAACGCCTCACGACGAAGGGCAGTCTCAAGGTCTTCGCCGAACGAGATGTGTCCCCCAACAGAGGTATCCCATTTACCTGGCTGAACCAATTTGTCCATCGGTCGTTTCTGAAGGAAGATATGACCATTGGAGTTCAATACATGCAGGTGAACCACCGGATGAAGAATTTTCTCTCCCCTATGGCATAATGACCGCGGAGCTTTCCCAATAATTCTGCCATTTTCCTCGACTACCGGAAGCCACTCTTCGTTTTCATAAGAGGGAATAGGAGTTTCATTCTGAATTTTACCGGCTGAATTCTTGTTTTTAAAGTATTCAAAAACGAAATAAAGGATAAAAAGAATATAAAATAAACCACCGCTAATAAATGCCCAGGCTTCCTTGCTCATATAAAATGCGGAATAGAACACTAATGCATTATGAGCCAGAACAATATAAAAGAGATTCCGCAGATTTCTTTTAAAAAGCTTCTCTTGTGCCTGGTTCATCTCTATCCCTTTCATATATTTCCGGGTCATCGATCCGATAATATCCACAGGCGAATAAACAGAAACACCTAAAATGGAACAAAGAATCAGCTCAATCAGCGCAGGTTTTAATTTGAAAAAGATCTCATTTTCCAACAGAATTGAGATTCCTGATAAGGCTACCAGTAAAGCGGTATCGAGCAAAACAAACCGGTCGAGTCGTTTTTCACGAATCCAGGTGAAACCCATTTCTCCAAGACCGATGAGCAGGGCAACGGCAATACCTACCTTCATTCCCCAGTATTCGTCAGCCAGGATAAAGACGAAAAGCGGAATAAAACCAGGTAATAATTTCTTAAGAAGCTCCGCCTGCTTCATGGATAAATAATTTAAAGTCTTTCTCGAGCTCTTCAGAATATTGGGGTAATAACGATCTGAAGAGTGCCAGCGCCTGGTCAATAGGGAGCCTTGTTTCGCCTCCGGAAGCATTTCGGTGCCCTCCGCCGTTAAAATGAGCCCCCGAAAATTCGTTGGTTGGGAAGCTACCTTTAGACCTGAATGAGATTTTTACAAGATCATTCTTTTCCATAAAAAACGCCGAGAAAACAACACCTTTAATTGAAAGGGGATAATTCACAAATCCTTCCGTGTCACCGGGATGAAAATCAAATTTCTTTAACTCCTTGGCATTCAGCCATATTAATGCCGACCGGTATTCCGGGAAAATCTCCATCTTTTCGGACAGACAATGACCCAACAGCCGCATCCTTTTTTCGGAGAAATTATTGAACAGAGATTCATTAATCCGCTCTTTTTCAGCACCCCTGTTGATCAGCTCGCCAACAATACGATAAGTAGAGTGCCGGGAAGCATTATGACTAAAGGAACCGGTGTCAGCAATTATGCCGGTCAGTAAGGCGTTTGCGCCCACGGGACCAAGATGATCCAACATATCTAAAGCTTCCACAAAATCGTAAACCAATTCAGCTGTAGAGCTTACATCCGTATCCGAAAACAGGTATTCCGCCATGATTTGAGGATCAGGGTGATGATCAATCAGAATGATAGGTATAGATTTGCCAACCAGATATTCCTCCAGTTTTCCCAATCTTTTGGAATCATTGAAGTCGAGGAAGAAAAGCGCATCAGCCTGATCAATAAGTTTCCTGCACTTCTCCGTATTTTGCTCATAAATCAGGGGAATTCCTTCGGAACCTAACCAGTTCAGGTATACCGGGTAATCGTTGGGAACGATCACCTGTGATTCAAAGCCTGCTTGCAGCATAACGTCGTTTAAGCCGAGTGAAGCCCCAATGGCATCACCATCCGGATTAACATGCGGAATAATAATAATTCTCTTTACAGCTGTGTTTAGCCACTCTTTTACCCGAATACAGGTATTCACATCAAATCTTTCCAACCGGCTTTAATTTTAATCAAAATGCAAAGATATCAAAATTGATAGTAATGACTATTTTACTAAATTTATCCGTCAAAATTTTAGAAAATTAATTCTTAAAAATCTTCCGATTATGAGTGGAAATATCACATTTACAATGATTAAGCCTTGTGCCGTAAAAAACAATTTTATTGGTCCTATCCTCAAAATGATCAATGAAAAAGGGTTCCGAATTAAGGCGATGAAAATGACCCATTTTACACGTGAACGTGCCGAGTCCTTTTATGGGATTCATGCAGGCAAGCCATTCTTTGAAGGATTGGTTGATTTTATGTCTTCGGGACCTATCGTCGCGATCATTCTTGAAAAAGAGAATGCTATTGACGACTTCCGTGAACTGATCGGAAATACCAATCCGGAAAAAGCGGCTGAGGGGACCATCCGGAAATTGTTTGCGGAGTCTTTCACCGCAAATGCCATTCATGGCGCAGATAGTGATGAAAATGCGCTCAGGGAAGGTTCATTCTTCTTTGCCGAAATGGAACAGTTTTAATCGTTTGACATTGTTTTGTCTGTCTGATTAAATGCAGCTGGCAATTGGCCGCTTGCGACTAGCTTTGAATTCCTTTACAGAATTGTTTTTTTTATCCTAAAAGTAAATGTGAAAAGTCAAGGTATCTTCTGAAAAAAGATATGCCAGTTGCCGGAAGCCAATTGCCAGAAGCGATTTTCATTTAAGAATAATCCTTAAACGTTTTATTTCGTTACATTATCGCAGAACAACAGGCAAACCGGTTTAAAAGCTTTAACCTGATCGGCAAACTGAAGTTTACCGGTTTTCTCGTCGCGCCTGAATGATACAATATCCTGGGAATTCTGGTTGGCAACGAGCAAAAAATCTTCGTTGGGAGATAAAGTGAAATTCCGGGGAAAGTCGCCCCGCGTTGACTCTTGTCCGACCAAGGTAATTTTCCCGGTTGTCTGATCAACTGAAAAAATAGCAATGGAATTAAATCCGCGATTCGAAGCATATAAAAATCTTCCATCTTTAGTTATATGAATATCTGCACAATAACTTGGCTTATCATTTCCGGATGGAAGGGTTGAAATTGTCTGTAAAATCCCGAAACTCCCATCTTTTTCCAAAGACACGACCGAAATGTCATTTGAAAGCTCATTAATCACATAAACTATTTTCATTTTCGGGTAAAATGCAAGATGACGCGGACCACTTCCGGGAGCAATATTGATTGCAGGGAAAGGAGCTTTTATAAGCTTTGAGCTCGCGTCGTCGAACAAATATACCGAAACCTGATCCGTCCCCAGGTCAGAAACAAAAACCCGGTTTGTAAATGGCTCAAAATACGCACTATGTACGTGCGGTTCCATCTGCCTTTCCTTATTGAGTCCATGACCAGAATGATGCTGAATATCAACAGATTCACTGAGTTTTCCCGAATCACCCAACCGGAAAAGGGCAATATTTCCTCCGCTATAGTTTGCTGCAAGAACATAATTGGACTGGTTTGCTGAAACAAAACAAGGATCAGCACCGCCACTTGAAACCTTATTTACTGGAGACAGCCGATGCTCTTTCTTGTTTATCAAAAAAGATTCAATATAGCCCATATTGCGGTTATGTTCATCTTTAGTTTCATTAACCGCTAAAAGGAACTTTTTATTGGAGGATAAGGCAAGAAAAGAGGCATTATTTGATTTGGCAGACAGTCCGCAATTTAGGAGTTTCCCAGTCGCCGGATTAAGACTAAATGAATAAATGCCCTCGCTTCCCCCAGCAGTATAGGTTCCGACAAAGAAGTACTGAGGCTCATTAGCCTTCCCGGATCCGGCAAGCAGGCAATTATAAAACATCATTAAGCCAATAAAAAAGAACAGAAATTTTTTAGTTTTCATACTTTACGTGAAATTAATACCAATAAAAAATCGACCATCATACTAAATTCGACCGTCTGAATTAGAAACAATGAGTGTTCAAATGTAATGGCAATTATTTAAATTCGAATAATGACTTTTGATAGTTATTCAGAAATCCGGAATTTTTATCTTTATCCTGAAAAATCAAATCACAACTATCGTTAAATTAACAGTGGGTGAAGCCTTATAACTTCAAACTTAACTCACACATAACCAAGTTCAATTGATTAAAATATGAAAAGATTCCTCATCCTTATATTTGCCGGATTTTCGGCATGTACCTCACCAACTCCTGAAATAAAAGCTCCAAATTCAAATCCAATAATTTCAGAAATGACAATTAATCAAATAATTGACACCTTAAAACGAAACAAGGAGATCAAAGATTCTGACAGATTCGCAAAAGGGGTGAAGCATGCAGCTTCCTTATGGCGGATTGAGGACGGAAGCGCCACAGATTTTGCGATTTTTTGTAAGAAGAATTATATCACCTCTGAGACTGAAAGAGATTTGTTTTTTGAAAAGGTCAGTAAAAATCTGGAATCCATTTACGGCCATTTTAATAAGATAACGCTCGATCTGAAAGAAAATATGGATCTTAACAACGGGGCTACTTTGGATATCGACAAAGATTTTAGTGCCTATTCAGTCGGAGCTCATCTCCTTGACGATCTATATGCCAATAAGATAGCTTTTATGATTGCCCTTAATTTTCCTTATTATACATTGGAAGAGAAGGGTAAATTTGACCGCTCGTACTCACGTAAAGCCTGGGCAATGGTCCGGCTTGGAGATATTTTTGCCTCGCGGGTTCCGGCAGAACTCCTGCAGGCCGCTACCAAGGCAGAGACCGATGCCGATATTTACATTTCGGAATATAACATTGAAATGGGAAAACTGCGTTCTGAAGCGGGGAAACAGATATTTCCCGACAAAATGGCACTCCTCTCCCACTGGAATCTCAGGGATGAGATCAAGGCAAATTATGGAAATGCCGAAAGTGGGAAAGAGAAGCAGGAGATGATCTATAAGGTCATGGAACGAATTATCAATCAGGATATTCCGGAATGTGTAATCAATAATCCTCAATTTGAGTGGGCCCCATTCTCCAATAAGGTTTTCAAGGATAGTAAAGAAATCACCTGCCCTGCAGAGCCTGACCGGAGATATCAGCAGATTATCAATAATTTCCGGGCAGCAAAGGCAATTGATGCTTTCAGTCCTGAAATGAACACGTTTATCGTGAGGAAATTTTCTTCAGAAATGGAGATTCCTCAGGAGGAAACCGAAGCATTATTTGATGGGTATCTTCGGTCACCCCAACTCGCCAAAATAGGTGCAATTATAGAAAAACGTCTGGGAAGAAGTCTGCGTCCCTATGATATCTGGTACGATGGATTTAAATCAAGAAGTGCCATCCCACAGCAGGATCTCGATGCAAAAACCAGGTTTAAGTATCCGAATCCCAAAGCATTTGAAGCTGATATGCCAAATATGCTTATGAAAATGGGATGGTCAAAAGAGCGGGCTGAGTTTCTTTCAGGTAAAATCACGGTTGATCCCGCCCGAGGATCAGGGCATGCGTGGGGAGCTTCGATGAAAGGTGAGAAAGCTCATTTACGAACCCGCGTTTCTGAATCCGGGATGGATTACAAGGGATATAACATCGCGGTTCATGAATTTGGCCACAATGTTGAGCAAACAAATTCCTTATACAATGTCGATTACTACCTGTTGAACGGCGTTCCCAATACCGCTTTCACCGAAGCCCTGGCATTTATCTTCCAAAGCAGAGACCTGATGTTACTGGGAATTAACAGTAAACAGCAGGATCTTGAAAGATTAAACACATTGGATACGGGTTGGTCTCTAATGGAAATTATGGGTGTCGGAATGGTGGATATGAAAATCTGGAAGTGGCTTTACACCCATCAGGAAGCAACTGCGGCTGAACTAAAAGTAGCCGTCCAATCCATTACCAAAGAGGTTTGGAACACCTATTTCGCCCCAATATTTGGAATTAAGGATCAGCCAATATTGGGTATTTACTCTCATATGATATCTAATCCGTTGTACCTTGCAGCCTATTCCTACGGACAAATCATAGAATTTCAACTGGAAGAATACCTGTCAGGTAAAAACTTTGCCCATGAAATCGACCGGATCTATCAGCAGGGGAAACTCATACCCCAGGATTGGATGGAAGGGGCTGTCGGAACCAAAATATCGGTTAAACCAATTTTAAATAAACTGGATAGGGCACTCAATTAATTCAGGTAATAGACAAATCCGATGGTACCTGTAATCATCTGAATAGAAATGGAATTGCTCCCTGAACCAAGTGTTTGAGACATGACTGGACTTGTCTGTTCGGCCATTTGGACCTGCTCATATTTAAGATGAGCAGATGATCTGAAATAGTCAAGACCAACCTTTAAATTCAAACGGGGTGTCACAGGAAACCGAAAAGCGGTACCGGCAAGAACTCCCCACGAGACATCGGTTGAATTAGAGTTTTGATCCAGATAAAACCATATGTTGGAAGGATTATTATACTGTAATTTCTGCTGTGGCAGATAGGTTACATTGACTCCTCCCTGTACCTGGAAATCGAGATAGGCACGACCCAGCGTAATTGTATATACGGGACCGACCAGCAATGCATTCGACATCCAGGGATTTGAGGTCGCTGAATAATATTTGGGAATGGCCGGATTTTCGGGGAGTACCGGAGCCCTGTTTATGAGCATGTTTTCCAATTTTGTATTATCCAGTGTATTGGTATTGATTAAAACCAATCCCTTTAATCCCCATTTTGAGGTTAGCGGATACGTAGCATCGAGCAAAAGTGAAAATCCCTTTTGCGCAAAACCGGACGAGGAATTATTGACATTGGTCTGACTAAAGCTTCCCAATGGCACAGAACCTGCCATTGAAAAAGAGAAATACCAATTATCTGTCTGTGAATAACCTGTGATTGTCAAGACAATCAGGACCAATAGAAATGCAGTTTTTTTCATCGATATGAATTTTTATTAGATACCAGACTCTAAAATTGACGTGGAGCCTGTGAACTTCTTTTAATTGTTGGGTTTTAACTGAGAAAAGTTGCAAAGTAGGGGAGTATCTGGCCCTGAATTATTTTACCCGTGACCTGATTTAATTGACTACCCCAAAGGCTGTGAGGAATAGAAAAAATAACGATAGTGACGATTGAAGCCGCAATAATCCATACCCTTGCAGTGCTCTTCCGGATCATCACCAGCGCCAGAAGCCAGGCCAATACAGCAATCAAGGTTTTATTATCGGTAAGATCCCATCCAAAAGGGACACCGATCCACCATTCATTGAACGCATATTTCTGGACAACAGGTCCAAGGATGAATCCCCCGACAACCAGGATTCCAAAGGTAAGAACTGCTGTAAATTTAAAATACCGTAAATTAAACAGAGACAATAACCCTGTAATATTACTTAAGAACATGGCCAGAAACATCAGAAAAATATGAGTGTAAAGAACGGTTTTAGGAACATCACCTGTAAAACGAATCACTATGTTTGAGCCATTCCCTACCTTGAGCGGGTTACCCTTCTTCTCCAGATCGACCTTATATTCCAGTTTACCAGCCGGGGGCTGGTTTGGAAGATAACCTACCAGTTTATCTCCTTCTCTCTTTAAATCAACTTTAGTCATTTCATCCTTTGAAGGGTATTTCCGATAAGAAACGACACCTTTTACACCGATATCCGGAATCGGCAGAATTACAGGACAATCGGCTTTCCCCTGTTGTGAACGTAGAAATCGGATCGGATAACTCTGTGTCCCAATATGTACCAATGCCTTCAACGGATAAGTCGGACCTGTCACCCGCTGGTAAAAAGCGGCAGCCACGGTAAAGAGGAAAGCAAAGACCCAAAGAAGACTTTTCATAAATTATCATCCGTTTATTGGTCCGTGAAAATAGCAATAAATAACTATTTTTACAACTTCTAACATCTTTAACAAATCAATAAAATGAAATTGCAAGCTATAGTTATTATTGTGATGAGCCTGTTTGCCTCATTAACGGTGGGCGCAGCAACGAAGAAAAACAAGGACCAGAAAATCCAATTTATAGTCAAAGAGGCAGATAAAAAAGTTGAAGTACTCATTGACGGAAAATTATTCACTGCCTATTGCTGGCCCGATAATGTCATGAAACCGGTCCTGTATCCGGTGATCACCTCCGAAGGGACTGAGATTACACGGGGCTATCCGCTGAATCCAAGAGCAGGTGAACGGATTGATCATCCACATCATATCGGAATCTGGTTTAATTATGGTGATGTGAATGGTTATGATTTCTGGAATAATTCCACAGCCATTCCGGCCAACAAAAAAAGTGGATTTGGAACCATTAAACATTTAAAAATTGATCAAATGAAAGAGGGTTCTGGTGAGGCACTTATGGTAACCACCGAGAGCTGGATCGATCCATCAGGAAATGAACTACTTTCCGAAAAGACTGAATACCATTTTATTACAAAAGGATCAACCCGGATTATTGACCGTGTAACAACATTAACCGCTACTGGAAAAGAAGTTTCACTGAATGACAATAAGGAAGGGGTGATAGGAATCCGCATGGCACGGCAACTTGAACTTCCTTCAAAAGACCAGATCATCATGACAGACGCAAAAGGGAATCCAACGACTGTTAAAAAGATGAGCAATGAAGGGGTTTCGGGAAGTTACCGCAGCAGTGAGGGGATAAAAGATGATGCTGTATGGAGCACACGTGCTAAATGGATGGACCTGAACGGCACAATTGGGCAGGAAAAGATTGCGGTTGTCATGTGTGATCATCCAAAGAATCAAAGTTATCCAACATACTGGCATGCAAGAGGATATGGACTTTTTGCAGCCAATCCGCTTGGCTGGAGTGTTTTCACAAAGGGAAAAGATAAGTTGAATTATCGTATCCCTGCCGGAAAATCATCCACTTTCAGATACCGGATTATTGTCCATTCAGGGGGTGATCTCACCGATAAGGAGATCAACAGCTTTGCTGAAGATTTTGCCCGGAAATACTAAGCAATAATTCTTCATTTATGGCTCTGAATTACATCTGGATATTTTTCTTTTTGATTGCCTTTGTAATCGGGCTTGTTAAAATGGTATTCCTGGGTGATACTCAGGTTTTTCCTCAGATGGTCAACTCCACTTTTGAGATGGCTAAAAGCGGATTTGAAATCTCTTTGGGGCTGGCTGGCGTCCTTACACTATGGTCAGGGATCATGAAAATCGGAGAAAAAGGGGGAATTGTAAATATTGTCTCAAAATTGATAGGCCCGTTTTTCAACAAGCTCTTTCCGGAACTTGGAAGAAACCATCCTGCTTACGGCCCCATGATGATGAATTTCGCGGCAAATATGCTCGGGCTTGATAATGCAGCTACTCCAATGGGGCTTCAGGCTATGGGGGAAATGCAAAAATCAAATCCCCATAAGGAGATTGCCTCAAATGCTCAAATCATGTTTCTTGTCCTGAATGCCTCCGGACTGACCATAATCCCAATCTCGGTGATGGTCTACCGGGCACAATTGGGAGCACATGATCCTTCGGATGTATTTATTCCGATTTTACTCGCTACTTTCTTTTCAACTCTGACAGGCCTTATTGCCGTTTCAATATATCAACGTATTAATTTATGGGACCGAACGATAATCTCCTATCTATCAGGCATGTTATTAATTGTCTTTTCATTGATATACTGGACTCATACTTTGTCACCCGAAAGCCTTGCCTTATACTCCAAAGTGTTTAGCAACTTTATTCTCTTCTCGGTCATAATCCTCTTTCTGTTATTGGGATTTAGGAAGGAGATCAATGTGTACGAAACCTTTATCGACGGTGCGAAGGAGGGTTTTTCAACAGCAGTAAAAATCATTCCCTACCTGGTCGCCATTCTGGTGGCAATTGGTGTATTCAGGGCCTCAGGGGCCATGAACTTTTTAACCGCGGGAATAAAGTGGATCACAGAGGCAGCAGGGATAAACAGTGATTTTATCGGGGCATTGCCTACTGCGCTTATGAAGCCGCTTAGCGGAAGCGGGTCGCGTGGAATGATGATTGATGTGATGAAAACATCCGGAGCCGATTCATTCGTGGGTAGACTTTCATGCGTGGTTCAGGGGGCAGGTGATACCACATTCTTTATCCTTGCAGTATATTTTGGCTCAGTTGGGATCAAAAAAACAAGGCATGCACTTGCTTGTGCATTGTTGGCCGATTTAGCCGGCCTCCTAGCAGCTATCCTGATCGGTTATTTGTTCTTTCACTAAGAACGGAGTTAGATAAAATACAATATATCAATTCATTAAATAAGAATAGCTACAAAATAAATTCCCGGTAAAAATCTGTCTTACCGGGAATTTATATAAATACCTGCTATAAACAACCTATCAATCAGTGACAAAATCGGGTAAATAAATACCCAGGCCTTTGGTCGGTATGATTAGTTCTTTTTGCTGGTTGTGCTTGCATCTTTTTTGGTGGTTGCATCTGCAGAGGTTTTTTTGGTGCATTTTCCGGCTGCAGCCTTGTCTCCGCTCTTACAGCACGATTTTTTGTCACCGCTCTTGCAACAGGTTGCTGATTTTGGTTTGCCGTTTGCATCCTGTGCATGTACATTAGCTGCTACAAGGGTCATTCCAACCACCATCACGAACAAATAAAACAACTTTTTCATCTTTTATAATTTAATTGTGAATAATAAAACATTCTTACCCATTGACTGACGATCTTCTGAATCAAAAGCCAAAATAGATCTTTTTCCTTTTGAATTGATGCCCAAATTTGGTAAATTTTATTCATTTTTCACGAATCATGGGAATATTTTATACTTCATTGATATTCTGTATAATATACACCTAAATTCTAAATAACAAAATAATTTGAGTCGTACAAATAAGACTAAAACATCTTTTTATAGATCATCTTATAAATGGATTGTCTATTATTGCAGGATAAAACACAATAAAGAACAAATCTTGATTTAAGTTGTCAGATATGGTTTTAAACGAAATGGCCAAGGCAATTGAAGAGGTTTTCAGGGAATTGGATGATCATCTGACCAGGACCACCAGTAAAACTGGGATGAAATGTGCCCATCTTTGCAATGCCTGCTGCCGGACCAGGAATATTGAAGCCAGCCCGGCAGAGTTTATACCACTTGCGGCTGCGTTATATGAGCGAGGGAGAATTGATGAATTTCTGACGTTACTGGACAAGAGTGATGAAACAGGGCATTGTCCCCTCTTTATGCCAGACGCCTGGAAAGAGGGCAAAGGAAGCTGCTGGGATTATGAAAAAAGAGGACTGGTATGCCGGCTTTTCGGATTTGGATATCGGCTTGACCGGGAAGGGATAGCTGAGCTTGTCACTTGTAAAGTACTTAAGGACAGCACCCCTGAAGCGATAGATAAAGCACGGCAGTTGGGAATTAAGAGTCCCGATACCATTCCGATTTTCCGAAACTATTCGATGCAACTATACAGTATTGCACCGGATCTTGCTGTCCAACAATTACCCATCAATAAGGCAATCCGTCTAGCAATAGAGAAATTATATTTCCATTATCCGGAAGGAATTAATCAATCCGATTTAATAAGGGATGTTTAATTAAAACAAAATGATTGAAAGTTTTTCCTGACTATTCCGAAGACTGAAACTCAATATCATGGTCTTTCATATATTTAGCCAATCGTTTACCATGGTTGATGTCATCCCCGTTTAATTTTTGCATGATTTTCATAACGGTTGAATTGGGCTGGGATGTCATGAAAAGTTCAAAATGAGATTCTCCGATTGAATTCTCAATCTCACAAGCCAAACGAAATGCATCTGCTCTTGCCGGTAATCCTCCTCTGAACTCTTCAATCCGTTGTTTGATAAAAAGGTTCATTTCACTGAGCTCATGGGCCTTATTTTCGATGGAATCTGAAGGCATAATGTTTTCAGAGAGAAATTGATCGTTGATTGATTTAATCAGGGCAGCATGATTCATCTCTTCAATTGAGAGTTTCCACCAAAAATTAAAATCCTGACTGAATTTAGCGCTGAATAACTGATAAAGGTCGCCAATATTGAGTTCCAGGGCTATTGACTCTTTCAGAAACAGCTTAATTACTTCATTCATAGAGATCTAATTTTGCAGAATTTCTACTGTGATCAGGTTTAAAAATACTTGAAAATTAGAGAGAACCACAATATTTTCAAAATTTGTTAGCTAATTGATAAGATTCGTATTTCTTAACTTGAATTGCAGTTAAAAGGGATTTAAATTGGGTTTTATTAACTTTGCAGATTGAGATTTGATCCTGCACAACAAACTGTTTTATATTCAGTGCCAGGGTGGTCTAATTAAAGATTAACTTATGTTTAAAACATTGATGATTGCCGGGACCGGCGGCTTTATCGGAACCCTTCTGAGATTTTTGGTTTCGCGATATTTTCAGGAAAATACGTTGTCGCTCTTTCCATGGGGTACAATGACAGTGAATATTTCAGGGAGTCTGCTGATCGGAATTTTTTACGGATTGTCAGAACGGGGAAATATACTGAGTCCGGATGTGCGCATCTTTCTAACTGTTGGTATTTGTGGAGGATATACCACGTTTTCAACACTTGCCAACGATAGTTTTATCCTTTTGCAGGAAAAAGAGTGGCTTAAACTAAGTCTGTATACGACGATGAGTTTTTTCCTTGGGTTAGTTGCCGTTTATCTCGGACGGATAATCATTAAATCAATTTAAAATGGAAATCAGGACTACCAATGCTTTACTTCGCATTTTTGTCAGTTCAACGGATCGGCTTAAACAGGATCTTCTTTCTGAATCAATTGTTTTTGAGGCAAAAAAAGAAGGAATAGCAGGAGCTACAGTACTTAAAGGTATTTTGGGATATGGAGCGAGTTCAGTGATACATTCCTACAAATTCTGGGAAGTCTCAGATAAGGTACCGGTTATAATTGAGATAATCGATGAAGAGGAGAAGATCCGAAAGTTTTATGAAACCATATGTCCGCAACTCGAATCAATGCGTTACGGGTGCCTGGTTACTATTGAAAAAATAGAGGTATTACTTTTCAAATCAGGGAAAAGTAAAAAGTAGTCTTATCTTCTTCAACCAGAAACCTTCACGAATTTATTTCAAAAATGAATCCCCGTCATTCTTTTCGTGTAAGGTGTGCGAAAGGATTTTTGAACGACGAGGATCCATAATACGAAGAGCTGTCTGGCTTTTCAAAGGAGAGAAAAGTGACAGGAAAATATCAATTTCAAAGAAGGTAAATCATTTAAAATTTATCGATAAGCATTGTCTTCTGAAGATGTTCTGCAGACTTCTCCCCTTTCAATATCCGCACGATTTCGAGCGAGAACTTGAGAGCAGCCCCTACTCCCCTTCCCGTAATAATTTTTCCGTCAGTCATGAAAGGTTCTGTGCTAAGATCTGAACCAACCAGATAAGACTCAAATCCAGGATAGCAAACGGCTTTTTTCCCCTCTAAAATGCCCAGATTTCCCAATACCATTGGTGCAGCACAAATGGCCGCCAGGAATTTTCCATTCTTCTGGTATTCTATAATCCTTGATAGCAAGCCTTGATGTTCATTAAGATGCTTCGCCCCCGGCATTCCTCCCGGCAGAATAATCAACATCCCTTTTGAAAAATCGACTTCATCAAACAAAAGGTCAGTTCGGATCTCAATTTGATGAGAACCCGTAACCTGATGCTTCCCGGTAACCGACACTGTAAACACGTTTAGGCCTGCCCTCCGAAGGACATCAATAATGGTAATTGCCTCTATTTCCTCAAACCCTTCAGCCAGGTGTACTGTTATTTGGTCCATTGAAATTAAATCTTAAAACTTTTAAAATAATCTGATTTCTCATCTTCTTCAGGAATTACATTCCAGCATCAATAAGTTTGATTTTTTCTTTAGGATACTTCTCGTCGGGTTTTAATATACTAGCTTTTTCAAAATAGAACCGGGCAACAGAACTATTTTTCTCTGTTAATGCATCATCACCCTTTTTAATATAACCATCATAAGTAGCCTTTAGATTTTGGGTGTCCAATCCATTAACAATAGCTTCAATCTCCTTCAAACGGGAAATGATATGATCAGTCTCGCTTATCTCCTTTGCCTTTTCATAATAAAAGCGGGCTCCGGGATACTCTTTTCGGTTAAATGCATCATCTGCTTTCTTTACCATTTCAGCAAATATACGTTGATCGGACTGTGACAACTGTTCTGTAATAAATTTGTCAATTAACTTGAGCTGTTGAGCCGGATACGATTCCCATTTCATAATATCCAAAGCACTACGATAATAAAACCTGGCAGAACTATAATTTTTAGTCTTCATATGATCATCAGCCATGGCTATCTTTCCATTGAACTCTTTAATTTTTTCAGAAGTTATCTCTGAATCAATCATCTTATCACACGACTCAATTTTGGAGAGTAAATATTTATCGCCCGGTCTTGCTTTTAAAGCTTCCATATAGTAGAATCTGGCTATCGTCCACTGGGCAGATTTAAAGTTTTCGTCCCCACTCTTTGTCTTCTCAAAGTATAATTGATCAGCAGCGCTTAATTTTGTTTCATCTTCCGCAGGCCTTGCAGCAGCTTTGGCAGCCAAAGCAGCCATAATTGCCTGTATCTCCTTAATCTTTTGAGGTGGTAATGGTTCCTGCGGCTTAATTTTCTGTGCCTCCCGATACGCCAAAATAGCATCAGAATATTGTTGAGCCGCTAACAAAGATGCTCCCCGGTTAATGGCATCCAGATAAAGTTTTGAAATGGCCCTTTCGTGTAAAAGAGCAATTTGTTTCTCTGCATCGGCAATCTTAGCCAGAGTCGGGGCATCCCCCGGACGGATCGCCAAAGCTCCTTTGTAACTGGTGATCCCCTCGGCATATTTGGCCACCTTCACACTGGCATCCCCTTCGGCAACCAGACGGTTGAACTCTTCGTCTTTCTTGGCTTTATCCATCAGCTGGGCCAACTGCTTTTCAGCGTCGGCAATCTTGGCCAAAGTCGGGGCATCCCCCGGACGGATCGCCAAC
>Ga0316224_1001816_pt1 | contig 21750 bp, 37 predicted proteins | sample TBH18013metaG_FD_206254 | JGI IMG/M metagenome (GOLD analysis project Ga0316224, IMG submission 206254) | Freshwater microbial communities from Trout Bog Lake, Wisconsin, USA - TBH18013 | ecosystem: Environmental > Aquatic > Freshwater > Lake > Hypolimnion/Profundal zone | place: USA: Wisconsin... | reverse complement strand
TATTCTGTATGCTCGCGAATACTACAATGCTGGAGTATCTGGCTTCTCAATCCCTGCCGCAGAGCATAGCACAATTACTTCATGGGGTCGTGACGGCGAAGTAGATGCATATCGCAACATGCTCAATAAATTTGCCAAGCCAGGTAGCATTGTTGCTATTGTGTCTGACAGCTATGACGTGTTCAACGCAGTTGATAACTTGTGGGGTGGTGAACTCCGCCAACAAGTAATTGACAGTGGTGCTACTGTTGTTATTCGTCCTGACTCAGGTGATCCACTTACAATTTGTCGTCAACTTGTGCAAAAGCTCGCACAAAAGTTTGGTACTACTACAAACGAAAAAGGTTTCCGTGTACTGAACAATGTGCGTTTGATTCAAGGTGACGGTGTGAATGAACACACTATCCGAATGATCCTAGGCGACTTTATGGTACATGGCTTTAGTGCAGACAATATTGCGTTTGGTATGGGTGGTGCATTGTTGCAACAACTAGACCGCGATATTCAAAAGTTTGCAATGAAATGCTCTAGTGCTTGCATTAACGGTGAATGGGTTGACGTGCAGAAAGATCCAATTACCGATAGTGGTAAAAAATCTAAAGCAGGTCGTGTATCACTTTGGAAAGCAGGTGGAGAATGGGTAAGTGCTGTGGATCAACCAAAAGGTTGGTTCGACAAAGGCTTTGGACCTTTCACTGAAATGCTTGAAGAAGTTTATCGTGATGGCAAACTTGTAAAAGAAATTACTTTTGAGCAAGTTCGCGAAAATAGTAACAAGTAAACGTTGACAGGAGCCTAGTGCTCCTGTACAATACACTCATCAGCAACACACTCTTAGAAAGAGAATTTAAATGTCATATTTTTTGAAGTCAGGTAATACATTCCGAGTTTCTACCAAAGAAGCTATGGATCTTCATGAGAAGTTGCCTGCAGGTAATTATGTGGTTAAAGAAATGCCAATGGATGGTCCATTGTATCTTGAACACATTGATTCATTTGAAGTTAAGGGCAAGCGTTACGGCGACCTTGATAAAAACACTGATCGTATCCTGAATACATTCATGGACCGTACAGCATCAACTGGTGTTATGCTTGCAGGTGAAAAAGGTTCTGGTAAGTCACTGTTGGCTAAGAACTTGGCTATTGAAGCCGCAAAGCGTTTGGATGTACCATGTATTGTTATCAATGCTCCTTGGGTCGGTGACAAGTTCAATGCGTTCATGCAAATGATTGAACAACCATGTATGGTTCTGTTTGACGAGTTTGAAAAAGTCTACAATCAAGAAGATCAAGAACAAGCTCTTACCTTGCTGGACGGTGTATTCCCTAGCAAGAAGTTGTTTGTATTGACTTGTAACGACAAGTGGCGTATTGATCAACACATGCGTAATCGTCCAGGACGTTTGTTCTACATGATTGATTACAAAGGGTTGGATGCCAACTTCATTACAGAATACTGTAACGACAATTTGAAAGCAGACTTGAAAAAGTACACTGAAAAGTTGTGCCAAATTGCGGCATTGTTTGCTCAGTTCAACTTTGATATGCTTAAGGCCACGGTTGAAGAAATGAATCGCTACAATGAAACTCCAGAAGATGCTCTGCGTATGTTGAACGTTAAGCCAGAGTTTGACTCTGGCAATAAGTTTACAGTCAAGCTGATCAAAGATGGCGAAGAATTGGAGGACACTGATTTGGAAAGCCTAGAATGGAGTGGTAACCCACTTCAAGGTCAAGTCCAAGTTCATTACAAGAAATTTGAAGATGAAAAGGACGAAGACGGTGACTTCAATTGGGATTGGGAACGTATTCGTTTCAGCCCAGCTGACCTTACCAAAATTGACAGCCAAACTGGCAAGTTTGTATTCGTAGGTAAGGATGGTACTACTTTGGTCCTTAACAAGGTCAAAGAAAAGTCTTACAGCTACTACGACGCATTCTAAGTGTTGTTATTCCACAACAGGGCCTCCGGGCCCTGTTGACGTTTCTACTAGCCGATAGTATAATAAAAACATAGTAACAAGGAGCGTATAATGGAATTTTGCGTAGGAGCAAGAGGCAAGACTAAAAAGTACATAGAGTTTCTACTGCCTAGTCTAATTAGCCAGCTCAAATTAGAAAACTCCAAAAAACTTTTATACATTAAGGTAGACAAAGAGCTAGAGCACACGGGTGAAACAGTTCCAATGTTCGGAATCGATACTATCTTAGTAGTACTTAGGCCTACTAGGGACAAAGTAGCATTAGGTATTACACTAGCACATGAAATGACACACGTTGCTCAGTTAGCCAAAGGCACACTACAACTTACACCCAAAGGTAAGAAATGGAAGGGCAAGTTCTATCGTGCAAGCTATCCCTACTTGGCAAGTCCGTGGGAAATACAGGCTTTTGAAAAGCAAGAAATACTTTTCCGCAGAGCAATTGACTGATGCTACCTATGTTGCCAAAAATCGGCAACATCGATAGGTTGACACTTTCCTAACTCTTTGCTATAATATACACATACACAAACAAACACAGAAAGGTTTTACAATGTTACTTCATACTGCTCCGCAAGACGAAGCTATTTTGAGTAATGTAGGCGAAGTTGGTGACTTTAAAATTAAAGCATCTGCCAAAGCATTTGCTATTTTGAGTTCAGGCTTGTATGCTAACAAGATCCGTGCTATCGTACGTGAGTTGTCATGTAATGCTGTGGACTCACATGTTGCCGCAGGCAAGACAGATACTCCATTTGATGTACATCTTCCAAACACAATGGAACCTTGGTTCAGCATCCGTGACTACGGTACTGGCTTGAGCCACGAACAAGTTACACAAATCTACACTACTTACTTTGAAAGTACTAAGACTACTTCCAATGAATATATTGGTGCGTTGGGCTTGGGTTCAAAGAGCCCATTTGCTTACACAGATAACTTTACTGTTACGGCTGTACAAAATGGCAAGAAAGGCATCTACTCTGCTTTTATCAACGGTCAAGGTGTGCCAAGTATTGCACAAATGATGACTGAAGATACAGATGAGCCAAACGGTGTTGAAGTTAAGTTTTCAGTAAATGATCAATATGACTACAGCAAGTTCCGTGACGAAGCTCGCCATGTCTACACTTATTTTAAATTGCGTCCTGTCGTAACTGGTTACAAGGATTTCCAATTTACTACATTAGAATATGACACTGAGAACATTGTTCCAGGTGTGCATAGCTACAAGAACTCCTACCATAGCAAGGCTGTTATGGGTAATATTGCTTACCCAATTGACATTCCTAATAGCGACAAGGTATTGGGTAAATTAAAGACATTGTTGTCATGTGGTTTGGAATTGCACTTTGCTATTGGCGAATTGGACTTCCAAGCTTCACGTGAAGGCTTGTCATACATTCCACAAACTGTTGAAGCTATCAAAACTAAATTGGAAGCAGTTAACAATGCGTTGACAGTTGTGTTGGCTCGTGAAGCAGATGCTATTGAAAACTTGTGGGAACGTGCTTTGTTTTTGAATAACAAGCGTACTAACGATTTGTGGAAGGCCGCTGTTGAAAAGTATGTTACTGACAACAAACCTGCCTTGTGCCAAGTGGACAATGGTCGTTACTGGCAATTCTTGATTAGTCCAAAGTTGATGGTTGACGAGTTGGCTAAGAAGTACAATATCTCAGTTACAGCGTTCAGTCACCACTCTGGCGGATCTAGTTGTACCAATATCGGCAACGATTATGACCATGAGAAACAAGCAGATGGTACAGTTAAGACCGTCTACTACTGGCAGTTTAATGTAGACAAGGGCACCCGATTTGTTATCAATGATTTAAACATTGGTGCTACTGAACGTGCTAAGTTTCACTGGAAGAATACTCCACGTGATGCCGATGACCGTGGTAGCCATGTGGTATATGTATTGAGTAAGATTGATAAGACTCGCCTAATGTTGCTCAAGCAATTCTTTGCCGCTATTAACAATCCTCCAGAAGCTTGGAAGACTGATGCTAGCACACTGAAGCAAAAGGAACGTGCATCGGGCAGTTTGAAGAACGTGACTGTATTGAGTTTGCAAGAACGCAATAGTGGTGGTTATTACCGTTCAAAAGAAATGGTGTGGCGTGATGCTGGTAAAGCTGATAGCTTTGATGCAACTAAAACTTACTACTACTTGCCTTTGAGCGGATTCAATCCAATCAGCAAAGTGAGTAATGGTTTTGATGTTAAGCGTTTCTTCAATGACTTGAAGGAATGTGGTATTGAAACTTTGCGTAGTAAGACTATCTACGGTGTGCGTAAAGGTGATATTGAGTTTATTAAAACTCAGAAGAACTGGATCAACATCGAGGACCACATTACTAAAGAATTGAACTCAATTGATAATAAATTAACAATGAGTTTGGTGCTACAAGCTGTTGACAATTTCAACTTGCTCAGCTATAATGATAACATTGTTTACAACGTAGAAGATAAAAACAGTCCTTATGTTAAATTGGTAATGCAGTTTAAGGGATTTGAAAAGATCAAATACAGTGAACAGAGTTTGAAAAATCTGTGCCGTATGTATGCTACTCACGTAACATTCAATCCGCAGACAACCGTTGATAAGTTTGTTGCTGAGTGCAAAGAAATTTACCAACGCTATCCATTGTTGCAGTACTTACGTTCTGCACCAAATCACGAAGTAGGCAACTATATTAATTTGATTGACACACAGAAAGGTGTAAACTAAAATGGCTTATCCATATTTGATCCAGGGCAGTAATATTGTAGTCGTTATTGGCAACAAGAGTCATACTGTAAGTAAAACACACATCAGTTACAATAAACTGTTGGAAGCTATCAAGGCTAACGATTGGGATACTGTTAAGGATGTAATCGAGCCACAGAAGGTTGTAGTTAACTACGGCCAAGGTAATGTGGAAGTGCAAGGCGAAACTTTGTTCTGGAAAGGCAAAGAGTTGCATAATGCATTGGCAACACGTATGATTCGTATGTTGCAAGACGGCTTCCCAGTTGAGCCACTTGTATTGTTCATGGAAAACTTGATGAACAACCCAAGCAAACGAGCTGTTACTGAGTTGTATGGCTTCTTGGAAAAGAACAGTTTGCCAATTACTCCAGAAGGTTACTTCTTGGCTTATAAGAAAGTTCGCAAGGACTTTAAAGACATTCACAGTGGTACAATGGATAACTCCGTTGGACAACTTGTTGAAATGCCTCGTAACGAAGTTGATGACGACCAGAACCGTACTTGCTCAACAGGCTTGCACTTCTGCTCACAGGAATACTTGCCACACTTTGGTGGAAGCGATTCACGTACTGTGATTTTGAAGATTAATCCTGCTGATGTTGTAAGCATTCCAAATGACTACAACAACGCTAAAGGTCGTGCTTGCAAGTATGAAGTTATCGGCGAGTTGGGTGTTAATCCAGAAGATGCTTTCACTGCTCCAGTTCAAACTGATGCTAACAGTGAAACAACTTCAAAGGATGACATCAAGGCAATCGTTGAAGCGGCTGTTATGGCGGCATTGGCGGCACAACGTAACATCAATGTTACTCCTGATACTAACACAGGTAACACTGGTTACGACAGCACTTGGCCTACTCAGAGTGTGTAAGCAATGATGCTCAATTACAATGAAATTGAGCTGATGGAAATGGCTCGGGACTATGAAGAGATGGAGTCCCGGGCTGTTGCCGATGCTGAAGAGCTACGCCGGCTACGAACAGGCGAACTAGTAGTGTGTCCTAATGATATAGAACACGCTCGTGCAATGTTTAAGATGGCTTGTTTTTATCTTACACAACACGATCCTTCATTTACTCTAACACATGAGCTCGTCAAAACTACCGAAGCTTAATCGATTCGCTGAACGATATCAAATGGAAGTACGCTCAGGTAGAAGCGTACGGCGACGTATTGCAAATACTGGAATACCATTTCCACGTTATGCCTACGATGAAATAGACTACCATGCACATTTTAATATAGTAGATGTGCCTTGTTACGACATTACAATACCCGAAGATAAGTTTGAAGAACTAGTAGATCAAATAGAGTTCTTTAACGAGCAACATCATAAACATGCTCATGCTATGCAAATATTACAGCAAGCAAGAGATGATGAACGGATTAGGGATGCCAACCCTGCCGTACAAAAAGCATGGATGAAATATCTCATGCTACTAGAAATAGCGAGGAAATAATATGATTAAAGGACTAATGGGCTCCGATGGAGTCTTTGTAGAAGGCGGCAATAACAGTTTGCCATACCATAGCCCACAGAATGGTGATAGCTTTAGTGGTGTGCTGAGATTAAATGGTACAGATATTCAATACTATAACAATGGTATGTGGATTAACTTGCCCACCAGCTATGCTACTGTACGTATGGACTCCGGCATTGTTAGCTGGGTACGTGCTAAACAAGCCAAAGAACAAGAGCAACATCAAGAGCTAGAGTATTTGAAACGTAGGGCCGAACAACACCCTAGCCTACGCAAGGCCTATGAAGCTATTATCCGTGCTGAAGAAAGGCTCAATGCCGACATAGATAAAGCTGTAGCCGATTTCAAACTGCTAGATAAACTAGTAGGTGAAGAAGACAGCAGATACAGTGAAGACGCAGGAATGCAAGTACCCATGACAAGTCCATGACCACAACTTTTGCTACTGAAACAGCATCCTATCTTTCTAAATTTGATCATCAAATTATTTTGATGTTAGGACAGAGTTATACTTCCAATTTCAAAGAAGTTACTCAATGGTGTAACGAACATTTTGGTGTTAAGTTTAGGGACTGGTTTATGTTGTCGTCTGGCAAAAAGGAATATATACTGTACGTGAAAGACACACGTTGGGTAACTATGTTCCATTTAAAATTTACCCATTTAATATTACATTCGATAAAATGAAAACGACAAGAGTTGCAGTCATAGGTTTAGGATCGGCAGGAGTGCAAACTCTATGCCACTATCTTACATGGAGTCGCAACGCAGTCATTACTAGCATACATGCTCCACAAGTTCCTATTGTGGGCATTGGTGAAAGCACTAACAGTACATTTATTGATGTAATAGAACAAGGCATGGACTTTCAATTGTACGATAGTCTTGCCAATGGTGATATGGACTGTACTCTTAAATTAGGTACACAATATGTTAACTGGCGCAACGATACATTTACCAATCCATTATTAGGCGGCAATGCGGCAATACATTTTAATACATTTGCCATGCAGGACTTTGCGTTACCTAAACTTAGAAAACGTTGGAAAGAAAAGTTTCAAGAGATAAATGGTGTTGCTACAATTAAAGAGAATCACAATGTAGTTGTTGTAGATGTAGATGGCGTTGATTACGAGTTCGATTATGTCGTCGATTGTCGTGGTTGGCCCACAGATTACACAGACTACACCTTAACCACACAACCTGTTAATCATTGTCTAGTGCATAATGTATTAGAAGGCGCCGATTGGAAAGCTACCAAACATATTGCTACTAGGGATGGCTGGACATTTGCCATTCCATTAACTACAAGAACAAGTTACGGATACTTGTTTAATAATACACTAACAGATCCTGACGAAGCCCGTACTAACTTTTCACACATGCTAGGAGTAGAAGAGTTAGACAATATCGAATACAAGTTCCAAAGTTATTATACAAATAAACTTATAGACAATCGTGTTATTAAGAATGGTAATCGTGCTATATTCTTTGAGCCATTGTTTGCCAACAGCCTTTGGGCGTATCATCAAGCAAACTTAATTGGCTGGGACTATGTATTTGGTAACAAACCAAAGATACAATTAACCATAGACAGATTTAATGAACAGTTCAAAGCTATTGCTCGTGGCTTAGAGGAATTGATTGCTTTCCATTATCATGGAGGCAGTATATATGACAGTCCATTTTGGCGCATGGCTGTAGAAAACTCAAACGAAAAACTCAAGCATAGCCAAGACATGCAGAATATGTTAGCACAGTTCGAACGTATGCGTAATGACAATACCTTTGAAGCTAGTCGTTGGGTTTATCCTACACGCAGTTTAGAAATTGTAGACAGTAACTTCGGATACAATTATTTCAAACAGCGTTGACATCTAGTCTGCATCATGTTAAAATGTTAGCATGAATATCCTATATATCCGTTTTGAATTATCCAACCCCTTTGACCGCTGGGAATATTTCCGTAATATTGGATGCAAGTCTTTAAGATTATCTAGATTCAAAGCCTGCGAACTAGAACATACCTTCTATAGTGGTATGTTGATGGATGCTGAGGTAAGATGGACTCGCAATCAAGATCATGCTGGCTTTGAAATTATGATTGGTTTATTTGGATACGGTATTCACTTTCATATCTATGATACACGTCATTGGAACTATGACACTAACTCTTGGGAAGTATATGATGTTTAATACGATTTATTTTTTGCTTGCCTGCTTGTTCGTCAAGCATTGGTACATTGACTTTGTTAACCAAAGCCAAGAGGAAGTTAACGGCAAGGGCATCTACGGCAATGCCTATGGTGTAATGCACAGCATCAAGCATGGAGTCGCTTCAGCACTTGTCTTTATTGCATTTACTCAATCGTTTGAGTTTAGTGTAATCATAGGCATTATCGATTTTGTTGTACACTATCATGTGGACTACTGCAAAATGCGTTTTGGTAATAGAGATGTTACAACTAATGCATTTTGGGTACAACTAGGCTTAGATCAACTAGCACATTATCTTTGTTACTTGTTCTTAGTCTGGTGTTTGCTGTGAGTACACTGAAGCTAACACCTAGACAATGGCGTACAATTCGAGCAGAATTACACAAAGAACACCCAAAAACTGTGTTCATGCTTAGAGATAAGATGAAACGGGTTTTGGGTTTTACTGTACGTGAGCATACTGGCTATAGACCTAGAACACAAAAAGAACTAGAGGACTACGACCGTAGCGATAACATACGGCATGAAAATGAAAAGGATCGAAAGTTCCATAGGGAAAATATCAACGAGCATATCATTTGTCTTGACTTCTACAACGAACGAAAGTACACTATGTTTTTATTAAAGTTTTCGGAGTTAATAAATGGACGAGTTGGAATCACTACGTAAAGAAAACGAACAACTCAAAGAAGAGTTGAAGCGTCTTTACGGAGTTGAAAGACCGTTTGTTTGCGGCAGTACGAAAGATATAGACACAGACGGGATGCCTGTATTCATTCTAGTCTGTCCTAGCTACGGCGCAGATGGATTTGCCATCTATCGAAAACATAAACAATACAGCACACCATCTTACTAAGGACCTATCGTGGATTTAAAAGAACTACAAAATATTTTTAGGTTTCAAACAACTGAAACTGAAACATACATACCAAAAGATACTGTTGATTATTTGTTAATCAAGGGACAAAACAGAGTCACAGGAACACATGCAGTAAATGACATGGAAGGTTTACTTAAACAAATAACTGAAAACGGTTATGTGTTTGATGCATACAGAGACCGTACTCCTGTCTTTATCGTTCCAGAAGTTATTCTTCCAATGTAATAGGATGATTGAATTGAAACAAGTAAAAGTTGGAATGTTTAATCTTCCAGGATTGAGCTTTCCTAAAGATCCACAACCTGAAATCGTAGAAGAAATGATAGCATGGTGCAAGGAAAACCACTGCGGGTATTGCAGTGGTCCTCGCTTGTGGAGTTTCAAGACTGACGCACAAAGGGATTGGTTTATACTTCGTTGGATTGACCATATTCCCAAAGAGGATCCAAAAGAAGATGATTAAAAATAATGCGACATGTATCCTTATCAAAAACAACTCCTAAATGCCATGTACAAAGGTCGGGGAACGTTACAAATTACCGGCAGACAAGCTGGTAAATCACATGTTACTCAGTATCTCAATCACTGGTTAAAAGTTATGCGTCCTGAATTTGTAAAACTATCCTGGCGTGAACTTCCTGGCAATAAACTACAGGCTTATGTAGATCCAGAAAGCACTACAAGTATTTGGGGACTACGTGAAACAGACATGGATCCAATACAGGCATGGAGTGAAGAAACTAACTGCGGCAAACGTATGAGTTTTGACATGTGGCATTTTAAAAGTCGTAAGCACATGACTATGTTTTTGTTAAAGTGGGCATGATCTTTGTTGGAACGCAACCTACATTTAATCCAGTAGTAGGAGAAATGCGTTTCAACACGGACGATAATTATATGGAAACATATGATGGAACTAAATGGATTAAGATATCTACTGTAGGTAATGTAAGTGAATATAGTTTACACGTAAGCACAGGAACAGTACTTGGACGAGAATATTATATAGCCGAACCAATTAACGCAGATTCACTGTGGCCCGATATGATAGAATGGACTGTTCACACATTCGGTCCTACACGAACTATTTGGGAAGATCCTGGAGCACGTTGGTATGCTAATAATGCTAAGTTTTGGTTTAAAGATAAAAAAGATTTAGACTGGTTTGTATTAAGGTGGAGCAGTGGTTAGAGATAATCAAGTACACATTACAGGAATGAAACCTACACCCGCTATGGAAATGGTGCGTGAGCTAAGGGCTAGAGGTCTTGTACAAGGAACTGATTTTGATTTTATGTATCTCCCTAAACAGTTTGATGAAGGAGTTATAAACATAATTCAAGAAGAGGGTGTTTCGTTTTTCTTCAAGGAAGGAAAATGGGCAACATTTTTTAGGATAAAATATGGCACTAACTAAACAAGATGTATGGGAAGGACATTGGACAGAACCAAAAGCTAAACAAATACACAAATATATGAAAATTGGAGACCGTGTACACGAAACTCACAGAGTAGTTGTACATAGAATTCGAATGGGCGATGTTGAAGATCCAGACTTATATGTTGCCCAACCAATTTACGAATGGCAACAAACCGAAATGGGCAAGTTCATAATGGAAAAGGCTTTGGACGCACCCATGTGGCATAGGCAAGTAGATCCAGCAACTTATGGATACAGCTATGCAATCACAGCCTATTTGAAAGATGTGGATTATACATTTTGGTGTTTAAAGTGGGCTAACGAAGTTGACAGAAAAGGTCTGTTTACAGTATAATAAACTATATGAAAAAAGAACATCTTTACACTATTAGATGGAACCAACCTTATATTGGTTATACTCCATTCATGCAACACCTTTGGGATCGTTATGAAGCATTAATTGAGCAACGCATCGAAGATGGTGATGTTCGACTAGCTCAAATCGAGCTTGAAAGGATAATGAAACTATGAGTACATCATTAGAAGAATGTTTGACTATCATTGGTGTAGCTGTGTTTATTATCATAGCCTTAATTAAATTTGTACAAGTATGTAATGGAGATGAAAATGCAGATTAGAGTTAAAGAAAACGCAGAAGAATTTGGTAAATGCGGCTGTGGTCGTAGCCCAAATGGTAAGTGTATTGGCTGGCATGGCTTAACTGAAAGCCAATACAAAGAAGCACTTGAAAAGTATATGACTAACCAAACAGATACCAAAGGCAATCCAGTATGACCAAAAAGATCGAAGGCATGGCCGAGATTGAAGAAGACGAAAATGGTAAGTTGAAGATTCAGTTCCAGCCAGGATGCTTTGACAGTTTCGAAGGCACTCAAGAAGAGCTAGACGAAGCCATTGCTATGATTACAAAGATGTTTGAAGATGGCACAGCCCAAGAGCTTGCACAGGAAGTAGACATCGACGAACTGATGGAAACAGATCCTGAAATGGCAGAAAGAATCTTTCAAGCCATTGCTCGTGCAGAAGGCGAAGATCTGGATGACAACACGCCTCCAAGGACACTACAATGAAGTTCCTGGAAAAATGGTTGTACTTAAAAGTAAGAGATATGTGGGACAACCGCCACAAATACGAACATTATGAATCGACACAATGGTTAAAGGACAGTACCAAAATGGCAATTTCAGGAGCTCAAGCAATGAGCAGAGGATCTTCAGAAGGTGAAGATCGTATTACTTTTGAACTAAGTTCAGCAGTAGGCGGTCGCATTCTTAATGTACGTAGATACGATAATAAAACAGATCGTCACGATAGCCAAACTTATGTAATTCCTAGTGGGGAAGATGTAGGTGCTAGAGTAGCTAAGATTATTAACCTAGAAATGATTAAATAAAATATGGACATTTTAAATTCACTATTTCAGTTTTTAGACGAAAACACTTGGATCGTTTGGCTGTGCGTTGTTAATCTAGCTTTCCGTTTGGGCATTGCATGGCAACGCTGGCAATTTGCAATAGCACTACAACATCATCCAGAACGTATTCAAGCAACTTTGGACTTTATCAAAAAGTTGAACAGTTTGAAGGATGAGGAACAACTTGAGCTACTAGACAACGTAGATAAAGAAGGAACCGAATCCGTTTTTAAACCACAATCTAATAAAACTGAAATGAGTATTGAACGTGTGAATAACATGTTGTTTGCCTATGCCAAAGATACTAATCAGTTTCTAGCGCAGGGTGCTAGCGTTGATGAAATTGTCAAAACACTTCAAGTTAGATTCCCTGATCGATCATTCTTTGGTGATCTTCCTAAAGACAATTCTACCAATTAATTTGTAATACAAATCGGCATCATGTAAAATACATGAAGCTGATAAATTTCAGCATAATCTAAAAGAGGAAACAACATGAAAGCAATTTCAAAAACTACTAAGACTTACAAGCTATTTTCAGCTTTACAAGAAGGTCAAAAACTAACAGCATCAGAAGCCGCAAAGCGTTTCGGTATCAAGAACATCAGTGCAGAAGCATCACGCATCCGTGCTCATGGTTATGCTGTATATGCTAACACACGCAAGGCTGGTAATGGTGTTAATGTTACAACTTACGAATTGGGCAAGCCAAGCCGTAACATCGTTGCATTGGGCTACAAAGCCGCCGCAATGGGCATCACATTGTAATCAGTTAATTTAAATTAGTTGTGATTAAAAGGACTCTTAGGAGTCCTTTTTTATTGGTTGACATCGAATTATTTTGATGTTATAATATAGACATATTAACAAACATAGAAAGTTTTTAAAATGGCAACAACTTACGCAGACAAAGTCAATTCGGAATATAAACATTCCACCAGTCACTTTGTAAGTTTACGTGAACGGCTAGCTGAATCGATGGTCGGTGCTAATGAATTGACACTTACTGCAATGGTAAGTGAATTCAAACGCAGATTCAAACAATGGACTAAATTTGCAGACATGCACATCTGCAAAGCTATTATGGTTCCTATGGATAAGATTTTGATCGATACTACAATGCAACGTAGTGTCAATTTTACACACATTCTCAATATTATGAATAGCTTTGCTGAAACAATGGTAATGGCTATTCAAGTATATGAAGATCCAGAAAAGCCTGGCCATTATATAGCATGGGATGGGCAACATACTGCTATAGTATTATATATTTTGGCAACCAAAGTGTTTGGCGAACGCATTGCCAATCTTATGGTTCCAGTTGTAGTTTACAGCGTCAAACAAAAGGCAGAGATTCGACGTAACTTTATTTTGCTTAACGGCGAAGCAAAGAGTATGCTTGAGTTTATCGACTTGTGGAAACAAATGGTACACGGTGTGTTGACAGACGGCGCTGACGATCCTGTTTGGGTCAAAGCCGCCGAGAAGCAAGCACATTTGGCACGTGCAGGATTGTTTGCAACACATAAGAAGTTTATGGATGACAAGCAACCAGGTGCATTTACTTTGCTAGCGAATACAATTTGCAGTGACAGTCCTGAAACATTAAAAGATGTTGCTGTGACACGTATGTTCTGCGACTATTGGATTGCTATGAAAGCATTAACAGGACAAGAACGTCATGTAGATGCTAAGGAAGCAAGACAACTGTACGAGTACTTCCATTTGTGCCATCAACAAAATATCAATGTAGATGACAAATACATTATTGAGTTTACACAGTTCGCCAAAGACTACTTTGAGTGCGACTGGAGTGCCGGTGGCGCATTTTGGGACAAGACTAAGACTGCATATGAGAACTGGTACGCTAAAAACAATCCAGAAGATGTAGACCTAGTAACTGGCGAACAAAAGATTCGTGGGTTCTCAAAAGAATTTACGTGTGGCGGACCATTCTTGATTGCACAACTTAAGAAGTCTACTAAACTTAAATTGCCTACAATTGATAGTGCATTTATTCCTGCTAAGAAGGATTTATGGTAATGGCTAAACTACGTAACCCAGATAAGGATAAGTTAAAGAGTCCTGCGGTATTACAAGAGCAATACATGTACAAACATGTTTGCAGTTTGGAAGGCTGTAACGAACCTTTGACTGTATTCGAAGGGCCCGGTAGTGATAGCTTGTGTCGTCCACATCAGCTTGAGTGTGTTGAGTATGGTGGCTATGGAAAGATTGAGCGTCCTCATACTTTCCATAGATCGGATACTTGTTCTTGTTGCGGCCAGGATATTAATGATGATCCGCGATGGGAAAAAGCACAGACGTTCTTTGGTATTGTTTTGACAGAAGAACAAAAGCACGAGATCAAGCGCCGTTACAATCATGGCGACCATAACGGAACACGCAAAGCAGATGGCGGTGATGACTCAGCTGAAAATATTGCGGCCATGTGTTCATTTTGTCATTGGGTTAAGACCGTAATTCACAATGATGGAAGGCGTGGAACGTAAATAAAAGCATGAAATTGCTTGTTACTGGCCACGAAGGCTTTATTGGTAAAAATATGCTAGCTTGGCTCGCTCAAGAGGAAGGCTGGCATATTGATGGATGGGAATGGGATCCTAAAAACTATCCAGATGTCAGCGGTTATGATTGGGTAATACACTTAGGTGCTATTGCCGATATGACTTGCACCGATGTAGATCAAATAATGGTGCAAAATTTAGAATTTAGCCAATGGCTATTCAACGAATGTAATCAACACGGTGTAAACTTACAATACGCTAGTTCTAGTAGTGTCTACGGCAATACAAAAGACTTTAGCGAAACAGCACCATGCCATCCACAAACTCCTTACGCATGGAGCAAGTATCTATTTGACCGCTGGGTATTTCAACAGCCTATTAATATATATGTACAAGGGTTCCGTTATTTTAATGTGTACGGGCGTGGAATGCATTTGCGAGGATCCCGGGCTAATGCTATAGAAAAATGGCGCACACAAGCTCGCAAAGAAGGTAAAATAACTGTATGGGAAACTGCTGAACACATTAAACGAGATTGGACGTGGGTTGGTGATGTTTGCCGTTTACATATAGATTTTATCAAAACTGTTAATGGATCAGGCATTTGGAACTGTGGCGCAGGGCTAGCACACAGCTTTTTGGATATTGCAGAAGAAATAGCAGAACAGGAAAATGTGCCCATAGAATTCGTACCAATTCCTGCTGAAGAACACGCTCGTATGCGTACCAAAACCAAAGCAGACCTAACACGATTAAAGGCAACAATAGGTAAACGCAAGTGGCTTAATGTATTTGAGTTCCTAGATCAATAGTAGAATAAATACACTACTATGAAGATGCACGACTTACTCAACGAGGGCAAAGAGCCCAAACAGCCTACTAATAACCCAGTAGCAAAGAATTCCAATGCGGCAATTGGTGGAGGTGCTAGCGGCGCCCATAAGAATCCAAAACGTGCTGAAAAGATTCCACGTCAAGCCAAACACAAAAAGAGTATTCCTTTAGACGAAGCTCCGATCGAAATGGATCCAAATGAGCCAATGAATCCTACGATTTATGGACATCAAGGAGCCAATCCAGCTAAGTTAAAAACACGTATGCTACGTGCTTCTAGTCAATTAAAAGAACTAGCTCAACGTGCAAACTCCGATGATGCGCTAACATGGGAAGGCATTGCTCGCAATTTTGAAGAATTGGCAATGAACATTGAACAGATTAGACATGGCATTCAAGAGTTAGCCAATCTTCGTAAGAAAGGCGGACGTAATAGTCGTGGTATAGATAAACATATCGGTGAATGTGAATTCTGCGGTGAGTCACATGAAATAGCATTAGACGAACGTGGTAAAGCATCACGTGCATTATGCACAAGTGGTCGCCCAGATAGCGACTTAGGTGCAAGTAATTTAGCAAGTTGCAAGTCACAAGGCCTACGTGCTCGTGACGGAGGCAAGAGTCATTTAATCGGACACGGATCTACAAAGACTCGTATTACTGTCGGTGGTAAAAAGATCAAAGGCAAAAAATACGGCGGACCATTGCCAGACTACGGTACTAGAAAAGATCAAAGATGAGATTTTACGAATTTAAACCTTTATTAAAGGAAGACACAGGGCAAGTTATTGCCGTTGGCGATAGCCTTGCCGTTGGCGTTAGAATGGCAGGTGCTAAAGAAGGCGGAACACAAGGCGGTATTAATCCAACTGCTGTCTTAAATAAAATTAAAACATTAATACAATCTCAAGACATTAAAGGCGCAACAGTTATTATTGGTACTGGTGTTCCTAATAACCCAGGTCAAATTAATTTAGTTCCACAACAAATTTCAGCAGTTGCACAAGCTGGAGGTAATCCGGTTATATTAGGTGCAGGTCCTAAGTTTGACAAATACAACTCACAACTACAATCTATTGCTTCTCAAAGTGGAGCAAAGTTTGTAGACATTATTAGTTTAGATTCTAGTATGGCAAAAGGTGATGGAGTACATCCTAGTCCAGCAGGATACAAAGCCATATTAAATGTTGCCACTGGAGGTACTGCTCCTACTAAACCACAATCTAAAACAGATGACAAGAAAGAGTCATCTGGTCCGTTAGGCATACCAGATGGCCGTCGTAATAAAGAAGTTCGCGACATTCAACAAGTATTAGTAAAATTAGGTTACGATGTTGGCCCTCCAGGACTAGACGGCATTAGAGGTCCTTATACAACTAAAGCTGTTCAAAAGTTCCAAGCCGATTGGAACAAGGCACATCCTGATCAACAAATAAGAGTAGATGGCGATCCTCAAGACGAAACAGTTGGTGTATTAAATCAGTTAATTAAAGACAAAGGCATTTCGTTTGAAAAGAGTACTGATACTGATGTTAAACAATACGGTTGGATGCCAGGCGAACCACGTGATCCACAGGACATAGGTGACATCAGTAAGATACCACTTAACGGTAAAGACATTGAAGAAGCAAGAAGTGTTTGCGAAAAATATGCAGGTCAAGAACTTTCAGATAAAGACTGGGCTTGGTTAATTAAAACATTAGTCGGTGAAAGTGCTAACAATGCCGAATCTTATGGTTGGTGTACTGCGGTTATTCTTAATAGATTGCGTACTCCAAATAGAGCACAATTTGTTAGCGGCGGATCAGGTACAGGCATAGAACGCATTGTAACAGCTTATAGTCAATTTGAAGCAATTACTGGAGCATCTGGAGTTGATTTAAGAATTCCGCCGAATCCAACTTCCAATCAAATGAATAATATCATTAAAGGTATCAAAGATCATTTGTCATCTGTTCCGCATAGCATCAATGGCTTTACTTCTACTAATGCTAGTTTATATCATAGCGAAAAAGGAAGAAACTTTATGCGCTGGGCAATGGATCGTCCAGACGCACACGTCACAGCCGGAACGGTATTCTTCTCTGCATAAGAAAAGTAAATACCTATATGAACTTATTAGGTAATTTATTAATAGCTCCCCCCGCAGTAAAAAACAACTTCTGGTACAAGTCAGTTATTATGGTAACTGAACACCATGCTCAAGGAAGTGTTGGAATAGTGCTAAACAAACGTAGCGATCTAACACTAAAAGAATTTGGTGAAAAGTTAAATCTAACTATTGACTTGCCAGGTTATGTTTATGTCGGCGGCCCAGTAAACAATCAAAGTCTTAGTTTCTTACATACCAATGAATGGAAAAGTAAGAACACAATGTACATCAATGATCAATTTAGTTTAAGTTCAGCAGATGATATATTGCCCAGATTGAGTATGGGCGACACTCCTATGTTATACAGGATGTTTTTGGGAATGGCAGGATGGAGCCCAAACCAATTAACGGGCGAAATCAAAGGAATCCCTCCGTGGGATCCAAAAACCAGCTGGTGTGTAAGTACAGCAGATTTGGGTTTGGTTTTTGATCACGATGGCAAAGATCAATGGGTTGTTGCATTAGACCGAAGTGGCGCAGAATTTGCCCATAACATATTATTGTAATCGATATTGACTTAAATACAAAGTGAAGTTATAATATATACTTCTAAGGTTGGGTCTGTAACACAATCAGAAAGAGGTAACAAAATGGCAGATACACTACTGCTAAACGCTGACGGTATGCCAGTTTCATACATGCCACTAAGCACTATAATCTGGGAAGATGCGATCCGATACATGGTTTTGGATAAAGCCGATGTATTAGTATGGCACGACAATTGGATTGTACACTCAGCCTCTTGGGAAACACAAGTACCTAGCGTAATGATGTTGCGCGAATATATGAAACCGAAAGTTACAGTTCGTTTCAGCCGTGGTAATGTTTACCTACGAGACAACTGCGAATGCCAATATTGCGGTGACAAATTGGACCGCAAGGAAGCTACTCTTGACCACGTTGTTCCTGTTTCAAAGGGCGGTAAGAGTGTATGGGAAAACTGTACAACTGCATGCGGACCATGTAACGCTAGCAAGAGCGATGCTACTAAGGGTTGGAAGCCACAAATCAAACCTTACAAGCCAGACTTCTACGAACTTGTAAATAAGCGTAAGAAGCAAGGCTTCGACAACGTAAGGTTTAAAGAATGGTTACAATTCATAAATTAAAGAAAGCGGCATGGCTAACTCTAGGCTTTCTATGCCTAGGGTTAGCTTACATAGGACTAGTCACTCCGGGTATCCCTTGGAGTACACCAACAGTAGGTGCGGCATATTGCTTTAGCAAAGGCTCCGAACGTATGCACAATTGGATCATGAATCATAAGATTTTTGGTCCATTTCTTCGCGGCTGGGCTGAGAAACGTGTGTTCCCGGTTAAGGCACGTTGGTTAATGGTGTTGACTATGGATTCAAGTTTGATTATTATGTGGTTTACTACGCACAATATCAAAGCTGTAGTAGGCACAGGTATCTTTATGATACTAGTATGCATTTGGGCATTGCGTTATCCTAAAAGCGAGCAGGATCACGAAGAACGTATCGCAAGCGGTAAACGTGTTGGTTGGTTCAAATAAATATATGCATGGTACAAACGATTATCCAGTATATCCAGAAGACGATGGTTCCGATCGTCCAATCAATCCTTATAGCCCAGTATAACGGATTAGCTCGTCTCGGGTGCGGACTAGGAGGCATCCCGTATGAAGATTATTGAGCTAGAAGGTGTTACTCCTAAGTTTCCATTTGCTGGCGCAAAGGTAGGACAAAAAGCAGGCATTCCCGGACAACTCCGCGGAACAGATACAGCACCACTAGGCAAACGTGCCGCCACTGACAAACTAGTAGGCGAAGAAGCAATAGATTTAGATCCTGATAGAACCAATTACGAAATCCGTAACTACGAAAAGTTAGACAAGTATCTTGCTGAACTTTGCCGTATGATTATGGAAGCACAAACACTAGACAAAGACTACGGCATGGTAGCGGCTGGTGTATTAAGTTTAAAACATCCTTGGCTTGCTCGTGTTAACCGTCCAGGTAAGCACGGACGTATTCACGCAGAACACGCGGCCATTATGGACTTTAAAAAGAAGTATGGTGAGATACCAGAAGGTACAGTAATCATTACAACACTAAGTCCTTGCAACAAACACATGGACGAACGTGATGGTCCTGCTTGTGCTGATATTATTAATGCTAATGGTATTAAGAAAGTCTATTGCGGCTACACGGATCCAACACAGCACACAGGCGAAGAAGATCATAGACACTATAATTTAATGGAAACACAAAATCCAAAAATACGTAAGATGTGTCAAAAGTTTGCAGAAACATTTTTAGATGAAGTAGAAGAAAACTTTGCTGATGGAAAAGGTCCAGGCCGTCCAGGCGATAGTCAAAGACACGGCATACACAAAAATGCCAGTATGAGCGAATTAGAACAAGCAAGTCATGCTAAGGGTCGTAAGGGACAACTAGCACGTTGGCAACTTAACATGCGTAGAGGGCATAAAAAATGAAAAAGTTATTATTGATAGCGTTAATAGCATTAAGCGGATGTAGTTTTATCATGCCTAGCAAATGGGATGATAACCAAAGCAAAGCAATCGTCGATTTACAATTATCCACACGCCATTTAGATTGTGCAGGCGATCAAAAAGCACAGTTGGCAGTTATTGCTAGCCAAGTAGAGTGGTTTGATTTATACAGTAGAAGCAGAGGCACAACTGATATGGAAAAACTAAATGATGTGTTAGCTAAGACTGTAAAAGAATATCAGGATCGTTTAGACAAAGGACCAGTTAGTCCAATGTATTGTGATTTGAAAAAGAAAGTATTAACACAACAAGCAGACATTATTGCTCATGCAGTAATGGCTAGATTCTAAAGGAAAACAAAATGAGTTCATTATTAGAAGTAACACAAAGTGGTCAACCTTGGGCGGCTGACCGTGCTCAATATGCATTACAAGTTAATGAAGCAGTACAAAGTGGACAATTAAGTAAAAGCGAAGCCGCAGAGATTTTACAAGATATCGTTAATAGCGAAGACTTACAGTCTGTTGCTGGACAAGATGAACTTAAAGCCGCTTTAGTATTTGGATTGACACAACTAATTAGTATGTACGCTTAAAGACATCTACTAGTGCTTGCACTAGGTCTTCAATCATACCATCATCATGAAACGGAGTAGGTGCAAAACGCAACCGCTCCGTTCCTACATCAACTGTAGGATAATTAATAGCTTGCACATATATGCTATAGTCTGTTAGTAATGCATCACTCATAGCCTTAGCTCGTTTAGCATCACCTACTAATACAGGAACGATATGACTAGTGCTACAGTCCATTACAGGAATGCCAGCAGTCTTTAATCTATGCTTTAGTTTACGAGCACGTTCCTGATGTTTGTCTCTAATTTCTGGATGATCCTTTAACCATTTAATAGCGGCCATTGCACCGCTACAAGTTACAGGACTCATCGACGTTGTAAAAATGAATCCAGCGGCTACGCTACGAATAGCGTCAGCTACAATCTTATCGCAAGCAATGTAGCCACCCTGGACTCCAAAGGCCTTTCCCAAGGTTCCGTTGATTATATCAATCTTGTCTTCAAGCCCAAGTTCTTCCACTTTACCACCCCCGTGAGTACCGTACAGGCCTACAGCATGTACCTCGTCAATATAGGTAATGGCTTTGTATTTTTCTGCTAGTTTACATATCTCTGCAACGTGTCCAACATCACCGTCCATGCTGTAAACACTTTCAAATACTACACAAGGAGTTTTACCTTGTGCAAAACTAATCTTAAGTTTCTGTTCTAGATCTTCTAAGTCATTGTGCTTGAAGACGACTTTATCTGCACGGCTATGTTGTATTCCTACAATAATACTGTTATGATTGTTAGCATCGCTGATAAATTCGATGTTTGGAATAATCTTAGCTAGAGCAATTAGTGTCCATTCGTTAGCAACATAAGCACTACTAAACAACACAGCTTTTTCCTTCTTGTGTAGTGTAGCAAGCTCATGCTCTAACGCAACGTGATAATGACTGGTACCGCCAATGTTACGTGTACCACCTGAGCCCGATCCTGTGTGGTCCAAGGCTGTGTGCATAGCTTCT
>Ga0316224_1001810_pt1 | contig 21818 bp, 24 predicted proteins | sample TBH18013metaG_FD_206254 | JGI IMG/M metagenome (GOLD analysis project Ga0316224, IMG submission 206254) | Freshwater microbial communities from Trout Bog Lake, Wisconsin, USA - TBH18013 | ecosystem: Environmental > Aquatic > Freshwater > Lake > Hypolimnion/Profundal zone | place: USA: Wisconsin... | reverse complement strand
CGCTCACGCAATGCCGCTATGTATGAATCGAGCCGCTCCACACAACCTATTGAGTCAGACTTTTCCCGCCTTGGGAATCCCCTTTCGTTCCATAATTAGAACTGCTGATTCGGCATATGGTTGCCTGTGCATTGTGGAAACTCCCGTTTAGCGCAGTGCAATAAATGCACTCCGATCCCGATTATGCGACCCCGATTATGGACCCTGGACCGCGCCGTCATCGGCGTCGAGAACGGCAAGCAGATCCCGCTCACCCCCGGCATGACCGTCGCGGCCGAGGTCCGCACCGGCACCAGAAGACCCATCGAATACGTCCTGGCGCCGCTCAGGAAATACACCGTTGAAAGCGGCCGGGAGCGGTAGAGGGGAGGGGCCGTCCCTGCATCGCCCTTCACATGGCGCCGACGCTCTCGCCCACGAACACCCTGGCCTTGCGCAGGAACACCGAAACCTCCTGGCCCCGGCGCAGGCCGAGCCGTTCCTTGGTCTCGCGGGTGGCTTCCGCGTCGAGAACGGTTCCGTCGGGCAGGACCAGTTCCGCCCGGACCAGCGGCCCCACCACCATCACCTGGCGGATGACCGCCTGGGGCAGGTCGGGCGACAGTTCCAGAATCTCCACGTCATGGGGCCGCACGAAGGCGATGCCGCCGCCATCCACCGAACCGGCGCCCATATGCAGCCCTCCCACCTGGGCGGAGCCGCCGCTGACCGAGCAGGGCACGGTGTTGACGTTGCCGAGGAAGCGATAGACGAAGGGGCTGGCCGGACTGTCGTAGATGTCGGCCGGGGTGCCGATCTGCTCGATGCGGCCCTTGTTCATCACCACCACCTCGTCGGCCACTTCCAGGGCCTCTTCCTGGTCGTGGGTGACGAAGACCCCGGTCAGGCCCATCTCGTCGTGCAGGTTGCGCAGCCAGCGGCGCAGATCCTTGCGCACCTGGGCATCCAGGGCGCCGAACGGCTCGTCCAGCAGCAGCAGGCGGGGGTCCACCGCCAGGGCGCGGGCCAGCGCCACGCGCTGGCGCTGGCCGCCCGACAACTGGTTGGGATAGCGTCCGGCCAGGCCGCTCAAGTGCACCAGCTCCAGCAAGGTATGAACCCGCTCGGCGATCACCGCCTTGGACGGGCGGCCGGCGCCCTTGCGCACCTTGAGGCCGAAGGCGATGTTCTCGGCAACGCTCATATGGCGGAACAGGGCGTAATGCTGGAACACGAAGCCGACCCGGCGATCCCGGGTTCCCAGTCCGGTGGCGTCCTCCCCGGCCAGGCGGATGCGCCCGGAATCCGGCTGTTCCAGCCCGGCGAGAATGCGCAGCAGCGTGGTCTTGCCCGATCCCGACGGCCCCAGCAACGCCACCAGCTTGCCCTGGTCGACCCGCAGCGACACCCGGTCCAGCGCGGCGAAATCGCCGAAATGCTTGGAGACCTGCTCGACCTCGATCATGGCCCCGCTCCTTTTATCCCGGTGAGCCCATGAATTGGCTCACCTCTTTGCCCCTCAATCGCCGGGCGCTGGCGCTTGGCTCTCGCGCCATGTGGCGCGGCGGCCCGTGCTCGCTCCGCTCGCCCCTGCGGGACCGCATCTACGATGCGTCGTTCGCCCCTGCGGGGCAGCACGGCCTTGCCGTCTCGCCATCGAACTGAGAAGGTCGGTTCGATGGTTCGGCGGTATCAGTGACCGGTGGCGACGAGTTCGTCGCGGTGCCACCATTCGAGGGCCGTCTTGGCCGCCAGGGTGACCAGGGCCAGGACGGCCAGCAGAGAGGCGACCGCGAAAGCGCCGACGAAATCGTATTCATTGTAAAGAATCTCCACATGCAGCGGCATGGTGTTGGTCAGCCCCCTGATATGCCCCGATACCACCGACACGGCGCCGAACTCGCCCATGGCCCTGGCGTTGCACAGCAGGACGCCGTACAGCAGCCCCCAGCGCATATTGGGCATGGTCACCAGCCGGAAGGTGGTCAGGCCGCCGGCGCCCAGGGTCAGCGCCGCCTCCTCCTCCTCGCGTCCCTGTTGCTCCATCAGCGGAATCAGCTCGCGGGCCACGAAGGGGAAGGTGACGAAGATGGTCGCCAGCACGATGCCGGGCACCGCGAAGATGATCCGCAGGCCGTGGTCGTCCAGCCATGGCCCCAGCCAGCCCTGAAGCCCGAACAGCAGCACGTAGATCAGGCCGGAGATCACCGGCGAGACCGAGAACGGCAGCTCGATCAGGGAAATCAGCAGGCTCTTGCCGCTGAAATCGAACTTGGCGATGGCCCAGCTCGCCGCCAATCCGAAGACGATGTTGAGCGGTACCGCGATGGCGGCCACCAGCAGGGTCAGGCGCACCGAGGCCAGGGCATCGTCGCCGGACAACGCCCTGGCATAGGCGGCCCAGCCCTTGGCGAAGGCCTCGACCAGGACGGTGGCCAGGGGCAGCACCAGGAACAGCCCCAGAAAGGCCAGCGCCGTGATGGTCAGAAGCCAGCGAACCACCACGGGGTCGCGGGGTGCGGATTGGCTCATCTTAGCCTCCCATGCGCGTGCTGCGCCATTTCTGGGCCAGGTTCACCGCCAGCAGCAGGCTGAAGGACAGGGCCAGCATGAGTACGGCGATGGCGGTGGCGCCCACGTAATCGTATTGCTCCAGTCTGGTGATGATCAGCAGCGGCGCGATCTCGGACACGCCGGGAATATTGCCGGCGATGAAGATCACCGAGCCGTATTCGCCCACGGCGCGGGCCAGGGCCAGGGAGAAGCCGGTCAGCAGCGACGGCGCGATGGCCGGCAGGATGACCAGGACGAAGGTCTGAAGCCGGTCGGCTCCCAGCGAGGCGGCGGCCTCCTCCAATTCCAGGTCCACGTCCTGGAGCACCGGCTCCACCGTGCGGACCACGAAGGGCAGGCCGATGAACACCATGGCGACCACCACCCCCAGCGGGGTGAAGGCCACCTTGATGCCCAGCGGGGCCAGCAGGCGCCCCAGCCAGCCGTTGGGGGCGTAAAGGGCGGTCAGCGCGATGCCGGCCACCGCCGTCGGCAGGGCGAACGGCAGATCGACGAAGGCATCGACGATCCTGCGGCCGGGAAACGGATAGCGCACCAGCACCCAGGCCACCAGCAGCCCGAACACCGCATTGATCAGCGCCGCCGCGAAGGCCCCCCCGAACGACAGCCACAATGCCGACAGCACGCGGGAATCGCCGAGGATATGGCCCCATTGCGCCCAGCTGGCGCCCGCCGCCTTGAGCAGCAGGGCGGCCAGCGGCAGCAAGACGATCAGCGACAGATAGAACAGGGTGAAGCCCAGGGTGGGGCCGAAGCCGGGGATGACGCTGGAGGCCACCCGGGTCCGGCGCCGCCAGGAAAGCGTGGCGATGCTCACCGGTCCGCTCCTATTTCCGGGCCGAAATGCGGTCGAACACGCCGCCATCGGCGAAGTGGGTGGTCTGGGCCTGCTTCCAGCCGCCGAACACCGCGTCGATGGTGAACAGCTTGACCACCGGGAAGGTTCCGGCGGAGCGCTTGATCGCGGCGGGATCGCGGGGGCGGTAGAAGTTGCCGGCGATGATCTCCTGGGCCTCGGTTGTATAGAGGAACCGGAGATAGGCCTCGGCCAGATCGCGGGTGCCGTGCTTGTCCACCACCTTGTCGACCACCGCCACCGGCGGCTCGGCCAGGATCGACAGGGACGGGGTCACGATCTCGAAGCCGTCGCCGAATTCCTTGAGCGCCAGATAGGCCTCGTTCTCCCAGGAGATCAGCACGTCGCCCTGGCCGCGCTGGGCGAAGGTGACGGTGGAGCCGCGCGCCCCGGAATCCAGCACCGGCACATTCCGGTACAGCCGGGTGACGAAGTCCTCGGCCTTGGCCTGATCGCCGTTGCTGCGATGGAGTTCGTAGCCCCAGGCGGCGAGATAGTTCCACCGTGCCCCGCCCGAGGTCTTGGGATTGGGGGTGATTACCGCCACGTCCGGCTTCACCAGATCGTCCCAGTCCTTGATCTGCTTGGGATTGCCCCGGCGCACCAGGAAGACGATGGTGGAGGTGTAGGGCGCGCTGTTATCGGCCAGCCGCTTCTGCCAGCCCTCGTCCAGCAGCCTGGCCTTGTCGGCGATGGCGTCGATGTCATAGGCCAGCGCCAGGGTCACCACGTCGGCGGGCAGCCCGTCGATCACCGAGCGGGCCTGCTTGCCCGAGCCGCCGTGGGACTGGTTGATCTTGATGTCCTCGCCGGTCTTGGCCTTCCACGATGTGATGAAGGCGGCGTCGATCGCCTGATACAGCTCTCGCGTCGGGTCGTAGGAAACATTCAGCAGGGTCCGGGTTTCGGCGGCGCGGGCGCCGGGAATGGCCCAGGCCAACCCCATCGCCACCAGCACGGCGAACAGCGCCGCCAGGATCAGTCGGCCGGCTTCTTCTGCGTCCAATCGCAACATGTCACCCTCTCTCGCCTGGCGGGATCCACAATCCCAACACCATAAGTCTACTAAGCTATAGAGTTATGGTGTTGGCGGTGTCAAGACCGCCGTATGAAGGGGCGGAGGAAAGGGATGGCGGTACATTTTAATTGTACGGTTTCGATGTGCGTATTAACCTTGCGTCATTGATGCACGGCTCGCGGAGGCGTCCATGAACAATGTGTGGCAGGCGACGGAAGCGCGGGCAAATTTCGCCACCCTGCTCGACAGGGCGGCGACGGAACCTCAGGTTGTGCGCCGCTCCGGGGAGGAATATGTGGTGCTTCGCCGGGTGGACTACGAGGCATCGGTGCCGACATTGAAGGAGTTCCTGCTGGGCGGCGGTTTGCGTCCCAGTCTGCCCATCGCGGACGAGACCATCGACCGGATCTTTCAGCGCGACAGTGAGTCGTCGGTAATGACGCCGCGCGACGTCCATATGGACTCCAATGCGCCATCATGAGCGTTCGATTCCTGGTCGACACGAATGTGATCAGTATCTTCGCCAAGCGCGGCGAGCCGGATCCGAGCGTCGTCGCCTGGCTCACCGGTGTCGACAATGCCGACATCGCCATGTCGGTGCTGACCGTTACCGAGATGATTGCCGGCGTTGAAAAGCACCGGTTGGTGAACGCGGCCGAAGCGGATGCCATGACCCGGCAGGTCCAGCGGCTGATCTCCACCTATCGGAGCACGTTCCTGCCGTTTGATCTCAAGGCGGCCGCCTTGCTGGGGACAATGCGCGCCGTTCCCGCCCTGCGGACATTCATCACCGGCGGCACCGTGGACAAGCCGAAGAACGGCATCGATTTGTCCATAGCGGCCTGCGCCATCGTCAATGATCTGACGGTTGGGACCCGCAACACCAAGGAATTCCTGACGATTCACCGCCATGTACCGCTGCCGGGGCTGTTCAATCCGTTCGAGAACGAATGGCTGGTCCGGCCGAAAGCCGGCCCCGACGACACCGAGGATTCAGCGGCGCCACCCTAAGAATCCGCCACGGATCACTCCGCCGCCGAGGTCTGGTCGTCGGTCAGGTGGTCCTTGTAGTATTTGACCCGCCGCGCCGCATCGAGCGAGGGCGGGGCGAAGAAATAGCCCTGGGCATAGCCGATGCCCACATCCTTGAGGACCTCCATCATCCGGCTGTCCTCGACGCATTCGGCGATGGAGGTCATGCCGAGATCGTGGGTCAGGCTGGTCAGGGCGCGCAACACCGACCGGCCGCGCTTTTCCCTGGCGTCGAACACATAGGACGAGTCGATCTTGACGAAGTCCACCGGCAGGATCTTCAGGATGTCGAAGGCCGAGCCGCCCGAGCCGAAATCATCCAGCGACAGCCGCACCCCCAGCCGCTTGATCCGGGCCAGCAGCCGCCGGGCCTCGTCCAGATTGTAGATGCGGGCGGCATCGGTGATTTCCAGCACCAGCCGCGCCAGAATGGGCTTGTTCTGCTCCAGGATCTTGAGCAGGGCGTGATAGAATGCCGGATTGCCCAGGGAGGTGCCCGAGACGTTGACCGCGATGCTGGCCAGCGGCGAGATGTCGGCCGCCGCCTTCATGGTCGCCAGCGCCTTCTGGACCGCGATCAGGTCGAATTCGCCGATCACCCCCATATCGGTGGCGAAGGGAATGATCTGGGCCGGGTTGAAATAGCCCTTGTCGTGGGAGATGCGCCCGAACGCCTCATAGGCCAGGACGCCGCCGGTTTCCACATTGACCATGGGCTGGTAGAGGAAGACCAGGCGGTCGCCCTTGATCATCTTGCGGAAGTTGCTGACCCGCACCAGGGTATCTTCCATGGCCACCTTGGCGCCCTCGGCCAGGGATTTGATGGCGAACCCGCTGCCGTCGCGGATGAAGCCGTTGATGATGAAGCCCAACGCCTTGCCGATATCCTCCGCCGTCAGGGACTTGTCGTCCATCTCCAGCGAGGCGCTGTGCATCTTGAGATTGGCGCCCTTGACCTTGCCGCCGAACTGCTTGACCACATCCGCCAGCTTGCGCTGGACGGTGCCGGCGCTGATGCTGTGGTCGTGAACCACGCCGAAGGCCCGGTCATGCAGCGGCGCCGCCGAGGCCTGGCGCACGGAACAGGATTCGAGGGTGTGGTGGACGGTGGAAAAGAAGTTCTGCAACGCCGCCGGCTCGCAGGCGCCGAAGCTGGACGCCGACAGGTCGAACAGGGTCAGGGTGTATTCCTCGCCCAGGCGGTTGGCCTCGTTCAGGCGATGCTGCACCATTTCGACGAAGCGGAGTCTGGGGTCGGCGGCGGTGGCGGCCTTCTCGGAATCCGCCTCGGCCACCGGCGAGACCCGCGACAGGACCAGATGGTAGCCGGTGGGAAACTGCGGCAGCTTGATGCCGGCCATGCGCATGCGCGACAACCCGCCGCTGGTGCCCGCCATGGTCAGGTGGGTGTGGTCGAGGCGCCCGGTATTGCGCAGGCGCTGAATGGATTCGGCGAATTTCTTGCGGTCGCGGGCGATGATGAATTCAACCAGGGGCTTGCCCAGCAATTCACTGTCCGAAATGCCGTAGAGGGTCTCGCCAGCCCCGGCGGAATAGGTGACCACGTCGGAATCGTCCATCTCGATCAACAGATCGGCACCGGCGAAGGCGAACGCGATGAAGCGATCCCGCTGCTGCTTCAGCTTTTCCACAAGTGAATGTTCACGATCCGTCATGGTCTCGTCGCCTCCCGATCCCGCCAGGACATAGATCCCCAACCAGACGTTACAAAAAGTTACTAATTGTTTCAAGCATATTGCTGTTGTAAACGACACCTCGGATACGAGGTGGCTGTATCAATAAGCAAACCGGTACTTAATTGCGTATTTTTTTGTGGCACAAGCCGTTGCGCTCGGGTTAAATAGGCTCTTAGATAAGCTACGCGGCGCCATAAGCTGCGGGCTGTTTCTGGGAGGAAATAGGATGCGTAGCCTCGTTAAGTGGGGAATGGCGGCGGTTGTCGCCACTGGACTTTGCACCACGGCCGGATTGGCCGGTGCCGCAGAGCCCATCAAGATCGGCGCGTTTTTGTCGGCCACCGGACCGGCTTCGTTTCTCGGGGAGCCCGAGAAGAAGACGCTGGAAATGTATGTGGACCGCATCAACCAAGGCGGCGGTGTCCTGGGCCGCAAGGTCGAACTGGTGGTCTATGACGACGGCGGCGCCGGCGACAAGGCGGTGACCTTCGCCAAGCGCCTGATCGAAAACGACAAGGTCGACATCATCATCGGCGGCAGCACCACCGCCGCGTCCATGGCGGCGATTCCGCTGATCCAGCGGGCCGAGGTGCCGTTCATCTCGCTGGCCGGCGCGGTGCCGATCATCGAGCCGGTCAAGGCCTGGGTGTTCAAGACCCCCCACACCGACCGCATGGCGGCGGAGAAGGTCTTCGCCGACATGCAGAAGAAGGGCATCACCAAGATCGGCCTGATCTCCGAGGATGCCGGTTTCGGCAAGTCCGGCCACGACCAGTCGCTGACCGTGGAAAAGAATTACGGGATCGAGATCGTCGCCGACGAGGTCTATTCGCCCAAGGATCCCGACGTCACCGCCCAGCTCACCAAGATCAAGAACACTCCCGGCATTCAGGCGGTGTTCAATTTCGGCTTCGGCCAGGGGCCGGCCATCGTCACCAAGAACTACCGCCAGCTTGGCATCACCGTGCCGCTGTACCAGTCCCACGGCGTCGCCTCCAAGGACTATATCCGGTTGGCCGGTCCCGCCGCCGAGGGCGTGCGCATGCCGGCCGCCGGTCTGGTGGTCGCCAGCCAGTTGGCCGCCACCGATCCGCAGAAGCCGGTGGTGACCGCCTTCAAGAAGGATTACGAGACCGCCTTCAAGTCGGATGTCTCGACCTTCGCCGGCCATGCCTATGACGGCCTGCAGATCGCGCTGGCCGCCATCAACCGGGCCGGCGGCACCGACAAGGCCAAGGTCCGCGACGAGATCGAGAAGACCTCGGGCTATGTGGGTACCGGCGGCCTGGTCTCCATGTCTCCGACCGACCATATGGGTCTGACGCTGTCGGCTTTCCACATGGTGGAAATCCGCAATGGCGATTGGGTTCTGAGCGACTGATCCAGCGGGCTTTCCGGCGGCCCGCGCCAGGCGGGCCGCCGGTTGGTCTCACCGAGGACCGGGGGAAGCATGTTCGCCGCATTCCTGCAATATCTGTTTTCGGGCCTGACCTCCGGCGCCATCTATGCGCTGGCCGGCCTGGGCTTCGCCATCATCTACAACTCCAGCCACGTGATCAATTTCGCCCAGGGCGAGTTCATCATGATCGGCGGCATGGCATCGGCCACCATGGTGGCCCAGGGCATGCCCATGCCGCTGGCGATCCTGCTGGCCATGCTGATCACCATGGCGGTCGGCGTCGCCCTGGAGAAGTTCGCCATCGAGCCGGCGCGCAACTCCGACGTGGTGACCATCATCATCATCACCATCGGCGCGTCGATCTTCATGCGCGGCGCCGCCCAACTGATCTGGGACAAGGAGTTCCACTCGCTGCCGGCCTTCTCGGGCGAAACCCCCATCGCCGTCCTGGGGGCGACCATGATGCCGCAGAGCCTGTGGGTGTTCGGGGTGTCGGCGGTGGTGATCGTGGCGCTGTGGTGGTTCTTCAACCGGACCATGTTCGGCAAGGCCATGCTCGGCACCTCCCATAACCGTCTGGCCGCCCAACTGGTGGGCATCGGCGTCAAGCGGGTGCTGATGGCCAGCTTCGCCCTGTCGGCCCTGCTGGGCGCGGTGGGAGGAATCGTGGTGACGCCGATCACCTTCACCAATTACGACGCCGGCATCATGCTGGGCCTCAAGGGGTTCAGCGCCGCGGTGCTGGGCGGGTTGGGCAGCGGCGGCGGCGCCATCGTCGGCGGCCTGATCGTGGGCATCGCCGAGGCGCTGGCCTCGGGCTATCTGTCCTCGGCCTACAAGGACGCCATCGCCTTCGTGATCATTCTCTTCGTGCTGTTCTTCATGCCCAATGGCCTGTTTGGCAAGCGCGGCACGGACCGGGTGTAGCAAATCATGACATTCAAAACCGCACGGACGGGAGGGTTGGCGCTGTTGGCGATCATCATCGCCGCGGCTCCCCTGGGCTTCTCGAACAGCTATTTCTACGATGTCGCCGTCAACGCCATGTTCAACGCCATCGTCTGCGTCGGCCTCAACCTGCTGATCGGCTATGCCGGTCAGATCAGCCTGGGCCATGCCGGATTCTTCGCCCTCGGCGCCTATGGCTCAGCGATCCTGACCACCACCTACGGCCTGCCACCCCTGGCGGCGATGGTGCTGTCGGCGGCGGCGGTGGGGCTGCTGGCCTTCGTGGTCGGGCGGCCGATCCTGAAGCTCAAGGGCCATTATCTCGCCATGGCGACGCTGGGCATCGGGATCATCATCAACATCGTGTTGAAGACCGAGTCCAAGATCACCGGCGGTCCCGACGGCATGTCGCTGGATAATTTCAGCGTGCTGGGCTTCTCCATCGTGGGCGACCGCATGTGGTACTGGACGGTGGGGGTGCTGCTGGTCCTGACGGTGTGGCTGGCGCTCAACCTGATCGACTCGCCGGTCGGCCGGGCGCTCAGGGCGGTGCACGGCTCCGAGGTCGGGGCCGAGGTGGTCGGCGTCGATACCTCCAGCTACAAGGTACTGGTCTTCGTGGTGTCGGCGGTGTTCGCCTCCATCGTCGGCAGCCTGTTCGCCCATAAGAACGGCTTCATCACCCCCGACATCGCCAGCTTCTTCCACTCGGTTGAACTGGTGACCATGGTGGTGCTGGGCGGCATGGCGTCCACCTTCGGCGCCCTGATCGGGGCGGTGATCCTGACCTTGCTGCCGCAATTGCTGGCGGCGGTGGAGCAATACGAAGCCATGATCCTCGGCGCCATCATGATGGGCACCATGATCTTCATGCCCAAGGGCCTGCTGCCCAGTCTCGTCGCCTCGGTCAAGCGTCTGGGAGGCGGACGATGAGCCTGCTCAAGGTCGAAAAACTGTCCAAGGAATTCGGCGGCGTTCACGCCATCGAGGACCTGACCTTCTCGGTCGAGGCCGGGCATATCCACTCCATCATCGGCCCCAACGGCGCCGGCAAGACCACCTTGTTCAACCTGATCACCGGGGTCTATACCCCCAGTTCGGGCCGGGTGCTGTTCCAGGACCGCCTGGTCTCGGGCATGAAGCCCTATGAACTGGCGGCGCTGGGCATGAGCCGGACCTTCCAGAATCTTCAGATCTTCTTCAACATGAAGGCGATCGAGAATGTCATGGTGGGCAGCCACCTCCATCTCGACCGGCGGTTCCTGCCGTCGCTGCTGCGGCTGCCCTCGGTGATCCGCAAGGATCGCCAATGCCGCGAGAGCTGCGCCGGGCTGATGGAGTTCGTCGGCCTGGTCAAATATCTCGATGCCGATGCCGCCTCCATGCCCTATGGCGCGCTGAAACGGCTGGAGATCGCCCGCGCCCTGGCGGCCAAGCCCCGGATTCTGCTGCTGGACGAGCCGGCGGCGGGGCTGAATGCCACCGAGAGTCGCGAGATCGACGAGGTCATCAAGCGCGTCGCCGCCACCGGGGTGACGGTGGTGCTGGTGGAACACGACATGAAGATGGTGATGGGTATTTCCGACCACATCACCGCGCTGGATTACGGCCGCAAGCTGGCGGAAGGCACACCGGCCCAGGTGCGGGCCAATCCCGAAGTGGTCAGCGCCTATCTGGGAGCACATGCGTAATGGCGACGCTTCTCCAAATCTCCGGCCTGACCAGTCATTATGGCCGCATCCAGGCGCTCAAGGGCATCGACGTCACGGTGGGGGAGGGCGAGCTGGTCGCCCTGGTCGGCGCCAACGGTGCCGGTAAGACCACCCTGCTGCGCTGCATCTCCGGGGTTCAGTCGGTGTCCGCCGGCAGCATCTCCTTCGCCGGACGCGATATCACCCGCATGCCGCCCGAGCACCGGGTCGGCCTGGGCATCAGCCAGTCGCCCGAGGGACGCCAGGTGTTCGGCCCCATGTCGGTGGAGGATAATCTCCGCCTGGGCGCCTATCGCCGCCATGGTTCCGATATCAAGGCCGATATGGACCGCATGTACGAGATGTTTCCCATTCTGTACAAGAAGCGGCGCCTGCCGGCCGGGACCCTGTCGGGCGGCCAACAGCAGATGCTGGCCATCGGCAGGGCGCTGATGGCCAATCCGCGCGTCCTGCTGCTGGACGAGCCCAGCATGGGGCTGGCCCCCCTGCTGGTGGCCGAGATCTTCCAGACCATCGTGACCCTGAAGGAAGCCGGGACCACCATCTTCCTGGTGGAGCAGAACGCCTATGCCGCCCTGGCCATCGCCGACCGCGGCTATGTGCTGGAAACCGGTTCAGTGGTTCTGAACGATATCGGCGCCAACCTGCTGGCCAATGACCGGGTCAAGGAAGCCTATCTCGGCCTGTAGAGCCGGCGCCCCGGTCTACTTATGCTTCGAGAACAGGTCCAGGGTCTTGCAGATCAGCGAGCCGATGGGGCGCGGCCTGGGAGAGGCGAGGCATTCGGTCAGGTAGTCGGCCACCGCCTTGGCGGGATCGGTCTCGGCGGTCAGGGCGACGTGGACGCCGCGCTGTTCCAGGCGGCGGAGGAAGCCGTCGCCGGCCGAGAGGGCGATGACGGCTTCGATCCCGTCCAGCGGGTGCGCGCCCTCGCCCTCGTAATGGTGGAAGACCATTTCCGCCTCCAGATCGACCCGCCGTGGCGGCGGGATCTCGGCCGGGTCGGTGATATCGTAGACCAGCCATCGGCGGGCGCGGCCGGCATGGCCGGCGACCTTGTGGGTATTGTTGGTGACGGCGACGGCGATTTTCATCCTTGCTGACATCCTCGCTGATCCTGTGTTAACCATGATCATAGACAATAATACCGGCAAGCCAATAAATTGACTCGCCTCTTTGCCCTCAGGCGCCGGGCGCTGGCGCTTGGCTTTCGCGCCATGTGGCGCGGCGGCCCTTGGCCTTGCCGTCTCGCCATCGAACTAAGAAAGGTCAGTTCGATGGTTCGGCGGTATAATTCGAGGACAGCGCACACCCGGCTCTTGTGCTAGGCGAATTTTTCGGCAAATTCGGCGTATATTATCCGGGGCGTCATCGCGACGATGAAACCGCCGGGCGGAGGAGGGGGATCGTGACGGTAAGGATCGTGATAGCCGAGGATCAAGAGCTGGTGCGTCAGGGACTGGTGGCGCTGCTGGCGGTCGACGATGTCACCATCATCGGCGAGGCGCAGGACGGCAAGGCCGCCGTCGCCATGGCCCAAGCCCTGTTGCCGGATGTGGTCCTGATGGATCTGTCCATGCCGGAGTTGGACGGGGTCGAGGCGACACGGCGGATCAAGCGGCAGGTGCCGCAGGTCAAGGTCCTGGTCCTTACCATTGCCAATTGCGAGCACCGGGTGGCGGAAGCCCTGGCCGCCGGGGCCGACGGCTATGCCTTGAAGAAACTGGGGCATGGCGAGTTGATGGCGGCGATCACGGCGGTCTGCGCCGGCAAGACCTATCTGGGGCCGGGCTTGTCCGAGGCCCTGGTCAAGGAATATCTGGAGGGCGGCGATTCCAGCGGCGCCTCGCTCACCCCGCGCGAGCGCGAAGTGCTGCGGCTGATCGCCCAGGGCGAGAAGAATCGCGAGATCGCCGCCGCGTTGGGCATCGCCATCAAGACGGTGGAAACCCACCGGACCAAGATCATGCAGAAGCTCGACCTGCATAATTCCGCCGAACTGGCGGCCTATGCCATCCGCCGGGGCCTGATCGAATAAAAATTCAATCCGTGGACCGGCCCGACACGCCCTAGGGGAGCAATCCGAAGAACTTGCGGTCTTCGGACAGCATATGCTTCGCCACCATGTCGTAGGCGAGAAAGTTGAGCAGGTCGCCGAGGGTCGATTGATCCGAGGAGACGTCGTCCGCCATTCTCATCGCCCGGGCGACCAGCGTCGCGTGGATTTCGCCATGCCCGGCGGCGTCAGGATAGCCGATGGAGCGGAGAATTTTCTCCTCGTCGTGGAAGTGATCCTCCAGGTCGGCCAGCAGGGCCGCGATCCGGGGCATGACCTCCCCCTTCGGCCGTTCGCCGACAATGCCTGCCAGCAAGCTGTTCACATGATCGAACAGCTTGCGATGCTGCCGATCGATCGTGGCATGGCCGGACTCGTAGGCGCTGGACCAGACCAGGCGAAGGAAGGCGGGATCATCCGCCGGCTGATATGTCTGGCTGACCCCGGCGGCGAGGGCGAGGCGCACCAGATTGGGCAGGCCGGCGATGCCCAGCTTGTCGCGGATCCTGGCCCGGTGGGCATCGACCGTGCGGCAACTGATCGCCAGGCGACGGGCAATGGCCTTGGTGGCCTGACCGCTCACGATGGCTTCCAGGATCTCGCGTTCGCGCCCGGACAGATCGGGCAGGCGGGTGAGGAGGTTTGCCAGCTGGGGATTATCGCTGGGCGGCAACGCGACCTGACGGGGCCGGGTCGCCTCGACCGCCGCCACCAGAGTCGCGGGGGCGAACGGCCGTTCGATGAAATCGGCGGCACCGGCCTTCATGGCGGCCACCGCCATGGGAACATCGGCGTTGTCGGCCATGACGATGACCGGAACGCCGATGCCACGGCGTTTCATCGTCTCCAGCAGCGCCAGTCCGTCCCGTTCGGGCACGGTCAGATGGACCAGCGCGCAGCCCAATGGCAGGACGGTGACGGCGTCGAGGAAGGCGTGGGCGTCATGGTGTCCATGCACGGCAAAGCCGCTGGCGGACAGCATGGGATGGACCGACTCGTAAAAGCGTGTGGAATCCTCGACCACATGGATCAAGCCATCAGTCATGGACTCTCACTGGGTTGTGGTGGGCATGGCCCGGACCCCCTGGGGCGATGAATCTTACCCCTCCATAGGAAACTAACCCAGGACGGGCCGGGTTAAACCATGAAATTTTCGCAAGGCGGTAATCTCCATTGAGGGGGGCGATGGCCTGGCTATGTACGCAACCCGTGCGGTTTTAACCCGTAGGTACTAATGCCAATATCCACCCTGATCGGTCGAGGCTAGGGTATGCGGGTGAATTTCTCCGTTTCAGGGGGGCTTCGATGCAGGTTGATCCGATTCCCATGAAGCTTTCACTGGCCGAAACCTGGGCCGCCGCCTTGCTCAACGCCGCCGACGAACTGGCCGCCGCGGCCGATCTGCCGGAATTCATCACCGCCATCAACACCAACCATCGGCTGTGGCGGATGCTGATGGAGATGGTGCCGTTCGATGGCTGGACCATGCTCACCCGCCACGACGCCGATTTCGCCGTCACCAAGACCTGCGGTCACGGCATCGGCGTCAATGACGGCGATGTCACGGCGCTGGTGGAGATCAATCAGCGGGCGGCGCGCGGGCTCGTCCCCGCCGTCGGCCATCATGCCCCGGCCATGGCACATCATTGAGGAAGGCACTGGACATGCTGCAGGAAATGATCGAGCCGCCAATGACCGAGCCGCAACGGCTGCTGTCCAGCGCTATCGCCATCAAAAGCATCGACGACTGGGAGCGGATGGACGCGGAAGTCATCATCGCCAGTTGTGAGATGGGGGCGACGATCCATTGGAATCTGTCGTTCTGCCCGTGGGATCGCTGCTTTTACGTGGCCCTCGACGGCCATGAGCGCCTGCGGACGGATTCGCCCCACATCGCCTGCGCCTATTTCGCCGCCCGCTGCGCCTACTGACGGCGACAGTCTTTTTGCTCGCCGCACCCGTAAAAAACCCCCGCCGGATCACTCCGGCGGGGGTTTTCAACACGACGTCCGGCGGCGGATATCAGCCGTGCAGCGCGTGGTAGCGGGCCATCAGGACATCCTTGCTTTCGCTATCGCCGATAACGATGCAGTCGGCCGGACAGACGGTCTGGCACTGCGGCTCGTCATGGGCACCGACGCATTCGGTGCAGGCGGCCGGATTGATCAGATAGATCACATCGCCGGCGGAAATGGCTTCGTTCGGGCACACGGAGACGCAGGCGTCACAGCTGGTGCAGTCGTCGGTAATCTTCAAAGACATGGGTGTAATCCTCTCCTCGCAACCCCCACAGGGACGCCCCCGGTTCCCGCTTGTGAAGGCGGGTAACCGGGGGGCGGTCGCATCTTACGCCGCTTGCCCGAGCCGGGCCAGCTTTTCATGGCGATAGGCGCCCCACAGGGCGGCGCCGATGGCTCCGGCATAGATGGAGTCCGGGTTGGACACCGCCACCAGATTGACCTTCTCCTGCTCGGCCGCCTCGTTCAGCGCGGCAACCAGGCCGGTGTCGAGCGCCAGGCCGCCGGTGACCTGGACGATGCCCTCGACCGCGCCGATGGACTTCAGCAGCTTGGCCAGACGCACCGCCATGGACACATGGATGCCCTTGAGGATGTTGGAGGCGGAGATGCCGCGCGACACCATGTTGATGACGTCGGTTTCCGCCAGCACGGCGCAGATGGACGAGACCTTCTCGGGGTCGTCGGCCTTCATGGACAGGCTGCCGATTTCGTCCTGGGCGATGCCGAGATAGCGGGCGATGTTCTCGAGGAACTGGCCCGAGCCCGAGGCGCACTGGCTGGTCATCTTGTAGGACAGCACCTTGCCGGCGCCATCCATGCGGATGGCGCGGCCGTTGAGGGCGCCGATATCGAGCACCGCGCGGGCGTCCGGGTTGAGGTAGAGGCCGCCCCGGCCGTGGGTGGTCATGGAGTAGAAGTGGCCGGTGGCGAACTTCAGGTTCTCGGCGTCGCCGGTGGAGGCCACATAGGCGACATCCTCCTTCTTGACGCCGGCGGTCTTCAGCATGCTGTCATAGGCTTCGGTGGTGAGCTGGAAGGGGTCGCGATTGCGGATGCGCGCGGTTTCCTTGCCCAGCCACTCGGTCTTGTCGCCATTGACCTTGAACAGAACGGTCTTGATGCAACCCGAACCGATATCGACGCCGGTGGTGATAAGTTCAGACATTGGGGTCTCCTCCCTTCCCGACTAGTTCACGACCGCGCGGACGGCGAAGGTAGCTCCGCCGAGCGCACCGGTGTAGATGGAGTCCGGGTCGATGTTGATGGTCACGTCGCCGTAGTTTTCCTTGATCAGCTTGCGCAGCTCGCGCACCGCCGCCTCGTTCTTGGCGACGCCACCGGTGAAGGTGAACTGGTCCTTGACGCCGCCGGCGCGGGACAGGATGGACATGGCGCGCAGGATGATGGCGCGGTGCAGACCGGCCAGGATGTCCTCGCGCTTTTCGCCCAGGGCCAGGCGGTCGCGCAACTCGGCGCCGGCGAACACGGTGCAGGTGGAGTTGATGCGAACCGACTTGTTGGACTTCATGGCCAGCGGCCCCAACTCGTGCAGGCCCATGTTCATTTCGTCGGCGATGTAGCCCAGATAGCGGCCGCAACCGGCGGCGCAGCGATCATTCATCTGGAAGTTCTCGACGATGCCCACCGGGTCCACCTGGATGCCCTTGGTGTCCTGGCCGCCGATGTCGAGCACCGTGCGGGTTTCCGGGTACATCATATGGGCGCCGAGGCCGTGGCACAGGATCTCGGAGCGGATATGCTCCTTGGGGAAGGGCAGGCGGACGCGGCCATAGCCGGTGCCGACCACATAGGTCTCTTCCAGCGGAATGGCCAGGGCCGACTGAACCGGCTTCAGGATGGAGCTGCCGGTCATGGTGCCCTTTTCCAGGGCGCGGACGAACTTGCCCTCCATGTCGCCGGCCGGCGGACGGTTTTCCACTTCGATGATCGACTTGTCATAGACGTTGAGGATCAGGTCGAAGCCGAGACCGGCCTCCTTGCACACCGCCTCGCCGTGGCTCATGAACTCGGCGCCGGCCAGATCGCGGAAGAAGTCCGACTTGCGCTTGACGCCGGGGGCGTATTGCGAGGCCGAACTCTCACGCAGACGCGAGAAGGTGCCTTCCAGCGCCTCGATCACCACCTTCTCGCGGCCGGCGAAGCGCGGTCCCTTGATGTTGGCGATGCAGGTGCGCTCCAGGTCCTCGAGCTGTTCGAGGAACTGGACATGGCGGAAGTTGCGCTCCAGGTCGGCGATGATGTCGTCGACCTTGCCGGCCACCTCCGCGACGCCGCCGAGGGCGCGGCGGAACAGGGTAAGGCGGGTGTCGATCAGGGCTTCCTGCTTGGAAACCGCCGCCGCCGTGTCGTAGTTCGAGCGCGAATTGGTGATACCGCGCCCCAGGATCTGGAGGTTCTCATCCATCACCACCGCTTTGGTGGTGGTGGAACCCAGGTCGATGCCGATGAAACAACGCATTGTTTTTATCCTCCCTTACGCGGCAACGGTCTTGGAGCCGCCGCCGCGGCGCTTCTGCTCGATCATCTGGAAGTAGCTTTCCAGGCGGTTCTTGACGTTGGCCGCCGAGAAATAGCGGGGATCGACCAGGTCGGTCTCGATGAATGCGCCGGGACGGCCGGTGCGACGCTCGACTTCCTTCATGATCATCAACTGACCGGCGGAGAAGCTGTTGCAGCTCTTGATCGAGTTGATCAGCAAGCCGTCGGCTTCGTATTCTTCCACGTATTCGGCCAGCAGATCGACGCGGGTCGGCAGGTTCAGGTTGGTGTAGCAACCCAGGCAGTAGTCGGCCAGGCTCTCCAGGGGGTTGTCGGGATCGTGACGGAAGCCACGATCGTAAAGACCGCCCACCTTGGTGTAGGAGCTGGCAACCACCACCGCGCCTTCGTCATAGAACATCTTCCAGAATTCGCGGAAGTTGGTCCAATTGGGCGGGCCTTCGACGATCAGGCGATACTTCTGGTCGTTGAAATAGGTGCCTTCGGGGGTCAGCGGACCCTGCTTGTTATCGACGCGGGACTGCACTTCCTGGCGCAGCATCTTGTAGTACTCGACCGCATCCTGGGTGCCGCGGAAGGCGGTGAAGATCGGGCCGATATAGTAGACGCCGCCGAAATAGGCATCGATCGGCGACGGCTTCTTCTTGCCCTGCTCCAGGCACCACACCAGATCGTCCTCGGCCTTGGCCGAGGCGCGCAGATACTCGCGCAGACGGTCGATGTCGAACTTGACGCCCGACACCTGCTCCAGACCGGGGATGACCACTTCCTTCAACTGCTTGACGATGTAGTCGCGCATGTTCTGGGTGGAATGGCCGTCGCCTTCATAGGGCACGTGCAGCATCAGGGTCGGGCACTTGTACTCTTCACGCAGCAGCTCGAACCACTTCATGAAGGTATAGCAGCCGGTGTAGCTGAGCATCAGCACGTCGGGATTGGGGTAAGGCTTGCCGTTGGGGGCGATATTGCCCTTGGCCATCTGGCCGATATCGCACTTCACATAGGTGCAGACATCCTCGGAATGGCCGGTCTTCTCGGCCTCCATGATGTAGCCGCCCGAGGCCTTGCGCATGCCGGCCTGGATGGCGTTGATCTCGGGCAGGTTGTTGACGATGTCAAAGCACATCAACAATTCGTTCAGATTGCCGGGAACGAAGGTGGACGACACCTTGCGGCCGGTTTCGTGCTTGCTGGTGATCGCGTCGTAGTTGCGCGCGATCATCTGCTTTTGCATCTCCATCGATGCTTCTTTGATGGCTTCCTTGCTCATGATGTCAGCTCCACAGCTTGATGGAATCGGCGAAGGTACCAGCCTGCTCGCGGATCGGCTGCATCTGGCCCGAGTTTTCGGCGTATTTGAAGGAGATGTAGGGAATGCCGGCGTCGGAGAGACGATGGCAGATCATGGGACGGTCCAGCAGGGCCGGATCGCAGAAGCTGGGGGTGGCGTAGATGACGCCCTCGGCCCCGCTGGCCTTGACCGCGGCGATGTGGAATTTGCCCTTGTCCGCTTCCACCGGCACGTATTTGCACGAGGTCTCGACCGAGTGCTTGAGATAGGTGGTCGACAGCGCCTCCAGCGGATCGCCGGTCAGCGGCACGTCCACGGTGAGGAAGCGGTTGTTGACGGCGTAGTCGTCATCGACGATGTAGCAGCCCGCCATTTCGATCGACTTGATCAGGTTCAGCGGCGGCTGTTCGCAGAACGAGCCGAAGATGGCGATGCGGACATTGTCGCGCTTGGGCCGATCCAGGGCGGCGGCGGCGACCAGATAGTCCTTGAGCATCTGGGTATGCTCTTCCACGTCCATCATCAGGCCGGCGCGCATCAGCAGGTAGACTTCCGAGGTCGGGGCCAGCCAGGGCTGCTTGGCGCGGAAGGCGTAGACGTCGCGCACCAGGCGGCGGTTCTCGTTGTAGAGCTTGGTGGAGCGACGGAGATCATCGTCGCTGATGGTGCGCCCGGTCAGGTGCTCCAGCCCTTCCTTGAACTCCTTCAGCTCTTGCACATAGTAGGTGCCGCCGATGGAAAGGTCGAAGTTCTGGGGGGTGTCGAAGAACTTGCTCCACACATCGGGGAACATGATCTTCCACATGCCCGACAGGTTGCGGATCACGTCGCAGACGAACGGGAACACCATGCCGTCGACGAAATCCAGACGCTTGGTGACGCCCAGCTCGATGGTCGAGCGCGGAATGCGGCAGATATAGCTCTGATAGTAGGCGTCGCCATGGATGACTTCCATGGAGTCGCCGCCGCCGAAGATCCCCAGCGGCAGGCAGCCGGCGGCATGGATCACTTCCAGCGGAACATAGACCGGCAGGAAGCCGACGACCTTGCGGCCGGCCTTGGCGGCCTTCCACTTGCGGGCATAGTTGAAACTCAGGTCTTCGTACATCTCTTGGCAAATGGCCACGATGTCGGCGACGGTCCTATTCTTTCCAGACATCCTATCGGTCCTCCCAAAGTGCCGCTCTCTTTTCGACGAAAGCGTTCAAACCCTCGACTGCGTCGTGGGTGGCCATGAGGCCGTTGAGGTAAAGATCTTCGACGGCGGCGATCTTGGCTTTGACCCGTTCGTTCATACCGAGACGGGCGGCCTTGACCGCGAAGCGCAACGAAGAGGCGGAGTGTTTGGCCGGTCCGGCATCAAACCAGGCCAGGGCGGCGGCCTCCGGCTCGTCGACCACCGCATTGGCGATGCCAAGGCGGAAGGCGTCCTCGCCGGTGATGCTGCGACCGGAGTAAAGCAAGTCTTCGGCGGCGACCCGAGGCATCCGCTCGGGCAGGAGGCAGGAGGCCGCCGGAGCGAACACCCCCAGCACGATCTCCGGCTGACCCAGCTTGGCGTCGGCGGAGACGAACATCATGTGGCCGGCCAAGGCCACTTCCAGTCCGCCCCCCAGGCACTGGCCGCGCACCGAGACCAGGATCGGCACCGGATACTCGACCATGGCCAGGATCAGGGCATGCAGGCCCTTCAACATGCCGGCGCACTGGTCGGGCATGTGTTCGGGCACCGAGGCGCCGAAGCTGAAATGCGGCCCCTCGTGATCGATCAGCACCGCCTTGACGTGGCGGTCGGCGGCTCCCTCGGCCAAGGCCTTGGTCAGGGCCGCGATCATCTCGGCATCGACGATATTGGCCTTGGGGCGCGACAGCCGCAGCCGCAGCAGCATGCCGTCGCGGTCCCGCCATATTTTCAGGCAGTCGGCCATTCTAGTCCGCCTTCTTGGGGATGAGGGAGTCGACCAGTTCGGCGGTCCAGGGCGCGCCCTTGGCCAGCGCCTGACGCAGCGCCACGAAGTCGATCTCGCGATCGTCCTTGGGGCCTTCGTTGAAGGCGCGGAAGCCGGTGCGGGCCTCGGTCATCATGTTGAGGCCGAGCCAGTCGCGGCTGTTTTCCTTGTTGGCGTTCCAGGCGATGAGCTTGGGCTTCCTGAGTTCCTGGATGGTCTTGGTGAAGCAGTCGGGGAAGGTCATCAGGATCTTGGCGCAGATCTCTTCCACCTTGGCGTCCAGCAGCGAAAGATCGACGACGCCCGTCTTCAGCACCTCCTTGCCGGCGGCCAGCTCGGCCCCGGTCTTGGACTCGCCGTGAACGATGCGGCCGTATTCGTCGAGATAGCGGTCGGTGACCACCAGCGGGTTGGCGACGAATTTGCCGTCCACCTTCAGCGCCGGAACCACATCCATGATGATGCCGGTGCGGTAGGCCTTATGGGCCGACCAGGGCTCGCACAGGCTGCCGGAGACCATGGCCAGCTCGGCGCCGATCATCAGCGGCAGGAAGTCGGTGGCGCCGCCGATGGGGGCCGAACCGTGCTTGGGGCCGGCCTGGCCGAACTTGGCCAGATCCTGGGCGACCGAGAAGTCGGCGGCCATGCCGATTTCCTGGCCGCCGCCGATGCGCATGCCGTTGACCCGGCAGATCACCGGCTTGTCGCAGCCGAGAATGGCCGAAACCATGTCGTTGAACAGCCGCATGTACTGCCGGTATTCCTG
>Ga0316224_1001809_pt1 | contig 21833 bp, 20 predicted proteins | sample TBH18013metaG_FD_206254 | JGI IMG/M metagenome (GOLD analysis project Ga0316224, IMG submission 206254) | Freshwater microbial communities from Trout Bog Lake, Wisconsin, USA - TBH18013 | ecosystem: Environmental > Aquatic > Freshwater > Lake > Hypolimnion/Profundal zone | place: USA: Wisconsin... | reverse complement strand
TGGGTTCTGTGTCGCTGTCTGGCGTTATTCCAGGAGCATGATTTATCCATTTGCCAGCGAGACAAACACGCTGTCTCAGCTAATTTAGAGAGGGATAATCAACCTTGTTTATAGTGGGACATTACACACTTGGATGGCGGAAAGGCGCTTCTCGGTGTGCTGTCCTTTTGGCTTCATAGTATCTATCCCACATACAATACCACATAATATATCAGATTGAGGGAGATTGCTATAGACGGCTAGAGACTGTATCGTTTTGTAACTTATTGTATAATATATGTACTATAGATTACAGTAGACGACTGTAGATGATGGTTCTAAGGACACAGCCTCCGCCAGAGAGCTTGTAGTAACAAGGCTTTCAAGGCGACTAGATACAATACCCATCATTGAACCCATCAAATAGCAAGGTCATTAGATTGATCTAGCTTTCTAAGTGACACCATATTAATAAGTACAAAAACTAAACCCGCACGAAGCGGGTTTGGGTGGTAAGTTTGTTTTTAAGCTGCTATGCGCCAGCCATTAACGCTTTCTTCTGCGGTAATACGCTCATGCTCCGCTTGGTCTGTGTCATTCAGACGCTCAATGGTATTTATAATTTGTACGTTACCACCAATATGCTCAAGGTAAACAAGACGCATCATTCTATCTGCCAATCTAGGTATTTGGCCTTTTTTTTCCCACTTGGCAACAGCTTGATCGCTATTGCCAAACAAGACAGCCAAAGCCTTTTGGGACATATCCATTTCTTTGCGTAAGAAACGAAATTCAGCTCCAGTTAGTTTTGCCTTGCTTGCCAGCGATTCTCCTATCGCTCTATGCAAACCCTCAATGTCGTGAATTGAAACCCCGGTTCCATAGTCTGTATCGACCATTTTATAACCACTGGCAAGCCAGATGTTTCTTAATCCGCATTCTGTATAGTGGTAGTTCATATCATCACCGTAATTACGATTGCGTTATTATCGATCGCAACTGCTAGCTTTAAAGTATCTCCAGCGCTGCGATGCCTTATTGTTGCCTTCCAATTTCCTTTTGTATCTAAACAGGGTGACTCGTCAATAACTCCTTTTCTTAAGCAAGCAACAACCTGAATAAAAGTAACTACGTTGTTTCATGCGAAGTTTTGCATGAGGAAGTAAAACTATATTTTCTGAATCTTCAACGATTGCATGTAGCTTACTCAAGAACGTTGCATCGTTCATTGCAAGCGGTAGCGGGGTAACTTTTACGCGTTTCATACCTATACATTATATAGGTAGATTGTAAAATAGCAATAAAAAACCGCACGAAGGCGGCTTGTTGTGGCGATGGGTATTCAAGGATGATAGATTGGGCAATGGGGCAAAGCCTAAATCCTAACCTTGAATACATGATGAAGTTGGGACTAAGGGCGCAGAATCAATGTCGCATGACTTTGGAGACGCTGGCAGCAATAAAGAATCCGCCTGTAGTGTATGCCAAGCTAGCCAATATCAACCAAGGTAGCGGCAACCAGCAAGTAAACAATGACACGCCTGCACCGGATAATCCGAACGCTTCGCACGCGCACGCGACCATGCACACGCACGCGGGGAAAACATTAAATCAGCCAAACGAACTATTAACGAAAGGAACCAGCAATGAGGCAATGGACACAAGAGGAACGGGCGAAACAATCGGAAAAAATACGGCAATGGCAACCTTGGACTAAATCAACTGGAGCACGTACACCTGAAGGCAAAGCCAGATCATCTGGTAATGCTTTTAAGGGGGGATGGCGGCAAGAGTTGCGTGATATGTGTAAGTTATTACGCGAGCAGAGGGATAACCGTGGTAAGTTTCGTGGTAACTATTTACCACGGTTAAGAGTGTCCACTATGGTCACCAACTGCTATCTGCTGCCGAATGCAAGAACGCTACAAGTGGTGTTGTAACTATCCGGACAAATGGCAGCAGAAAATAACTTCGCGCAGAGTACTGTGGGAAGAGCTTGACGAGATCTGTACTGGCCGATAACAGCAGATTGAAGCTAATGCAGGAAGTGTAGTTTTACTGGTCATTCAGTTTTTCACACGACTTGCTTTTTGACAGCCATCAAACGTGCTAACGACCTCGCTGCAGCAGCTTACCATGCCTCCAGTGGCTTTCATTGTTTCTTCCTAATCTGTTGCTGCTACATGATTCGGTTTTAAGTAATAATGTAAGTGAGACTTTAAATTGAATTGCTGGGAATTATTTTTTGTTGATGCGAGTAATCTTGGTGCCTTCAAAACTGATCCCAGCCATCAGGCCCTGTTGATCATAAATAAAGGCGTAAGCGTCATCTTTCAGTGTCGTTGTGGATAGATTTTTGGCAATACCTTCATTGACAACGACTACTGTTGGCCCGACTCCTATCTCCCATCCTTCCGACTTTCTGAGATACTTCAATGCATTGTCATTCATAAGAAACACGGCGTAGCCGTAGGACTCAGCACCTGCCTGCCAGCCCCATGATGCGGTAACAGAATTGTAGTAGCCATCAAATTTCTCATCCTTGGTCAAAACACCTTCGCCGTAAGCTCCACCGAATATCAGGCCTGCTTTTACGATGTTGGGAAAAACCAATATTGCCTTGGCGTGTTTAGCAACGTCTGCTGCAATAGGATTTTTCTTGTACAAGGCCGACAGTGATTGCGCCGAATCCCGCTGCAGATCTTCCACTGTTGCGGCATTCGCCAGCCCACTGATTAAACAGACCGAGAAAATTGCTGTTGCCATGAGAACCATGGCCCGATAATAACTATGTAAAGCGTTCATGCTGTACTCCCTTAAAATTGATTAGTCCGTAATTTTCCCGCTAATTCGAGTTATATTGGATTGGAGAGCGAACACTAGACAAATACGCCTCTCAAGTCTGTTCGGTAGCGCACATAGTGACGCTGTGTCAAACGCACCCCGTCTTGCTGTCGTGGCGCTGGTCGAGGAGGAATGCCGGCGGCTGGCACATGGCAAGTTATACGCACCCAGCGGCATGAGTGCAGTGCAACGCAGTGGCCGCTGGGGCTAACCTCTGCGGATACTCAGGGCAAGGACTCGCTAGTCAAAGAGCTCTGCGCTGATCTATCTGATCGAAGGTGCAGAGCCCTTCGGCGCAAGCGCCAGAATGGCACTGGCCGCTGGCGAGCATCCCATTCTTTGCGGGTGATGCAGGGTTCCAGAAGATATCTGGGTTGGCTGTGAAGCTGCTAAAATGACATTCACAAAAAATCCGTTTGGTTCAGGAATTAGAGGTTAATTCTTTCCACCAGCGGGTTGGGAAAAGGGACGATGCTCGTGAATCAATTAGTTAGTTGTATTTTGATTGCTGATTACTTTTTGCCACAAGCCATTTTCCACATTGATTCGATTAAAGTGCCGGTTGACACTGGAGTCCATTTCCATTTTTCGGCATCCATGTAAGTATGAACAACTTCACCTGAGCCCATATTTTCCGAGAAAAAAGAGAGTGTAATTTTTCGAACCTGCATTTTCTGGCAATCGTATTCCTGTAAAGCTTTTGCGGACAAAAAAGATTTCCCTGCTTCTTCTTTTTTGGCTTCCTTGAGATCAACCAGCCCCCACATTTTAACTATGTCTTCGGTTTTGTCTGTTAGCGGGGGGGCAACATAAGTTGTTATATTTCCATTAGCTCCAATTTTAACCCAGTCAGCCATTGCATCACCGCAAGTGATCACCAGTAGCGTAACCAAAATCAACTTATGCATTGCTGTCTCCGTATCCCCATAAAGGCGAGCACTCTACCAGTATTTCCAATCGCCGCCTATACGCCAAATATCCAAGCAACACTTGATTGGAACTAACATGATTTATTCATTCAATTCGCTGGCTATATGCAAAATTGCCAGAATTAAACCGTGTCGCGCGTCGAACGGATTCTAAAATCCAGCCATTTTTTTGCGTACGATATATATATATTATTTTATGTGTTATTGTTACACACGTTAGATAGTTGTTTTGTGTTATTGTTCGAACATTCGATTCGGTATGAGCAGCAAGGGGGCATGCAGTTTCGGAATTCTAATTAAAGGACGCACAAGACAACGTAATCAACCTGATTTAACGGATGAACAATGTCAATAAATGCGATGGTTCAGGTAATGTCAGACAACGAATTGATTCGGCTTCATAAAGACAATCTTGATGTAGCGCTTACTGTGCTATTGGTCGAAGACGAAAAGGCACAGGCATTGCTTATTTCGGCGTTGCTCGATCGATTTGGCCATAAAGTTCATATCGCTCATAGCGGAGAACAGGCCATTGAGATGTTCCTGCAAGTTAAACCCGATCTGATATTGATGGATGTCATCATGCCGGGGATGGATGGTTATCAAACGACAAAAATTATCCGTGCTGAACACAAGGAATGGTTGCCGATCATTTTTCTCAGTGCGTTATCGGAAAAAGACTCCTGTATTACAGCGTTAAAAGCGGGAGGAGACGACTTTTTAGCAAAACCGGTTGATCCTGCTTTGCTCCTTGCAAAAATGAATGTGATGGGCCGCATCCATTTAATGCAAGAGAAACTTCGCCACAATGAGAAGGAACACCTGCTATTCCAGACCATACTGGACAGCGCACCACTCGGAATCTGGATGCAGGACGTCGATGGGAAGTTACAGTTTGTCAATCATACGTTTTGCAATGCAGTTGGAATTTCAGAACGACAGTTCTTATCCGCCAATCACTATGCGGACGTTCTGCCCCAATCGATTACAGCCAGCTGCATTAAGTCGGATCAAGAATGCTACGAACAAAATGAGCCTCACCTTTCGATGGAATGTGTTCCTTTCGCGGATGGCAGCATTCATTTGCTTGAGATTACAAAAGTCAAACTGCTGGATCGGAATAAAGCCCTCTTGGGATTGATCGGTTTGGCAGCTGACATTACCGACCGAAAAAAAGCCGAGGACAGATTGCGTTTGACTGAAAAAGTATTTAAGCATACCTCGGAAGGAATTTTGATTACCGATGTGTCGAGAAATATTATCGAAGTGAATGATGCTTTTTGTCAGATTTCAGGTTACTCCCGTGAAGAACTGATCGGAAAAAATCCCCGCATACTTCAGTCTGGCCACCAGAACAAAACATTTTATTCGGATATGTGGGAATCCATTCAAACCACCAGCCATTGGGCAGGGGAGGTTTGGGACCGAAAAAAGAATGGGGAGATGTTTGCGGCATGGATGACAATTTCAGCGCTCTCCAACGAACATGGGGAAGTTACGCATTACGTCGGCATCACATCTGATATCACGTTGCTCAAACAACATGAAAAGCAATTGGAACATATTGCCCACTACGATGCCTTGACGGGGATTCCAAATCGTAGCTTGCTTGCCGATCGTATGAAACAGGCGATCTCCCAGACTTTATGGGAAAAAAACATGGCGGCGATATGTTATCTCGATCTCGACGAGTTCAAGCAAATTAATGATACCCAGGGACATGAGACGGGTGATCGGGTATTGATCGAAATCGCCCAGCGTATTCAGAACACCATACGCGGAGGGGATACGGTTGCCCGACTGGGAGGCGATGAATTTGTGATCCTGCTTCTGGGGCTTGAGAAGGGTGAAGAGTGCGTGTCAACTTTGATTCGCCTGCTTGAGGCGATAGCCAATCCGATTTTCGTGAATGAAAGGGCGTATTCAGTCAGTGCCAGCATTGGAGTCAGTATCTATCCATTGGATGACGAAGATCCCGACACGCTTCTAAGGCACGCAGACCAGGCTATGTATGTGGCGAAGCAATCGGGGAAAAACCGCTATCATGTCTACGACCCTACATTTGACCGAAGAGCTCGTGATCAGAATGAGTTTCAGAATAGCATACGCTACGGACTGGAACACAATCAGTTCGAACTGTATTATCAGCCGAAGATCAACCTGCGTACCAAGGAGCTGGTGGGGGCGGAAGCACTGATTCGCTGGCGTCATCCCGAGCGTGGCCTACTGTCGCCGGCAGAGTTTTTGCGCTATATTGGTAATACCGAACTCGATATTCATATCGGGGAGTGGGTAACAGCGGCAGCTTTGGCTCAGATGAATAGCTGGAGAAGTGAGGGCTTGGATATTGAGGTCAGTATCAATATCTCCGGCTATCACTTGGAATCACCGCGTTTTGTCGAGCACCTGCATCAGCAACTTAAGCATTATCCGGATATACCGTTTGGTAAACTGCAAATCGAGGTGTTGGAAACGGTCGCGCTCAATGAAATTGCAATCGTCCGTGAAGTGATTGAGTCGTGCCGGAAGTTTGGCGTGGGATTTGCACTGGATGATTTTGGTACCGGTTATTCGTCTTTATCCTATCTAAGCAGCCTGCCTGTCGACGTTCTCAAGATTGACCAGTCTTTTGTGAGAGACATGCTGGAAGATAAGGGGGATATGGCGATCGTTCAAGGCATTATTGCCTTGGCTCATGCCTTTGAACGCCAGACTGTAGCAGAAGGGGTTGAGACTCAGGCCCATTACCGTGTTTTGCTGGATTTGGGCTGTGAACTGGGGCAGGGGTTCGGTATTGCACGTCCCATGCCCGCTGGCGAGCTACTGAACTGGCAAGCTTTGTAATATGCCATTTACAAATAATTTATTGCCTTAAAAGGTGGCTTGTGAATTCACCCAATGCGCTTCTCTATGCGGCCGAAAAGCTCGAAGGACTACCTGCAATTCCGGTTGTCGCACAGAAAATACTGACACTTAAAATTGCAGACGACGGCTGCGAACGTGAGTTGCTTGAGTTAATTGAGAATGATCCTCCTATCCTGTCAAGGATCATCGGATTGTCCAATTCATCGCTGTTTGGGATAGGCAGAAAAATTCTGTCGTTACATGATGCGGCGGCATTGCTTGGAAGCAAACGTGTCAGGATGGTCTCGCTGAGTTTCGCCATGATGTCCTGTTTGCCAAGGAAAAAAGCGAGCTCCTTCAATGTTGAGCGGTTTTGGCAACATAGCCTGTCAATTGCCATGACGATGGAAACGCTGGTGAGTTTTATGCCGAATGAACTTCGCCCTTCCGAAGATGAAGTCTATTTGGCCGGTTTACTGCACAACATTGGGTTTCTTGTGCTGGAATACCTTGATCCTGAATTGAGTAATCAATTTCATGCCTGCGTTGCAGCCAAGCCGGAGTCTCCGGTTGGAGAAATTGAAATGGAAATTATTGGCACTAGCCATTGTCAGTTGGGCGCGGCTTTGGGGCATCACTGGGAACTTCCTGAGTCCATAATTGCTGTGATCCGCTACCATCATCCCGATGAGTGTAATCCAGTGTTTATTCGGCAACCTCTCATTAACATAGCCGTGCTTGCGGAAAAACTGCTCCCTACCTTTGGTGTCACTGAAGCAGTGCATCGGGAAATTGATGCAAACGATTGGCTGGTGCTAGGTATCGATCCGGTCAAATCTGACCAGATCATGGCAAAAGCTCAACACCATATTTCTGAAGCTGAAGCCATCCTGACTTGAGGTATCGATATTTATATATTGCAAATGTATTTGAATGCATTAATAATACGTACCGCAATTGCACCTATCGTAACAATTGTGGTAAGTTTATTAAATATGGTCGCCCTCAGCTAAAAAATCTGAAATGAATATGGCCTTTAAAGTTGAACAAGCTATGTAAGTCGTATTGAAAACTTGCTGTTATGCGTAACAGTTATAGTCACTGAATTTCGCATGGAGAAAATGAAATGTTTGGTACAGCAAGCAAGTTATGTTTTAAGAGGGATCGGTCATGAAACTGGTTGACCCGATACGCTATGTTGGGCTTAAGGAATCACGGCGGCTTCCTTCACCCAAAGGTTTGGCGCTTGCTATCGTCAGATTATTGCAGCAGGATGATTACCGACTGGAAGATCTGACCAGGCTGGTTCAGTCCGATCCGGTTATAGCAGGCGAGTTGCTCAGATTTGCAAACGCCGCATCTTATGGACATAGCAATCCCATTGTGTCAACTTCCAAAGCGGTAACAACACTGGGGTCACTTCGCATTCGCGTAATTGTTATTGCTTTTTCAGTGATCAATAATAACCGCAGGGGGAATTGCCCTCTATTCGATTATGAAAAATTTTGGTCTCACGCACTGGCAACGGCCATTTCAGCACAGGCATTAGCTTCTCTGGTAAAAATTAATATAGAAGAGCATTTCACAGCAGGGCTCCTATGCCGACTTGGGGAGTTGGCACTGGCTTCAATTTTCCCCGAGCGCTATGGGGAGATTATTGCTAAATCTCTTGATGGAGCGCCTGACCGGATTGAAATGGAGCGGGACGCTTTTGGCATTGATCACCGTGAATTAAATTCCACATTGTTGCTGGAATGGGGATTGCCTTTAGAATTAGTCACAGCTATTTATCATAGTGAATATCCGGATAAAGAAGAGGCAGAAGTTGGAACCCGGATTAAAGCGATAACTTTATCTTTACATGTTGCTCTTGCTTTTGCCGATTATTGCGTGACAGAAGGTGCTGCTGAACGTGAGGTTATGATGCAAAGCCTGTTCTCCAAAGCGGCCAGAATAGGGATCAGTCAAGATGAAACTGAGCGAATGGCTGCAAAGATTATTACAAGCTGGCAAGAATGGGGAAAGTTTCTGAAAATTCATACTTGTGAAGTTAAATCGCTGGCAAAGGTATAGACTTCGCGCCCTGCAAAATTTGTTTCATTGCTCAACTTTAGTCATGCGTTAAGCCGCCTGTGTCACAAGCAATTGTACGAACAGTTGTATTTTCATATTGGTTTCAGCGCTGACCGAAGTGAATTCAAGACCAGCAAGATGGCGGTTGCCTTCGTGTATTAATTTGACCACTTTGGCATAGATATCAATTGCCTTAAAGTCGACCAGCGGCAAATAAAATTCAAGTTTCAAGTCGTCCAGTGTGTTGAGTGGTGAATCAATTTCTATCAGTACGCCGTGATAGCCAATGTCGAGGATGGTGGCGTTGTTGCCTTTAGGCACTATGAACTTGTTTTGAATAAGGTAGAAGGAGCAGGGCAGGTTAACTTCCACCCGGTGGCTACGACGAATTTCTTTGCGCGGAACTTCCAAATTGAGCGAGGGAATTGAATATAACTCGCGCAATTTGACCGGGTCCGGTTTGCCTTTAACGAATACTTCAATTGCTTCGCTGGCAGTGACGAAGTTACGGCAGTGATTAAACGTATTTTCACTGATCAACACCTGCCCCCGCAAACTGAATGCTTCAATGCGCGAGGTGAGATTGACTTCATCACCAATTACCGTGTATTCAGAATAAAAATTCGAACCAAATTTGCCGGCCATCACGTTACCGGTGTTGATCCCTATTCCCATGAACAGTTCGGGTATGTCATCCGGACGGTCTATATGGTTTAGTTCAACCATGGCGAGTTGCATTTCGGCTGCGCAAGTCAGGGCTCGTTGAACATCGTCATGATTCTCGAACGGTAGTCCGAACAGAACCATGATTGAGTCGCCCATGAATTTATCAATTACACCATGATGGCGAGAGACAATTTCGCTCATTTTTACCAGGCAGCGATTGAGCATGGCAATCACGGTACCGGCTGGCAGAGCTGAAGTGATGGAGGTAAAACCTCGCAAATCAGCGAACATGATGGTGACTTCGCATTGCACAAAAGAGTGTTCCTGGTCAGTTGCATCACTCTCCTCATTCGTTCCACAAGCCCGCTGGATGATTGATCTCATCTCGGCTTCAGCAGAAGTGTTGAGCGGAGCACCGTTTTCTCGTGCAATCAATGCCTGCAGTCGACGTACAGCCTCTTTGCTTGGACTATCTTTCACGTATTGATGGATTGCATGAAAATAATAAATGCACTATAGCACAAGCAGTTAACAGTCGGAAACGACAGGCTATTCCTGTCAATTTCAGAGAATAACCCAATCAGCTAACTGAGACCCATGTTCACGGCAGGAGATGCAAATCATGCCATAGTCAATCCGGTCTGGTTTGTGATTTCAGCATGGCTGCGTTTTGCAACATCAAGTAAATGCCGAATCTCATCAAATAAAGGTCGTCCTTTGACATTGGGTTGGGCGCAGCTGCACTGTAAGTTACGGAGCATCTCAACAATTGGATTCTCTTTGATTTGTACGTCGCAGTGATCTACTAACTCTTCAATCAAGCATGCAAATGCTCGGACTTCAATGGACTGAAGATTCGCCGCAAAATTCAAATCATGCTGCGGGACGAAAGTTGCAGCGCCAAAATCCCCCAATAAACAATCACCGTTTTCGTTCCACAAAATATTGTGTGCATATAGGTCGCCATGAAGAATTCCCCGGGTATGCAGGTGGTCGGCTACGGCAGCAATTTTGTGCAAAATATTTAAGGCGGTCACCAAATTGAACCGGGTTTCCGACCGATAAATATCGCGTGTACAGGATTCAAGGCTGGGCGGCCCAGCCAGGTTAATAAAACTAGGGTCGATCAATTCCATTGCCAGTCCGGCATTGCCTTCAGGATGCCCGCTGACTTTTCCAATAACCGGAATCAATCCGGGATATGCACCAGCGGCAATGCAGGCTGCCATTTCGCTACGGGGTAAACCATCACTGGTCAGAGCACCTTTGAAAATTTTGACTGCCACAGGGTGCGCAGTTTCAGCCAGTTTCCGGTTTGCCCGATAAATAACTCCGGAAGCTCCTTCACCTAAAGGATGCTCTATTTCAAGATTACTCCAGTCGATGTGTAAGATCGGTTGTTTAAGCGATGTGTCAGCTTCGGCCGGTTCGCTGAAGGGATTTCCTGCGTAGGCCAGCCAGGCGAGTCGGGGTAACGACAGCAACCATTCGGGTAAATGTGTGAATCGATTTGCTGAAATGCGCAACAATTCCAACTGAGTACAGTTAGCCATCTCGATTGGCAAGCGTTGCAACCGGTTGCCCGCCAGCATGAGTTTTTGCAAGCGGGTGCGCGATCCCAGTTCGGCAGGCAATTCTGTTATTAAATTATCAGTCAGAATCAACCAGCGCAGTTTTTCCGGCAAAGCAGATGCCGGAATGTTTGTAATTTGATTAGCCTTAAATCCAATTGTATCCAGTTGTTCGCATTGTCCCAGCACTTCCGGAATTTTAGTAAACTGATTATCTGAACAGAAAATGACCCGCAGATTTTTTAACCTTGGCAGGTCATCAGGCAAACTGGATAATGTATTGCCAGACAAATTGAGAATTTCCAGAGAGTCGGCAAGGTCAAATATTTCCTCTGGAAAATAATTCAGGCTGCTTGAGAGATCGAGTCGTTTGCAGCCAACTAATTTACCGGTTCGCAGCAATGAAAGTGTATGCATGGAGCTATTATACTGAACACACCACGAGTATATTGAACTAACTATAAGGCTAATCACTGAATCGCAAGGTACCGGGTATTTTGAGTTGGATTAGCTAGTGTAACAGAGTGTTTGGCAAGATCCGGATGAGGGATTAATCATGAAAGTGGCAATTCTTTTTTTGACTGTTTTGTTGTCGGGATGCGACGGTGTTTCGAAGGCTGATATTTCACACGCAATCGAATTGTGCGAAGGACATAGTGGCGTAGAGAAAGTGGTTCAAGCCAAATCAGCCGATTATGTGGATATTTATTGTAATAGTGGTGCGCAATTCACCGGAGTTGCCAAGGTCAAAGAGCAATCAAACTGCAAAACCGTTATGAATCAACAATACTGTAATTAATTAGGTTCTGAAAATCAAACATTAAAGGTAGGGGGATTAATGGATAGTGACCTTGAATTAATGACAAAAGAACAGTTGATTATTGTAGCCAAAGAATTGCGCGCCGGTATTCGCGCACATCGCGATTGTGCCGGTCATGATCTCTGTTGGTATCACCCCAAACTCTGGTCGTTGTTGCCTGAAAAAACAGAGCTTACAACGCATGTGCCAGAGTGGCCCCAGTTCATGCGGGGTTGCATCAAATATCGCCAATCCTTGGACGAGCAACTTGCTGATTCGCCCAGAACTCTGGATGAATTTGGTGATTAGCGTGCTGTCCAATGCGCGCATAAGAACAATTTATTGATCCAACCTCCCGCATTTATGCCAAATTTTCTTGGCCCATATCACTCATCCCTTAATTCATTTAAAAAGTAAATCAATATACTTTAAACAATCAATTTGATTAATGATTCTTGAAGCTTTAAATTGCACCCGTGGACAGAAACCACTTCATTAAGCAATTTAAAAGGAGATGATCATGCAACGACCGGAAATCAAAACTATGGCCAACCTTGAGTCTGCATTTGCAGGGGAATCAATGGCTCATATCAAGTATCGTTATTTTGCCAAAATTGCGCGCGCGGCTGGTGATGACGAAACGGCCAGGATATTCGAAGAAACCGCCAATCAGGAAGTTCAACATGCATTTGGGCATCTGGATTTGCTCTATCCCCAAGCTGGGATGACGACGCAAAAATGCCTTGAAACGGCGATAGCTGGAGAAACTTATGAATACACCGAAATGTATCCTGGATTCTTGGAAACAGCCAGGCAAGAAGGGGATACCGCAGTTGCTTCGGAAATCTCTCAGCAGATTGGAGAATCAAAAGAACACGCTGAATTGTTCAAGGCAACACTGGAGAAGGCAGCCAAGCGATTCGCAGCATTGGCAAAGGTTGAGGAGCGCCATGCCAATCAATACCGTGCAGAACTTGAAAAAATATCAGTTTGAACCAATAACCCAAGGAGAATGAACATGAAAGTTTGGCAATGTGTGGTGTGCGGATTTATCTATGACGAAGCTGCCGGTTTGCCGGCAGAGGGAATTAAGCCTGGCACGGCATGGGCAGATATACCGGATGACTGGGCCTGTCCGGATTGCGGTGTGGCCAAGGCTGATTTTGAGATGGTCGAAGTTTAGCAGATTGGATGTTTCAGGAGACCAGGCTTGGTGTCGATCCTGGTCTTTTGGTGTGTGGGCGGAAAAGTTTCATGGAGGAGTGCATGGTTAAACCTATTGTAGTGCTTGGTAGCGGGCTGGCGGGATATACCGCAGTACGTGAATTTCGCAAACTTAATGCTGATGTGCCTGTCACTTTAATCTCTCGTGACAGCGGGGATTTTTATTCAAAGCCAATGCTGTCGAATGCATTTGCACAAGGAAAAGATGCGGTCAATCTGGTGCAAACTCCTGCCCTTAAGATGGCTGAACTGCTTAATATCAAAGTGCTGGCACACACTGAGGTCAATGCAATTGATCGCTTCAACAAAAAACTCGACACGTCGTCCGGGACGATTGAATATGACAAACTTGTTCTGGCATTGGGTGCTGATCCGATTCGCATTCCGCTGCAAGGCAATGCAGCAGATGCGGTTTTATCAGTCAACGATTTGGCAGATTATGCCCGGTTGCGCAAAGCGCTTGCAGGCGCGAATTCGATTTGCATAATGGGTGGGGGATTGATTGGTTGCGAATTTGCCAACGATCTAGCCGCTGCGGGATATGTTGTCACAGTCATTGATCCGGGCTCTTATCCGCTCGCAAGTTTGATGCCGGAACTGGCGGGCAGGCAGTTGATGCAGTCTTTGGTCAGGTTGGGTGTCACATGGCGGTTTGGTACCTCGGTGCAAAGTATCGATTCGACTTCCAACGGGTATGCCCTGACCCTTGCCGATGGATCTGTTGTAGAGGCTGGCATCGTGATGTCTGCAGTTGGTTTGCGCCCTAGAATTCAACTCGCGCGAGAGGCTGGTGTTAAAGTTAATCGCGGAATTGTTATAAACGACCAGTTGTGCACCAATGACAATTCGATCTTTGCGTTGGGGGATTGTGCCGAGATCGATGGTAAAGTGTTTCCATTCGTTATGCCCATTATGCATGAAGGCAGAGTGCTGGCTCGCATCCTGAATAACCAGACAGCACAGCTCATATTTCCGGCCATGCCGATCGTGGTAAAAACTCTGGCTCACCCAATAGCAGTACTGACTGTTCCCCGTGACTTGAATGGAGAATGGCGGGTAATGGCTTCAGGTACCGGAGTAAAAATGGGATTTTTCGACGCAGAGGACACAATCAAAGGATTTGTACTTACCGGGGAATATGCGGGTGAACGAAACGCCATGACAAAAATATTGGATGGCAGGTAGAATTTGGTTTTGACTCGGGCACAATTAATTCTGCTTATTTTAAGGATCAAATTTGAATTCGAAAGTATGACTCCGGATTACGCCCAAGCACATAATGAACTGGGCTACTTGCTGCACAAATCGAAGCGTCTGCAGGAAGCGGAAGCCTCTTTCCTGCGAGCGTTGGAACTGAAACCGGATTTTGCCGAAGCGCATAATAATTTGGGTAATCTGCTTTATGAAACCAATCGGTTGCACGAAGCAGAAGCCGTTTTTCGACGCGCTCTTGAACTCAATCCTGATTTGGCGCAATCCCACAACAATTTGGGCAATCTGCTTCATGTAACGAAACGGTTGGGGGAAGCGGAGGGGGCCTTTCGCAAAGCACTCGAACTGAATCCCTATTTTGCTGAAGCCCACAATAATTTGGGTAATTTGCTTAAAGAAAGAAATCTTTTTCAAGAAGCAGAGACAGTATTTATGCGTGCACTGGAGCTTAAACCCGATCTCACTGTTGCACATATTAATTTGGGCAGCTTGTATCATGCAATGAATCGTCTGCCCGAAGCTAAAGCTTCATTCCTTCTAGCACTTGCGGGACAGGCAGTTTATGGTGAGTCATATGACAACGTGGAGAGTCTGCTCCAAAAAATTAAACAACAGCAGGAAAACGAAACCGCTTATCTGCGTACCAGTGAACTCAGTCCGGATTATTCTGAGGCTTACTACCAACTAGGAATTCTGTTCCAGAAAACTAAACACCTGCCGAACTCAGAAGCTGTTTTCCGTCGAGTACTGGTTCTAAAGCCGAACCATGTTGGCGCATTCAATAGTTTGGGTAATGTGCTGCTGGAAACCAAACGGTTCAAAGAGGCAGAAACTGCTTTTCGGCATGCGCTTCAACTTGAGCCGAACTTTGCCGAAGCATTTAATAATTTGGGAAATGTACTACAGGTAACCGGACGATTATCTGAAGCTGAAGCAAGCTATCGCAGGTCACTTGAACTCAAACCTGACTATGCAGATGCCAATGTCAACCTGGGCATTCTGCTCTATCCAAGTAAACGGCTGCTTGAAGCTGAAGTGGCCTTTCGACGCGCACTTGAAGTGAAACCAAACTTTGTTGAGGCGCAATGGAACCTAAGCCTTCTGTTATTGACTCAGGGGCGGTATGCTGAAGCATGGCCCTACTACGAGTCCAGGTATGACCCGAATTTCTCAGAAGCCTACACTAAAATCCCTTGCTTCTCCTTTTCCCAATGGAAAGGTGAAAATTTAACCGGGAAATCCCTTGTGCTTTGCCCCGAGCAGGGCTTTGGCGACACGATCCAGTTTTCTCGCTATGTGCCTATCCTCAAGAGTCTTGGTGTTTCTTTCCTGACTTTAGTGTGTGATCCATCTCTCAAAACCTTGTTTGAAACGATTGAGGGGGTGGATGCGGTGATTACAGATTTTGCTGGAATTACAGTTCATGACTACTGGTCTTTTCTACTCAGCGTTCCACTGCACGTGGGTACCACTTTAGATAACCTGCCTGCTCGGCTTCCTTACTTGCATGCCTTGCCGGAAAGAGTTTCATACTGGCGTGACCGGCTGCCACAGAAAGGTCTTAGAGTGGGACTGGTCTGGCAGGGGAACCCGGAAAATAAAAATGATGCTCATCGCTCGATTCCGCAGTTTTCTTCATTGACGCCACTCTGGTCGCTACCGGAGGTCACATTCATCGGGCTTCAAGCCGGACCGAACGTGAACCGAGTGATGCACTCCTCTGACATTCAGCCCATAATACAATTTGGCTCTGAGCTACGTGACTTTGCTGATACCGCTGCAATTGTCGCTCAGTTGGATTTGGTTATTTGCGTTGATACAGCGATCGTTCACTTGGCGGGAGCTTTGGGAAAGCCTTGCTGGTTGTTATTGCCCGCTTTCGGTTCGGACTGGCGATGGTTGTTGGATCGTCATGATTCTCCCTGGTATCCGGAAGTAGTGCGTATATTCCGGCAAGCAGAACTCAATCAATGGGAGCAACCAATCGGTGAAATAGTGGACGCGCTTAAAGATTGGGCGCATTCAACATGAGGCTAAGAATGTTCTCTTTGAACTTCGGCTGCCGGGAGTTTCCGGAATTGTATTTTGGTCAGCGTAGTTTCTTTTTTCGATCATAATTTTAACCAGATAAGCCACACATTATGGATACTTCTCTCAGTTGGTTTTATTGGGCCATTATGTCCGCTGTATTTGCAGCGCTGACAGCTATCTTTGCCAAAATTGGTATTCAAGGTATAGATTCTGACTTGGCCACACTGGTTCGTACCGCCATCATTATTGTCGTCTTATCCGCTTTTGTCTGGTTCACGGGGAAATGGAGTAACCCGTTTACGTTGCCTTCCAGAACATGGATATTCCTTGGATTGTCCGGCTTAGCCACAGGGGCATCCTGGGTATGCTATTTCCGCGCACTGCAAGTTGGTGATGCTTCAAAGGTTGCACCCGTCGATAAGCTGAGTCTGGTGCTGGTTGCTATCTTCGCATTTGTATTTCTTGGAGAGCATCCGTCCTTGCGCGAATGGAGTGGCATTGCGATGGTGGCGGGGGGAATTCTTATTCTTGCGATTAAGTTCTAGTTGAAATTGAGAGCGCCAAAATCAGGGTTAGCTTGCTATCCAGTCAGTGCTTGTTCATGAAGGAATGCAAGGTCGTTAACTGGTAAAATGAACTGGTCCAGGAATTTCTTTTACCAGAGTAGTATTACGATTCTTCCAATCCACCAAACTGTAGACAACGCTATGACCAAAATCAAAGCGAAGGCTATATTAAAAATGCCATCGCTTCGCAGGGATACATTAGTTGGTTTTACAAAGTGAGTGATGGACATTTTTTATCCTGTTTTCTATTCAACAAAAAACACAGATCAGAAATTGCTGGTGCACCCATTAGGCAAGGTCAAAAAAGCGCTCTATGACATGGAACAGCTAGGCTTGTTGCTTTTTATTGATGACAATCTTTGTATCGACTGATCAAAATGTCGACTTAAAATATTTTTTCTCAATACTGATTTTTCAATGAGTGCACTGATTTTTTCATCAGCCTGTATTTTATTGTCTCCATACCAATAACTTCCTGTCTCCGAGTCAATTGATATCAAGCGAGTTGGTTTTTTTGGTGCCATCATTCAGCTCTCTGTAAATTTATTGCTCTAATCAAAGTGTGTTAGTGCATCTTAATATTTGAACTATACGTGTAAAAAATGCACACGTCAAGTCATTTGTCACCCTCCAAAATATTGATCAATAAGTATGCATGTGATTAATGGCTTTGAAATAAATCTGTCAGCCAATTTTGTAACCCGGAGTTTTTAAAGTATCTTTATTGAAAGGGCCTGGAACACGTTATTGTTTCCAGTAAATTGCACCCTAATGCGGTGCCCACTTCTTAAAGTGCTTCCTCCTGCAACTGAATTTGCGGTGTAATTGATGCTAAGCCCATGGATTTTGAAACTTGCTGCCCCAACTGCGTAAGCGATTCCTTCTGTTTCAAACTGTGAAGGTACGGGGGCGATTCGAACAGTTTTCGCAACAAGAGTTCCGTTTTTAACTTTGCCTCTAACGACCACATAACCGCCAGGTGACAAAGAACTTGAGGATCCGTCTATAAAGGTAGCCTTGGAAAAATTGACTGGCAGAGAGTCAAGGGTATTGCTTAGGTGAAAGCTATTGGCTGATAGGCCGCTGATAATGCCTCTAAGATCGACCGTTAATCCTTCCAGACTCTGCAGGCAATTAATGTTTTGTGCAGTCACTCGGCTGCCACTGATGGACGCAGTTACCTGCACTGCCTGTCCTTCAGCGACTGAACATCCGGAGCTAATTACTGTATTCGCAGTAATCATGACGGGAACACCATGTATCAGGAAAGTGGTGGTGCCAACGGGATCAAATATTGCGCCGTAAAGTATTGTGTCGATTTCATTTGTCGCTCTTAGAGCCACAGCTGTTGCCTTGACGATGCCCGTTTGAGAATCTGCAGTTCCCGCTACTGATGCATACTGCCCATCAGTTAATTGGGCTCCGGAACCAACTGTTATAACTGCGGAACTTGGATCCACTATCACCCCATCCACTTTGAATGTTCCGGTGCACGCGGTGGTAATGCCACACCCTGAAATGAGGCCACCGATTTTAACCGTCAGACCTGCAATGGAATCGACAGACGTACTGATTATCTGGGCTTGCAATTGTCCATTGGATACGGTGCTTGTGCTCCAGACCACGACTTTCTGACCATTTGACAGTGTCATGCCGTTGGGAAGCATGATTGTCGAACTATTGTAGTTCACCAGAAGCGCTCCGATGTTAAACCGCATCGCAGTCGAATTATAATTGGATACGAGACCTGTTACTCGTACCTCCGGTGCTACGCTGGGTGGTTGTAACTCGATTCGGGAAGCCTGAATTTGCGTGCTAGTCGAACTAACGTATTGCAGGTGACCATGTACTAAAACCTGATCTCCGGGAGCGATGTCTGATAATTGTTCGTATCCGTCCAAAACGGTTGGAGCCCCATGGGTTGTTGTCGTGTTGAATACAACATCCTGACCAGCAACAACGATTTTGCTTGAGGAAGAGTTGATCGATTCCACTAACCCAATAACCGCCGGATTAATTTGGATACTGCTCGCACTGCTGATAGTAGCGTCCGCAGTAATGAGTGTTTGTTGTCCAAGTTTCGTTTCTACCTCATCGATTCCCAAACGGTTCGGTGAGCCGGGTTCAGACTCAACCGCAAGTAAGGCTGATTCATCATCAATTCTTTGTCCATCTATAATGACGCTTCCAAATCCGCTGATTGTTCCGGCTGCCGCTCCTGTTCCACCGGAGCCTACGCCACTAAGTATAGTGAGTCCGCCACCGCCTCCTCCGCACCCGGAATTAAAAACACACAGGGTAAATGTAAACAGGCAAACAATAAATTTGTGAACAATTCTGACCACACTGCAAGTCTGAATAGGGATCATTCCGATTCCTTTGTTAGATTTTGTTTTTCATTTAGAACGGTATCGTCGTCGCATGAGTAGAAATACACGCCAAGTCGTATCCGTTTCTTGCCTCCAAGTGGCTCATCACGATCAACTCGCTGTGTGGCCAAGGCAACAGCGTCGTCAAAAATTCTCTTCCAGGATTGACGGGCAAGCAAAGCCATTAGCTCAACCGATTCTTCCGTTAAACCATCCGCAAATACACTCTGCTCCAAAAATGGAACTTCCTGACCCGCCAGATTGGCGCAAGCTGCTGCTACGTGATCTCCCAGATTGTTAGCCATGAAAGTTGCCATCTCAGCATAACCTTCACTGGGTACAAAATTCGGCTTCTGTGGTACTACAAACGTGTTGTCAAGCATAACGAGTTTAAGACGAAGCAATTCCTCTAGCACTGTTCTGGGATGGACATTTTTGGTCACTGAATAAGCCAGTGACTCAAATGAGGGGGGAGGGCCAATGCGAGGTAATGCTAGCGGGGTGCCTGATGAATCTGTAGTTTCGGGAGACGCAAGCCAGCGCGTATAAACTTCTGATGCTATGGACAGCGGACGCGATAATTGTCTACTGGTTTGACCTAAAACTTTAACGTCCTTCCTGTGCACGCCAGACAGGATACTAATTGAGGAATCAGTAATCCGGCTGTCTCTTTCTTCCAGTTCCTTTCGGGCAACATCAAAGAATGTAGTCTTTAAGGCTTGGGCAAATTGCGGATAGGTAATCCCCTCGCGCAGGGCAGCGTGCACCATCGGTGCCAACGCTTGCAGAGCGTGTCTTAAAAAGATTTCGGACTTGTTTTCGTTAGTCATAGCCAACGGTACCCTTACTCATTCTACCAACTCATTTAGCCTGAATGACCTTTATTATGTCATATTTTCCCATTTGTGTATTGTTAGTGAGTTTCCCCTGAATTATAGAAAACAAACTAACAAATAATTATTTATATTTAATCTGGATTGTAGATGCTTTAAAAAATTTATTAGCTAAATAACATTATTTGACATGGGAAAAATTCACATTTATTATATTGTTCAAATAATCATTCAATGATTTTTGATTATTGATCCCGAACAATTAGATTGGGGCGGTTTAGTCCTCGCTCAGTGCTGAAAAAGTTAGTCCACTAAAGAACGTAGCTTTAGTTTTTAAGATGGTAGGTACAGCAAAAGTGCCGAAAGTGAGCAAGGTCAGAAGTCACGGGTTATTTATAAATGGATATCAAAATAGGAGTGTTGATCGTGAATCAATTGGGAAGAAAAATCGGATTAAAAATTATTTTGTTAATGACTACCGGAATATTAACCGCTTGTGGAGGGGGGGGCGGTGGTTCAACTTCAGGTTCCACTGGTAATGTACAGGCGTTAAGTGTGCCCATGCTGGTAAGCGATGCAGCAAGCGAAGATTGGGCTACCATAGGAGTTAAAGTCCTTTCCTTGACTCTTACAAGGAACGACGGTAGTACTGTTTCAGCGATGTTACCGGCTTCCCCAACAACGCTAAATCTTGCGCAATTAGATAATCTGGGAGAAATCCTGAGTTCGGTTTCCTTGACACCAGGCGATATCTATACTGGTGCAACATTGACCATAAGTGCTAACCCGGGTGATGTGACGCTAATTACATCTGCCGATCCGGAAGCAGGCTTCCTTGCAACCGCAAGTACACAAATTCCCTCCAGTCAAATACAAATTCAAGGGACTTCCGGAACGGCAGGTAATTTGGTTGTTTCAATTCCGGTGAAATTTGTAACAAACTTTGTGGTTCCTACTACGTCAACTGCTTCAAACAATGCACCCGCTGTCAATATTGAAGTTGATCTGAGTCATCCATCATTTATCGTTGGCCATGTTCCTGCGACTGGCGGAACGACACTTTGGGCTGTCAACTTCAATGGGCCGGTCAAACACAAGCCAACCGGGGATATCAGGCATCTCGTGTTGCGTCATATGTATGGTACCAGCCTGTCAGTGTCGAGTGATAATACCAGCCTGACATTCTCTAAAGTTCTTCCAACCGTGCCGGTAGTTACTCCGGAAACAGATGTTACAACCAGCCAATCCATGACAGTTCTTGCAGACTCTACCAATGGAACTTTGTTTTATGACCTTGACGATAACACCAAGAATGCCAGGATCAGTAGTCTAGCTTCGATTGCCAGTGTTCTGACGTCTGGGAAATTTGTTCGTGTGGCTGCGCGCTATCAGCAGGATGGCACACTTGTCGCAACCCGCATCTGGGTTGGATCAACTTTCAATAGCGTCTGGATCAGCCCGGAAGGACATGTATTGCATGCCAACCCTTCTGGAAACACAATTGTGATTGCTAACGAACTTGGCCAGCCAGTGACCATGACGGTGAATGCCAGCACACAGTTCTTCTTCCGGCAGCCCGAAAATGCCGCAGCCGACGTGACGCCGATCAGTACTTCAGGTGGATTGGCTTTCCTGCAAGCGAGCAACATCGTGCGTGGGTTCAAGGTTCATGTTCAGGCTGATGTCACCACATCGCCAATGACTGCAACAACGATCGACATCGAAACGGCAGTCTATCAGGGCAAGATCACTAGTAGTAGTTCAGGTCGTGCTTATCGGGTTGTCACACACAGTCACTAGATGTAGTATGTTAAGCACCTGAGCTGACTTGGAGCTACCGTGGCGATTGATGTTCTTGAGCGAGGCGATTTGCCCTTTCCGCGTTCTCTGCCG
>Ga0316224_1001786_pt1 | contig 22076 bp, 20 predicted proteins | sample TBH18013metaG_FD_206254 | JGI IMG/M metagenome (GOLD analysis project Ga0316224, IMG submission 206254) | Freshwater microbial communities from Trout Bog Lake, Wisconsin, USA - TBH18013 | ecosystem: Environmental > Aquatic > Freshwater > Lake > Hypolimnion/Profundal zone | place: USA: Wisconsin... | reverse complement strand
CAAAGCACCCATCCTTTATGGTGGGCTGGATTTTTTGGATTGGCACTAGCATTGTTAGTTGTAATGAGTGGCAGAGCAGCTCACGGCTCAGGCTATGCATTTACTCGCAGAATGCTTTATGGAAGTGTCACAGAAGCTTGGCAGTATGCCCCCATCAAATATATTGCAACAATTTTCACTTATCTTAGTGGTGTTCCTGGTGGCATTTTCTTTCCGTCGCTATCATTGTCGCTGAGATAGGTAATGACTTAGTCCCTTTACTTGGGGAGTTCCATCTTAGGATAGCTATCTGCACACTTTAAGTATTGCTGGATTTTTGGCCGCAGTTACTCAAGCCCCCATTACGTCATTTATAACTGAAATGGAGGTGAATGCTGGTCATGAGATGGTTATTAGTCTAATGGCTGTAGCTAGGGTATCTGGCATAATTGCAAGATTGTTTGGCGCACCTCTAGACTGACCTTACCATTATTTATGCATCTAAATAGCCATGCCAGCTAGCTCTGCGTGATTTGTAGAGTTGTCACACTTTATGAATAAGACGATAATCGTGAAATGAACATTAAAGATACCAACTTAGATTCTAAAACAGCAGCCCTGGATACCTTAAAACTTTTCCGCATTATTTTTAAGTCAGCTAATCGGCATTTTCATGAAGTGGAAAAAAAAGCTGGTATTGGTGGAGCATCATTGTGGGCTTTGGCAGAAATACTTGAAGTTGACAATTTAACAGTATCAGAACTGGCTAAAGCCATGTCAATTCACCAGTCAACCGCGAGCAACCTAATAGAAAAACTTGAAGTAAAAGGATATGTCATTCGAATTAGGAGTCTTGAAGATCGCCGAGTAGTTCATCTAGCATTAACAGGTCAAGGGCGTGACGCCCTGTCTAAAGCTCCCCCACCATACAGAGGCATTCTTCCGGATGCATTAATGCATATGGATTCATTAGCCCTAAGTGCTTTAAATGGACATCTAAACGAACTTATTGCTGGAATGTCACTTAAGAATGATGATAGTGCATTCGAGCCTTTAGGTATGGCGTAAAGAAGTAGATTTACTCAGAGCTGTTTTCCCTTTAATCATTACTAATACCATCATGCACTCTGGACTTCCTATACATAGGACATTTCATTAATCTTAAGGACTGCTCACTGATGAGTTCCAATTCCAAATCATCATTATCAAATACTTTTAATACATTCTTTGATTCTGAAAAATCCAGTGGCATTTTACTCATTATCTGCGCTGCAATTGCAATATCCATTACAAACTCCCCCATTGGTCAAGGCTACCTGAATATATGGCTTGTTAATATACTTGGAATAAGCCTAGAACATTGGGTAAATGATGGGCTTATGGCCATCTTTTTCTTGCTAATAGGATTGGAACTTGAGCGTGAAATTTATATTGGCGAGCTATCAAATATAAAGAATGCGCTTTTGCCAATCTGTGCAGCCATAGGCGGCATGTGCATTCCAGCACTTATTCATTTTTTACTAAATAAAGGAACGCCATTTCAAAATGGAATTGGAATCCCTATGGCAACTGACATTGCATTTGCGATTGGTGTTCTGGCCACTCTAGGAAAGCGGATACCAGTTTCACTTAAAGTGTTTCTCGTAGCCTTTGCGGTTATTGATGATTTAGGTGCAATCATAATTATTGCTGCTTTATATACCGCAAAACTCTCTATTGGCTACCTTATGGGCGCCTTAATTGTTTGGACTATTCTACTTATACTTAATCTTAAGATGAAATTGATGTCACTTTTTCCGTACATCCTAGGAGGTATTTTAATGTGGATTCTTATGCTTAAATCAGGAATTCATCCAACAGTTGCCGGTATCCTGCTAGCATTTGCCATTCCATTTTCAGCAAAAGATGATGACCAAGTATCGCCATCATACAAACTTGAAAAATTATTACATAAGCCAGTTGCATTTATCATTCTGCCAATTTTTGCTTTAGCAAATACAGGCATTACATTTAGTGTGGATTGGATACATGATTTGAGAAACTTAAATAGCATAGGCATCGCCATTGGTTTACTCCTAGGGAAGCCAATAGGCATTACGCTATTTTGTTATATGGCCGTTGCGGGCGGAGTTTGTCGCCTTCCATCAGACTTGAAGTGGGGTCACATCATCGGTGCAGGTATTCTCGGGGGAATCGGATTCACAATGTCAATTTTCATTACCAATCTAGCTTTTACGGGAAACCCAATAACAATAAATGCAGCAAAGATGTCGGTTTTTATAACATCTCTAACTGCTGGAGCTCTAGGTTTTATATGGCTAAAGCTTAACCAAAGAGCTCAACCTTAGACTTTTGTTCAGACTTGCACTAAGGTCTGCATTTATAGAGATTAAAAGTACGCTCACCGAAAATTAAAGTATTTCCCTTGACGATAGTGTCTGCGTTTGCGTCTACGGCACTATTGCGTGCTAATTGTAATAAATTGCTTTCTACAGCTTCAGCGCTACGTGAAATAAATCCAACTTCTGATAGAACACTAACATTCACTTTTCCTTTTGATTCACAGTGAGCAACCTGATTTGCATCTGCAACAGATACGCGGTCAGATCCCAGTCGCACATCAATAAACTGACTAGCGCAACTAGTTAATACGCCAATAACTGTAATAAGAAATGTTAATTTGTAAAATCGCATGCAGTTCTCCCATTAAGATAAGTCAATTGTTGTAAGAATAGCCTAAAAATTTATAGCGTTGGGCAATTTGATATGCACAAAGAACTAGCCAAAGTAAAAGTATATTTGTTACAATATATTTGTACAAAAACTATATCAACAACACTCCACTTTACCTAAATAGGCGAATTCAAATGAAAAAATTATTAGTTCCGATGTTGTTGGCAGGTTTAATCTCTGGTTGTGCAGGATCGCATGTTAAAGAAACCCCAAAAGCGGCAGAAAATGCTCCGGTAGTTCAAACTCAGGCCCCTACGGCAGCAAAAGTTGCACCAGCAGCTGAAACTGCGAAGCTTGAAATCAACCCTTTAAAAGATCCTAATAATATTCTGTCTAAACGCAGTGTTTACTTTGATTTCGATCAATATACAGTTAAACCTGAATATAAGGCTTTAGTTGAAGCGCATGCGCAATACTTAGCAAGTCACCCTAATGCAAGTATTCGCATTGAAGGAAATGCCGATGATCGTGGAACGCGTGAGTACAATTTAGCACTTGGACAGAAACGTGCTGTAGCTGTTAAGAAAGTGCTTAATATAGATGGCGCTCAAGACAAGCAAATCGAAACAATTAGTTATGGTAAAGAAAAGCCAAAAGCACTTGGTGAGAATGAGGCTGCATGGGCAGAAAACCGCAGAGCCGATATCGTTTACACTGGCGAATAAATTAAAGTGTATTGACTTACTTCTTAACATTAAAATCAAAACTTAGAAGTTCGTGCATCTTTAATACGTTCACTTGGCGGTGGTTGGATAACATAGTAGTTTAGCAGTTGAGATATAAAAACTTTGGTGGGATGCAACTCATAAGTACATTTTTTGTAGGAGGCGAACATCTGCAATGAATCCGAAATTGCCCAATGGCAACTTATTTTTACTGCCCCAAAGCGGTCACCCATAGCAAGTTAAACAGAGCTTCCATAAAGAATATGTCATGACTTTACGAAATTTGAATACTCATAACATTATCTATAATTTGGCAACACCCAAAACTTGACGAAGACCCTAAACTAATAGTCGGCTCGAGGAGCTTCTTCCATAGCCAGCAACGCTAAGAAACTTAATGCGGCCATGGTAGACATATAATAACCCACCCACAGCAAACCGCCTTTATCGACTAGTAATTGCGATACAAAAGGCGCAGTCGAGGCGCCTAGCACACCCCCTAAGTTATAGGCTAAACCTGCCCCAGTATAGCGGACTGCCACTGGGAATTGTTCTGGCAAAAAAGAACCCATAGGGGCGAAAGTAAGCCCCATTAACACTAACGAAACCGACAGAAATAAAGTAATTAAAGGGATAGATCCACTGCCAAGTAATGGACTTAAACTAAACCCTGCCAATATGCTAAGAAAACAGCCAGTAAGCAACACCGGCTTGCGGCCGAATACATCACTCATATGTGCTGAAAGTGGTGTGATAATCGCCATGAAAATAACAGCTACGCACAACATCTGCAAAAAATCAGTACGTGTAATTCCTAACGTTTTGGTCCCATAGCTAAGACAAAATACCGTAGCCGTATAAAACAAGTTGTAACAAACTGCCATAGCAAGTGCACCTAATAAGACTGAGCTCAAATGCCCGCTGAATAGAGACTTAATTGGTGATCGTACAGTACGATGTTGGGCCAAAGCTATTGAGAAAGCTGAGGTTTCCACCAACTTAAAGCGTACATATAAACCAATCATTACCAACAATGCGCTGGCAAAAAAGGGTAAGCGCCAACCCCAACTTTTAAATTGAGCATCGGTTAAATATAAGCTGAGCCCTAAAAAACTTAAAGTCGCCAGCAAAAAGCCTACTGACGGGCCCATTTGCGGAAACATACCAAACCAGCCACGCTTTCCTGCAGGCGCGCTTTCGGTAGCCAGTAAAGTCGCACCACCCCATTCACCCCCCAAGCCTAATCCCTGACCAAATCTTAAAATACATAGTAACACAGCAGCCAAAACACCTAATCGATCATAACCAGGCAAGCAACCTATCAATAATGTTGAAAACCCCATCACTAGCAATGAAGAAGCCAAGGTAACCTTACGACCTATTCGGTCACCAAAATAGCCAAAAATAATCGCACCCAAAGGGCGAGCGATAAAAGCAATGCCGAAGGTTAAAAAGGCATTTAATGACTGTGTAGTAGCATTTTCGATCGGGAAAAATACCTGCCCTATGATCAGAGCCGCTGCCATGGCGTAGATGTAGAAGTCGTAAAACTCAATGGCTGTGCCGAAAAAGCTGGCAAAAGCAATATGTGTGTTGGAAGGTTGTTGATGAAGCTTCAAAAAAAATCCATGTCAATTATAAATTATGGTTTGTAGCCTCTTATGCCACAACTTACTCCCCATTCGTCGTTGCCAATATACTTGAATAATTAAGTTAACGTTAATCTTTATTTTCATCTCAAAGAAAGTGAAAAATTAAGTTTTATGCTAACGCAATTGTGTATAAAATAGGCAGTTGGTTTTTAAATAATAAATCTAGAATATAAATCAGTGCAAATCGGCTCACACATCTTAAAAAACAATCTAATCGTAGCTCCTATGGCAGGAGTCACCGATAGGCCTTTCCGTCAACTTTGTAAAAAAATGGGCGCAGGGCTAGCCGTATCTGAAATGGTGACTTCTAACTCTCTGTTATATGGTAGTGAAAAAACCCTACGTCGAGCTAACCATGAAGGTGAAGCTGATCCTATCTCAGTACAAATTGCTGGTTCTGATCCCGCAATGATGGCGGAAGCAGCCCGGCATAACGTAGATAATGGCGCACAAATTATTGATATTAATATGGGTTGCCCAGCTAAAAAGATTTGTAATGTAATGGCAGGCTCAGCATTACTGAAAGATGAGCCGCTAGTCGCGCAAATTCTGCGAGCAGTAGTTAACGCTGTGGATGTTCCGGTTACCTTAAAAATTCGAACTGGTTGGGATAAAAACAATCGAAATGCAGTACAAATTGCAAAAATGGCTGAAGATATCGGCGTTCAAGCCCTAGCAATGCATGGTCGGACAAGGGCCTGCTTATATACAGGCGATGCCGAATACGACACTATTGCTTCGGTTAAACAGGCAATTGGTATTCCATTGATTGCTAATGGTGATATCACGACACCAGAAAAAGCTAAATTTGTGCTTGACTACACTGGCGCTGATGCAGTGATGATAGGACGCGCAGCGCAAGGCCGACCATGGATATTTCGCGAGATTGAGTATTTCATTAAAACTGGCACACATATGCCGCCTCCTGAAGTGTCAGAAATTCGTTCAGTGATGCTAGAACATCTTCATGATTTATACGATTTTTATGGGGAACTTACTGGCATGCGAATGGCACGTAAGCACATTTCTTGGTACACAAAGGGGTTAAAAGACTCGGCAAATTTCCGTCACAATATGAACACATTGCAAACTATACCTTTGCAACTGTCAGCTATTGACGAATTTTTTGATCACTTACAAAGCCGTGATCATCGTTTGCAGTACGAATTTGATGATGAAATGAGCGACATTTCCTCAATGAACAGTTTAGTACTTAAGGTTGCTTAATGGATAAATCTGCCCTAGCTAAATGTGTAAAAACTTCATTAGATGAGTATTTCAAGGACTTAGACGGTCAACCACCGCATGCCATTTATGATATGGTATTAGCATGTATAGAGAAACCATTACTTGAATACGTGATGCAATTCGCTGGAGGCAACCAAAGTAAAGCTGCTGAACTTTTAAATATTAATCGTAACACTCTGCGTAAGAAACTCCAGCAGTACAACATTCAATAATCAACTTTCTTCAAGAGCTTCGACATGGCAACTATTAAACGCGCGCTAATTAGCGTGTCTGACAAAACCGGCATTATAGATTTCGCAAAAAAATTAAGCGGTTTGGGCATAGAAATTCTTTCTACAGGTGGCACAGCAAAACTATTTCGAGACAATCAAATTGCGGTAATTGAAGTTAGCGACTATACGGGCTTTCCTGAGATGTTAGATGGTCGCGTTAAAACATTACATCCTAAAGTTCATGGCGGTATTTTAGGTCGGCGCGAATTACCAGAACATGTAGCAGCTATGCAAGCTTCAAATATACCTAATATTGACATGGTTGTCGTTAATCTATATCCATTTGAAGCCATGGTATCTAATCCTGATTGCACACTGGAAGATGCGATTGAAAACATTGACATCGGTGGTCCAGCAATGGTGCGCTCTGCTGCTAAAAACTGGAAAGATGTCGCGGTGCTGACCGATGCGAGCCAATACAGCGATGTACTCAACGAGCTTCAAAGCACTGGTGGTGCGATGAGTCAAGCCACTCAATTTGCATTAGCAGTGGCAGCATTTAACCGTATCAGCAATTACGATGGGGCAATTAGCGATTATTTATCTTCATTTAATGCTGATGGCTCACGTAGCAACTTCCCAGCACAAACCAATGGGCGTTTTGTAAAGCTACAAGATTTGCGTTACGGTGAAAATCCGCATCAGCAAGCGGCGTTTTATAGAGACTTACACCCTGCCCCAGGGTCACTAGTAACAGCGCAGCAATTGCAAGGTAAAGAATTAAGCTATAACAATATTGCTGATGCTGATGCAGCTTGGGAAACCGTTAAAAGCTTTAACACTAATGCTTGTGTAATTGTTAAGCATGCTAACCCTTGCGGCGTTGCCTTAGGCAAAGATGCACTTGAAGCTTATAGCAAAGCTTTTAAAACTGATCCTAGTAGCGCTTTTGGTGGGATTATTGCTTTTAATATAACGGTAGATAAAGAGGCGGCAGATGCTATTAGTAAGCAGTTTGTAGAAGTGCTAATTGCGCCTAATTACACCGCAGAGGCTTTAGCAATTTTTACCGCTAAAGCGAATGTACGTGTACTAAAAATTGACTTACCTAAAGGTGGCACATCAGCATTCGACCAGGGTCGTAATGCGCAAGATATTAAACGAGTCGGCTCAGGTATCCTGATTCAAACAGCTGATAACCACGAAATTAGCCCAGCTGATTTAAAAGTCGTGACTAAGAAACAACCTACCCCGCATCAAATGGCTGATATGTTATTTGCTTGGCGCGTAGCTAAATATGTAAAATCCAACGCTATCGTATTCTGCGGCAATGGAATGACTTTGGGTGTAGGTGCAGGGCAAATGAGTCGCATCGACAGCACTAAAATTGCCGTGATTAAAGCCCAAAATTCTGGGCTCAGTCTTAAAGACTCAGTAGTTGCATCCGATGCATTTTTCCCATTCCGTGATGGCATTGATGTATTAGCAGAAGCCGGTGCCAGCTGTGTGATTCACCCAGGTGGTAGCATCCGCGATGATGATGTGATTGCGGCAGCAGATGCACATGGCTTGGTCATGGTAGTGACTGGTATTCGACATTTTAGGCACTAATTCGGCCAAACGAAACTGCGACGTTTACTAAAAGAATTTAAAGGTTTAAAGATGAAAATATTAGTGATTGGTAGCGGCGGTCGTGAGCATGCTTTTGCTTGGAAAGTGGCTCAAAACAAAGAAGTAAGCCGCGTCTATGTGGCACCTGGCAATGCTGGCACTGCATTAGACCCTGACATGATCAATGTACCGATTTCTAGCGTGGCTGATTTACTCGCATTTGCGCAAAAAGAACAAATTAAACTGACTATCGTTGGCCCTGAAGCACCTTTATCAGAAGGAGTAGTTGATGCATTTCGTGCAGCTGGGTTAAATATTTTCGGCCCAACAAAAGCAGCTGCGCAACTAGAATCTTCTAAAGATTACGCCAAATCTTTTATGCAGCGCCATCATATTCCTACCGCGGCATATGCTACTTTTACCGATGCAACGCTTGCACATGCTTATGTGAAAAAGCAAGGGGCACCCATCGTAATTAAAGCCGATGGCTTAGCCGCAGGAAAAGGCGTAGTGGTCGCCATGATTGAAGAGGAAGCGCATTTCGCTATTGATGCTATGCTCTCTGACAACACACTAGGTAGCGCGGGGGCCCGTGTCGTAATTGAGGAGTTTTTAACGGGTGAAGAAGCCAGCTTTATGGTGATGGTCGACGGTAAAAATATTTTAGCTCTTGCTACTAGCCAAGATCATAAAAGATTATCTGATGGTGACCAAGGACCAAATACTGGTGGCATGGGGGCTTATTCTCCAGCCCCGGTCGTAACCCCGGAAATTCATGCAAAAGTCATGCGTGAAATCATTCGACCAACGGTTGAGGGTATGGCCAAAGACGGCATTCCCTACACTGGATTTTTATACGCAGGCTTGATGATATCGCCTAATGGCGATGTTAAAACCTTGGAATTTAACTGTCGCATGGGTGACCCTGAAACTCAGCCAATTATGCTCCGTTTAAAAACTGATCTTATAGAATTAGTTAAACATGCTATTAATGGCTCGCTCGACCAAGTTGAAGCTGATTGGGATAGACGCACAGCGCTTGGCGTAGTGATGGCAGCGGCTAACTACCCAGACACACCAAGACTCAATGATGAAATTGATGGCTTACCTAAACACTTAGAAGATGCTTATGTATTTCATGCTGGCACCAAATTAAGCAGTGACGGTAAGGTATTAACTAATGGTGGACGAGTGCTCTGCGTTACCACCTTAGGTGAAACTGTTAAATTTGCCCAAAGTCGTGCTTACCAAATTGCAGATGAAATTAAATTTAATGGTGCGCAATACCGCCGTGATATTGGCTATCGTGCCATTAAAGGTTAGTTAAACAGTGAACAGTTCAAATCAGTCTAGCGCTATCAATTCACAAGCAGTTTTTAACTACTTACAGGGTTTACAAGCTCGTATTGTCGAAGCCATCGAGATAGTTGATGGTAAAAATTTTTTACACGATAGCTGGCAACGCCCTGAGGGTGGAGGTGGCACTTCCTGTCTACTAGAAGAAGGTAATGTCTTTGAACGTGCTGGTGTCGGATTCTCGCATGTAATCGGCAATAAGCTTCCTCCATCCGCAAGCGCTGCACATCCTGAGGCTGCCGGTCGCGCTTGGGAGGCAATAGGAGTGTCACTGGTATTTCACCCGCGCAATCCGTATATACCAACGGTGCATATGAATGTACGATTTTTCGTAGCTAAAGCACCTAGTAATTCAGATTTCCTTGAGACAATAACAAGCAATGAGGAAGATATTTGGTGGTTTGGAGGTGGAATGGATCTGACGCCTTATTATGGCTTTGAGGAGGATGTAGTACATTTTCACCGCAGCAATAAAACGGCTTTAGATGTTTTCAATCAAGCTTACTACCCGAAATTTAAAAAAGAATGCGATGAGTATTTTTACCTAAAACATCGTAAAGAACCTCGAGGCATTGGTGGAATTTTCTTTGATGACTTTAATGCTTTAGGTTTTGAGAAAAGCTTTGAAATGCTTCGCGCTGTAGGCGACAGCTTTTTGGGCGCTTATCTCCCAATTGTACAACGTCGCAAAGATACTATTTATTCGGAACGTGAACGAGACTTTCAAGCTTATCGTCGCGGTCGATATGTAGAATTTAATTTAGTCTACGATCGTGGCACTCTGTTTGGTTTGCAATCCAATGGCCGTACTGAGTCTATTTTATTATCAATGCCTCCCATAGTAAAATGGCGTTATGACTGGAAACCAGAAGCACTAAGCCCAGAAAATAAGCTTTATACAGACTTTCTAATCGATAAAGATTGGCTGTCAACCATCTAAAAATAAGGGCATCCATGATCCCAAGCCTAGTAAAAGCAAATGCACAAGACTTACTTAATTTCATCGACTCCAGTCCTAGTCCTTGGCATGCTGTTCAAACTGCAGAAAACTACTTGGGAGCAGCTGGATTTATAAAGCTCGACGAAACGGAGGTTTGGCAATTAAAGTTGAGTGGCAGTTATTATGTAGTGCGTGGCGGCGCCTCTGTCATTGCCTTTAGCTTAGGCAAGCACGCACTTACCGACAGCGGCTTTCGTATCGTTGGCGCCCACACAGATTCACCAGGACTTAGACTCAAACCAAATGCAGCTTATGGAAGTGATGGTTTAGTAAGAATTGCAGTAGAGGTTTATGGTGGTCCTATTTTAGCAACATTTACTGACCGTGACCTTAGTGTGGCAGGTCGCGTCAACGTGCGAACAGAAAAAGGCTTTGAAGTACGCTTATTAAAATTTGATGATGCTTTGATGCGTCTGCCTAACCTAGCCATACACATGAATCGTGAAGTGAATGACAAAGGCCTAGTCCTTAATAAACAAACCGAATTACCGTTAATTTTTGGAGAAGGTGCCGACGGACTGTTAGCTGACCAACAGTTTTTAGAGCACATCGCACAAGCACTGAGCGTCAAGGCTGTTGACATTATTAATTTCGAGCTCAATGTATTCGATACTCAAAAAGGCATATTCTGGGGAGCTAATCAAGAATTTATTGCCAATAGTCAGTTAGATAATCTTGCCTCTTGCCATGCAGCTTTGAGTGCCTTAATAGCTAACAGGACCCCAGACTCAACTTGTATCTGTGCATTATTTGACCATGAAGAGGTTGGCAGTGAAAGTGCAACTGGTGCCAGTGGTAGCTTTCTATCTGACGTACTTAGTCGTATTGGATCACAACATGAAACAAGTAATGAATCTAAATTCCGTGCGCTAGCACTGAGTTTCTTTATTAGTGCCGATATGGCACATGCTTATCACCCTAATCATCCTAATGCTTATGAGCCGGGCCATCATGCTTTAATCAATAAAGGAGTAGTTATTAAAACTAATGCTAACCAGCGCTACTCTACAGATGCCAATTCAGCTGCCAGATTTATTGCACTTTGTGAGCATGCAGGAGTGCCATATCAACAATATGCCCATCGAACTGATCTAGGTTGTGGCAGTACGATAGGCCCCATTATTGCAGCTCGCCTAGGTATTTCTAGTGTTGATATAGGGTCACCGATGTGGGCCATGCATAGTGTTAGAGAAAGTGCTGGTGTATTAGATCATAGCTACATGATTGCCGCACTCAGCAGCATGTTTGCTAGTTAATTGATTAGTCAATCAAAATAATGCTAGCATTGGTCTTGAGTTATCCTATTGATTAAGCTTCATTAGAAAGTAAAAACTATGTACAAGCAGATGCTCCGCACCAAGCCTATCGTCGCCCAAACAGATACCGGTTTAAAAAAATGCCTAACGGCCTTTGACTTAGCGCTACTCGGTATTGGCTGTGCTATCGGAACTGGCATTTTTGTTCTCACTGGCATTGCTGCTGCTACCCAGTCAGGTCCTGCGGTCGTCATCTCATTTATTATTGCTGGAGTGGCTTCTGGATTTGCTGCATTAGCTTATGCAGAGCTAGCATCTTCAATTGGTGGTTCTGGAAGCGCATATGGTTACAGTTATGTAGCATTTGGAGAGTTTGCTGCCTGGATCATGGGCTGGATATTACTGCTGGAATACGGCGTGGGAGCGGCAGCTGTTGCCAACGGCTGGGCCGGTTATTTCGTGAATACACTAGCGAATTTTAATGTACATTTGCCAAATGCAATCATTAGAGCACCAATGTTGGGTGGCATTATTAACCTGCCAGCCTTCGGCATTATCTGGCTGCTAACCATATTATTGATTATTGGCGTCAAAGAAAGTGTGCGCTTTAATAACATTATTGTATTAGTTAAACTATGTACGATTGCTATTTTTATCTGTATTGCCAGCATGCATTTAAATACTGATAATTGGCATCCTTTTATGCCTTTTGGGTGGTTTAGCACCTTAGATAATGGTAAGAATGTCGGTATATTAGCCGGCGCATCTTTGGTCTTTTTTGCTTACTTTGGCTTTGATGCCGTTTCAACTGCCGCTGAAGAGGCTAAAAATCCACAACGTGATTTACCAATAGGTTTAATTGCTTCCCTGATATTTTGCACAGTAATCTATATTATAGTTTCTGGATTGCTAACTGGCATTGTCTCTTATACCGAACTCAACGTTTCCTCTCCCGTTGCTTATGCACTCACAAAAGTTGGCAACATTTGGGCCTCCACACTCGTTGCAACAGGCGTACTAGCAGGCTTGATTACAGTGCAATTGGTCTTGCTTTATGGTTTAACGCGCATTTTGTTTGCCATGAGTCGTGATGGCTTAATTTCACCAACATTCTCACAAATCAATCCTGATCGACAAACACCAACTCGCGTCATATTGCTCTGCGGCTCTGTAGTTTCTTTAGTTGCTGGATTTATTCCATTGGGTGAGTTGGCAGAGACAGTGAATATCGGCACCTTGGCTAGTTTTGTCATGGTTTGTGTAGGCGTAATAGTATTACGCATACGACAACCGACACTTAAGCGGCCATTCAAGAATCCATGGAATCCATTAATTCCTTTAAGTGGTATATTATCATGTGGTGCATTAATGAGCTTTTTACCAACAACTACTTGGTTTAGATTCTTTGTATGGATACTTATCGGGATTGTGGTTTATTTTAGTTACTCTTTGCATCACAGTAAGCTAAAGTCTTAGAAGGTCTTAAGTGGCTTCCAAAAAAACCAGTCAATCGACTGGCTTTTCATCAGCAAAATAAGCTGTAATTTACATGCTTAATACCCATTGAACTACTGTAGTAATATCCGCATCTTTAACTCGTGGACTATTAGCTGGCATGGGCATAGGGCCCCAAACACCACTTCCACCAGCCTTAACTTTAGCAATTAAACGTGCCTCAGCCGTTTTATCACCTTTGTATTTAGCCGCAACATCTTTATATGCTGGGCCCAATACTTTCTTTTCCACACTGTGGCAAGCTAAACAGCCACTTGATTGGGCTAATGCTTCTGCTGCCTTGGCATCAACTGCATTGGCTTGAGCTGCAACCAACATAGAACCAGCAGCAGCGATTGCTAACAATAATGCTTTCATGCTATCTCCTTGAATTTATAATTATTAATTTATTAGATTTTTAACTTGTGTCACAACTAGAATTATAATTTATACGAACTAGTTGAGAAACAATTTTTTTCATATCAAAGTTATTATAGTTGACTTAATAGAGTTGGTATATCAGAAATACTTTGAGAGCAGACAACACCCTTACAAACCCAAGCACAGACCTCTGCTCCTAATTTTCTTTGCAGTGTCGGTGCCAATATTGTTGCTGTTTCGTCTAGAAATAGAATTATATGGTGGGGATAGAAGCCTTGATTCAATGCACAGCGCCAATGTTGCAGTTGAAGCGCCTCTCCACGAATTATCACCATAGTGGGGGGATTTAGATATTCTTGAAGTGCATTACATAAACTAGCGCAGCCAGCTGGATTACTTTTAATTGAGCGATCAAACGCTTGCAGAGCATGTTCAGCACTTTGTAAATACCTGACTTCACCTAATATATGCCCTAACCGCTGCAATGCAATTGTAGCAATTCCGTTTCCGCTAGGCGTTGCATTGTCATAGGGTTGCTTGCTCCGATGAATCAGTTGTTCATGTTGATGCGATGTAAAGTAAAAGCCACCCTCTTCTGCTTCAAAATTTCCCAATATGGCTTCAGCTATTTCTTCTGCAAACTGCATATCCTTTGTGCGATAACTGGCTTGAAGCAATATAATTAACGCATCCAGTAAAAAAGCATGGTCATCCAAATATGCATTAAGATGCACTTTGTTGCCCTTGGCGGTTGCCATCAACTGAAAATGACCTATTGCATTTTTTACCCATAAATAGTCATAAATATAATCAACGGCACCCTGAGCCAGCTCAATCCAATCCAATCTATCGAATACTATCCCAGCGCGTGCCAACCCTTTAATAGCTAAAGCATTCCATGAAGTGAGTATTTTATCGTCCAAACCTGGACGAGTACGAAGTGCACGTGCGGTTAGTAATTTAGCTTTTGCACTTTGTAAAAGTGCTTGATCTTGCTTATCTGGCATCATTGCAATGTAGGCATGCCATGCTTGACCCTCAAAATTAGCTGCACGATCAAAACCAAAGCATTGGCTTGTCACTACAAACTCCTCAGCGCTGAGCAATGCCTTTACCTCAGCTGACTGCCATACATAAAAAGCACCCTCTTCACTATGACCATTCTCATCTAAAGAGTCTGCATCTAGAGATGAGTAAATAGCTCCTTTGACAGATAGCATTTCGCGCTGCATCCAAGAAATAGTCTCCCTAACCACTTGCGCGTAAACTGATTTCTCATGAGAATTACTGCTTAGTTGATAACCGTCAGAGTACAGGCCTAATAACTGTCCATTGTCGTAAAGCATTTTTTCAAAATGTGGAATATTCCAACGCTCATCTACCGAGTAGCGACAAAAACCACCACCTATTTGATCATAGATACCTCCAGCCGCCATAGCAGATAACATCTGCAAAGCCATCTCTTCAGCAGCTTTATTACCAGCCTGCGCCTGATGAAGTAGAAAAGTGATATCAGCAGGGTTTGGAAATTTAGGAGCAGTCCCAAAACCACCATTTTTATAATCAAAATTGGCTTTAAGTTGCTCAAAGCCCTGTTGAATGGTGTCAAAATTTGCGCTCACCACGTTATTTGCAACAGGAATTGTGCGCGCTAAAGCATCTGCTAATTGCACGCTTTGCGAAGCTAACTCCTCTTTTCGTTCATGAAAGTAAGCTGCGACCCGTGGCAGTAAATCCGCAAAACCTGGCAACTGATAACGTGGAGTTTTGGGGAAATAAGTGCCAGTAAAATATGGGGTTTGCTGAGGAGTTAGAAATACAGTCAACGGCCATCCACCACTGCGTTGAGATAACATGCTATGTGCAGTTTGGTAAATTTGATCTAAATCGGGCCGCTCTTCCCGGTCAACTTTAATATTAATAAAGTGCTTGTTCATTATGGCGGCGGTGGCTGCATCTTCAAATGACTCATGTGCCATCACGTGGCACCAATGACAAGCAGAGTAACCTATCGAGAGTAATATGGGCTTATTCTGCTCACGTGCCAATGTAAGCGCTTGCTCACCCCAAGGATACCATTCAACAGGATTACTAGCGTGCTGAAGGAGATAGGGGCTAGTTTCTTCTCCTAACTTGTTTTCATGTTTCGTTAGCATGAAATATCAATCTAAAGTGACTCTAGTGAATACTCAGTCACCATGGTATGGGTTTCATTCGGGTAAATAGTGACACTGTTTTCCATTGCATTGGCAGACTCAACGCAAAGCATTTTTCGCCACTCGTTCGCAGCGCCCATATCACCCATTTGCTCAGCCTTTTCTCTGCCTGGCGTCCAAATAACGGTGGTATCACTTCCAGATTTTGCAACGCGAATAGCACGTCCATAACCGCTATCGCGAATAATGCAGTCTTCGCCACTATTTAAATAAACACGATCAAACTCGCCATTAAACTTTAATGGGCCATGTTGCACATTGCGCTTGTAAGCATCAACTTTATCCGAATAAACGACATTTTCAAGACCTGTAATTTGGGTATTGGCGATATCACTTACATTAAAGTAAGTGTGAAATGCCTCACCTATTATAAATGGATGATGCGCTAAATTAGTGGTGGTCATTTCCATACGCAAGCTATTACCAAGCGTAATGGCCAACGTAAATTGATAGGGGTAGGATAGTTGTTTTTTTGCAACATCGGTTTGTGTCATCTCTAGCAGCAAGCGTGTAGTACCGTTTTTTAAACTAACACTTTCCTTTAACTCCCATGGCACGACGCGAGCAAAACCATGTGGGCAGTAACTACTATCTGTTGGATGGGCTCCAAACCAAGGCCAGCAGACTGGCACCCCCCCACGAATAGAGCGTCCAGGTGTATATCGAGCATTACTAGACAACCATAAAACTGGTTGAGCAGTGGTTTTAGGTTGCCACTGCATTACATGCGCTCCTTGCAATGCAAGTTTTCCCGTGGCGTAGTTATTTTCAATTTCAAGATACTCCAAACCATTATCATCTTGGACTACACGTACATCATGAGTAGCAGCAATATCAGTGAGGGTTGGCTTGATTAATACATTGGCTGGCGTCATTTTTATTTACTTTTTAAGTGCTAATTTAACAATACTTAGGTTGGTTTATTTTTCAATTTGTGAAACATCACGCACAGCTCCACGTGCAGCACTAGTACTCATCGCGGCGTATGCACGAAGGGCAGGAGAAACAACACGCTCACGATTCACAGGCTTCCAAGCTAGCTTACCTTTGGCCTCCATCTTGATGCGGCGATGTGACATTTCTTCATCACTAATTGCCAAATGTATGGTGCGATTAGGAATATCAATTTCAATAGTATCGCCCTCCTCAACCAAGCCGATGGCACCGCCTTCAGCGGCTTCAGGTGATGCATGACCTATACTAAGGCCTGATGTACCCCCAGAAAAGCGACCATCCGTAAGTAAGGCACATGCTTTGCCTAAGTCTTTAGACTTCAAGTATGAGGTTGGGTACAACATTTCTTGCATACCAGGACCGCCACGCGGTCCCTCATAGCGAATCACAACTACATCACCCGCTACAATCTTATCTGCTAGAATTGCTTCAACTGTGGCATCTTGTGATTCAAATACTCGAGCACGACCAGTAAACTTAAGAATACTGTCATCTACACCAGCAGTTTTTACAATACAACCATCGAGCGCGATATTGCCGTAAAGAACCGCCAAACCGCCATCTTGGGAATATGCATGCGCTTTATCACGAATACATCCTTCAGCACGATCATCGTCTAGAGTTGGGTACAGCATGCTCTGACTAAAAGCGATAGTGGTTTTAATGCCACCAGGAGCCGCGCGGAAGAATTTTTTAACTTCCTCATCTTGAGTCACCATAATGTCCCATTTGTCCAAAGCATCGCCCATGGAGGAACTATGCACTGTGGGAGTGTCACGATGAAGCACACCGGCACGATCTAACTCACCTAATAAACCCATCACACCACCAGCATGATGTACATCTTCCATATGATATTTTTGGCTAGCAGGTGCTACTTTACTTAAACAAGGCACTTTGCGCGAGATACGGTCGATATCACCCATAGTAAAATCGATTTCCGCTTCATGCGCTGCAGCCAACAAATGCAACACAGTATTAGTTGAGCCACCCATAGAAACATCCAAAGCCATTGCATTCTCAAAGGCTTTGATATTAGCAATATTTCGCGGTAATACTGAATAATCATCTTGCTCGTAATGCCGTTTAGCAATGTCTACAATCAACCGGCCTGCTTTTAAGAATAATTCCTTACGCGCACCATGGGTTGCCAACGCAGAACCATTGCCTGGCAAACTTAACCCTAATGCTTCAGTTAAACAGTTCATGGAGTTTGCAGTAAACATCCCTGAACATGAACCGCAGGTTGGACAGGCTGAGCGTTCGATAGCTTCGGATTTTTCATCACTGACTCTGCTGTCTGCAGCTGCCACCATGGCATCCACTAAATCTAGTTTTAGATCTTCACCTTGCCAGTTCACTTTTCCCGCTTCCATCGGTCCGCCTGATACGAATACTACTGGAATATTCAAGCGTAAAGCTGCCATCAACATCCCTGGTGTAATTTTGTCGCAATTAGAAATACACACCATTGCATCAGCGCAATGGGCATTCACCATGTACTCAACACTATCGGCAATCAAGTCACGGCTAGGCAAACTATACAACATACCCCCGTGACCCATAGCAATACCGTCATCTACTGCAATCGTATTAAACTCTTTAGCAACGCCGCCAGAACGTTCAATTTCACGCGCCACTAACTGACCTAAGTCTTTTAAATGTACATGTCCAGGCACAAATTGGGTGAAAGAGTTACAAACTGCAATAATCGGTTTATCAAAATCACCATCTTTCATACCAGTCGCTCGCCACAATGCGCGAGCGCCTGCCATATTGCGGCCATGGGTTGTGGTACGAGAACGATATACAGGCATAAGTGAAATCCGTAATTAAATGATAACTATTAAATAATAGTGTAATTTTAGACTAGCTAGCCGCAACTAGCTAAATAAATATGCTGTTAATCAAGCATCTTCGGTCAATTAAAGTCAGTCAATCTATCTGTAGGCTATAAGAGCATCAGCTCCCTTTAAAATAAGTGATTGACCCTCAGCATTTCAATACAAGAAACATACTAACTAATAAATAAGATTAGCTTTTACGCCAAGGTTGATACTATTTGATAGAGCTCTTATTATTAATAAATTTAAGCCTTAACGGATAGAAACTTAGGTAAAATTCAACATCAATAATAAAGGTTATTACTCATGTTTGTACATCCACAATTTGACCCCATCGCAATTCATCTAGGCTCTTTTGGAATTCATTGGTACGGTCTTATGTATTTAGTTGGCTTTTTAGCATTTTTAGGTCTAGGTCAATGGCAAATTAAATATCGCACTTGGCATGGATGGACCAGCTTAATGCTTGATGATGCAATGTTTTTTGGTGCTTTAGGTGTCATATTAGGCGGTCGGTTGGGTTATGTGTTGTTTTATCAATCTCAATATTTCATACAAAACCCACTTGAAATTTTTGCAGTATGGCAAGGTGGTATGAGTTTTCACGGCGGATTTTTAGGTGTACTGGTCGCAATGTGGATCTTTTCACGTAAATACCAGTTGAAATGGCTAAGAATTATGGACTTTGTGGCTCCCTTGGTGCCGATTGGTTTAGGCGCTGGGCGTATGGGGAATTTTATCAATGGCGAATTATGGGGCAGGCCAACCAACTCTAATTTAGGCATGGTGTTTCCACAAGTGGATAACCTATTGCGCCACCCATCTCAACTATACGAATTTGGCTTAGAAGGTATAGTACTTTTTTTCATATTATGGATTTACTCAGCTAAACTCCGCCCTGTCGGGGCTATTTCCTCTCTATTCTTAATTGGTTACGGTAGCTTTAGGTTTTTGGCTGAATTCACAAGAGAACCCGACAACTACTTGGGTTTATTATCTATGGGACTAAGCATGGGTCAATGGTTAAGTTTACCTATGATAGTGCTAGGCTTTTTGATGTACTGGGCATCGGCCCAAAATAAATTCGGAGGTGCTTAATCCTTTTTAAAACTGCTTAACGCGGTGATTGGCTTTATGCCGTGAGACTTCAGGACTACGAAGTTGCAAATGTTTAGTTTTTTGACCATGGGTGCGTTTACGCCATAATTTAAACGAACTTAATTTAAGATTTGCACGCATCAACTTAATCACACCATCTTGGTTGATACCAAACTGAAACTGTATGGCTTCAAACGCGGTTCTGTCTTCCCAAGCCATCTCAATAATACGTGAAATATCAGATTCACTCATACTTTGATCTAACAGCATCGCTTAATCCCTTTCCATTTTTTGTCTTGCCATTGCTTAAAAAATTCCTCGCGCCTTAAAGGTTCCTGGCCATCATTATGCTCACTTTGATGTTTTAAAAAATGAAGCAAATACTGCTCATAGGCATCATCACCCGACAAGCGCCGAACAGCTTGCCAAAATCTCTGTAATTTTTTAAACATCAATCTCTTACCCAATCCTCAGCTAACCGACTTGGCTCGTGCGCCACCTCCGTGAGCGGAAAGTTTATCTTGCCTAATAGATAACGTATTATCAACCTTAATGTATCAAAAATCACTACCCATAACACCACCACAAAAAACATAGTCAGATAGGCATCAAGGTGTTGATTAAAAATAAGATCGGGAGCTACTAACGCCTTTTCTGAAGGCAAACTACCTGTAGCCAGTTTAGTAGTCAAATCATTGGCTGCGGCCAGAAACCCGACACGCACATCATCACTAAAAACTTTTAACCAAGCTGCACTAGTTGTTACGATCACAAGCCAAGCTAATGGAAGTGCAGTGATCCAAGCATATTTCAACCTGCCCGATTTTACCAAAATACCCGAAGCCACACATAAGGCAATTGCCGCAAGCATTTGGTTCGCAATGCCAAATAAAGGCCATAAAATATTGACGCCACCATTTGGGTCGATCACGCCAATATATAAAAAATATCCCCACCCTGCAACCACTAAAGCACTTGTAAAAATCACCGATGGCATCCAAGAAGTACGACCTATTTTTGGCCAAATATTGCCTAACATGTCTTGCAACATAAAACGGCCAACGCGCGTGCCAGCATCTAAAGTAGTCAGAATAAAAATTGCCTCAAACATTATGGCAAAATGGTACCAAAGCGCCAACATGCTTTTACCAAAGGCGCTACCAAATATACTCGCCATTCCTACCGCTAGACTTGGAGCACCTCCAGTACGAGCAAATAGACTACTTTCACCCATATCTTTTGCCAGCTGGCTCATTTGTTCTACAGTAACTGCAAAGCCCCAACTATTAATTTTTGCGATGGCATCAACAGCTTCTTTACCGACTGCGCCAGCTGGACTATTAATGGCAAAAAATACACCAGGCTCGAGCACGGTAGCAGCAATCATCGCCATAATTGCCACGAAGCTTTCCAGCAACATTGCGCCATATCCGATCATGCGAATATCTCGCTCATTACTAAGTAACTTAGGGGTGGTACCAGAGGCAATGAGAGCATGAAACCCAGAAATGGCACCACAGGCGATCGTAATAAATACAAATGGGAAAAGTTTGCCACCAAAAATAGGCCCCGTACCATCTGTAAACTTTGTCAATGCTGGCATATGTATGTGTGGCTGCAAAACAATAATAGCAATTGCTAGTAGCGAAATGGTACCTAGTTTAACAAAGGTAGATAGATAATCGCGTGGGGCTAACAGAAGCCATACGGGCATAACTGCCGCTGCAAAACCATAGCCGATAATGACCCATGCTAATGTGAGGCCTTCATGATCAAATAAACCGCGTAAAGCTGGCTGATGATCAATCCAACCTCCGCCAACCACTGCCAATAAAAGTAAAGCAACACCTAGTGCAGAAGCCTCTAGTACACGACCTGGGCGGAAGTTGCGCATGTAAAAACCGATTAACATAGCAATCGGGATAGTCGCAGCTACAGTAGAAGTAGCCCAAGGGCTATGCTTCATCGCATTCACCACCACTAAACCCAGCACTGCAATCAGAATAATCATAATTAAGAAGGTACCGATTAGTGCAGCGGCACCCCCAATAGGACCAATTTCATCCCGAGCCATCTGCCCCAAACTACGTGCATTTCGTCTTGTAGAAAAGAACAGCGTCACCATATCCTGAACTGCTCCGCCTAATACTGCGCCAATTAAAATCCATAAAGTACCAGGCAAATAACCAAACTGCGCTGCCAAAGTAGGCCCAACTAATGGTCCAGGACCGGCAATAGCAGCAAAATGATGGCCAAACACAATCCATTTATTAGTCGGCACAAAATCTCGGCCGTTATCTAAACGTTCAGCTGGGGTAGCGCGAGTTTCATCAACACCCAAAACACTAGCGGCAATCCAAGCTGCATAAAACCGGTA